>MKWU01001965.1_pt1 | contig 32965 bp, 27 predicted proteins | sample 809101 | NCBI WGS metagenome assembly MKWU01 (sample SAMN05860141, study PRJNA318959) | sponge metagenome | host: Aplysina aerophoba | place: Slovenia: Piran, Adriatic Sea, Gulf of Piran | collected 2013-05-07
GGTACTCCAGGATCCACTTCACCTGGGTGTCGGTCACCCCGGACATGTACTGCATGTAGGGGCCGAAGTACACGAACTCCGCGTCCTCGGTGAGGATCGAGGGGTTGAGGTCGAGCGCGTACATCGCGACCGGCGACCCCGACACCTTCTGGATGGTGGTGCCGTGCTCCTCGTTCACGTGCCAGAGGTTGTGGCGGACGACCTCGAACGTCACCGGGTCCACGTCCTCGGACCAGTCCCGGTGCAGCTTCAGGGTGTCGGAGATGCGCAGCGTCTCCGGCGGGACGTAGGGGTAGTGCTTGCCGTCGAACCGGACGTCGCCCATTTCGCTGATTCGCAACATGCTCGTTTCCATCCGTAGTCCCCGTTGCACCCCTTGCTAGTGCACGCTGCCGCGGCCGACCGGTCCCGGAAACAGCTCGAAGTTCCCGTACGTGTCCATTTGCAGCGTCTGGCCCGGGTGAAGCACGACCGTCGTGGTCTCGAGTTCCACCACGGCCGGCCCCTCGAGCCGGTTGCCGGGCACCAGCCGGTGGCCGTCGAAGATGGACGTCTCGACGCGCCCGGGCAGGCCGGCCGCGACGGTCCCGGACGTCCCCGCAATGCGCGGCCAGTAGACCGAGCGCCGTCCGAGGTGCGCCTCCGAAGGAATCTCCCCGGTCAGCGCGTCGTGCCTCGCGAACGACGGCTTGGGCGTTGCCGCCGACGCCCTGCACCTCGCGGTGACGATCTCCAGACGCGCTCCTTTGAGCGACGAGCCGCTGCCGTAGAGCCGTTCGTAGAGGGAGGTGAACCGCTCGCGCAGGCGCTCGAACTCGGGCTTCCCCACCGGCATCGCGTCGAGCCCCACCTCGACCTCGTGGATCTGGCCCTTGTGGCGCATGTCGAGGGCGTAGCGGAACCGATGGCGGTCCTCGGGCAGGCCGTCGGCGAGGAGCTGGGCCTCGGCCTGCCCGCGCAGCGCCTCGAGCAGGGCGTTGATCCGGTCGAGGTCGAAGGGCGACGCCATGATGTCGACCCGTTCGTAGATGTGGAGGAGATCGACCGAGGCCGCCCCGAACGCGCACCACACCGACGCGGTGGCCCGCTGCGGGATGACGACCTTGGCGACGCCGAGCTCGGCCGCGAACACCCCCGCGTGGGCCGGGCCCGCGCCCCCGAACGCGAACAGCACGAAGTCGCGGGGGTCGAAGCCCTTCTGGATCGTCGCCTTGTGGATGAGGTCCGCCATCTGGAACTCGACGATCTGGGTGATGCCGCTCGCGCAGGCATCGATGTCCATGTTCAGCCGATCGGCAATCGCGCCGACGGCTCGCCGCGCGGCCGCGACGTCGAGCCGCATGGCGCCGCCCGCGAAGTTGTCCGGGTTCAGGCGTCCGAGCACCAGGTCCGCGTCCGTCACCGTGGGCACCTCGCCGCCGCGCCCGTAGCAGACCGGCCCCGGCTCCGCCCCCGCGCTCTCGGGTCCCACCTGCAACGTGCCGGTGACCTCGTCGATGCGGACCATGCTGCCGCCCCCGCTCCCGATGGCCTGGATGTCGACCTTGGGCAGGTAGTACTCGTACTGGTGCACCTTGCTGCGAAACGCGTAGGCGGGCTCTCCCCCGTGGATGACCCCGATGTCGAACGAGGTGCCGCCCATGTCGGTGGTGATGACGTTCTCGTAGCCCATGGCGCCGGCCGAGTGCCGGGAGCCCATGACCCCGGCGACCGGCCCCGAATCCAGGGTGAGGAGGGGCGAGCGCCGCGCCGCCTCGACCGGGATGGTGCCGCCCGCGCTCTGGGTGATCTGGAGCGGCGCCCGGTACCCGGCTTGCGCAAGGCGCCGCTCGATGTCGGCGAGGTAGCTCGTGGTCACCGGCCCGACGTAGGCGTTGAGACACGATGCGGTGGTGCGTTCGTATTCCCCCCACTTCGGCACGAGCTCGTGGGAGCAGGTCACGAAGAGACCCGGGGCCAGGTCCTCGACCATGGCCTTGACCCGCCGCTCGTGCGAAGGCTCCAGAAACGACCACAGGAAGCAGATGGCGATGGCGTCCACGTCCTCGGCCAGCAGCTCGCGGATGGCCTGTTCGGCCTGCACCTCGTTCAGCGCGACGACCACGTTGCCGAAGCAGTCCACGCGTTCGGAAATCCCCCGGATCAGCCGCTTGGGCACGATCGGAGTCGGCTTCCGGCTCTCGGGGATGTGCACCACCTGGCGCACCTCCCGGCCGTCGAGCCCGCGCGAGCCCCGCATGATGTGAATGACGTCGTTGTGCCCGCGGGTGGTGACGAGACCGACCCTGGCGCCGCGCTTCTGCACGATTGCGTTCGTCCCGACCGTGGTGCCGTGGGAGACGAGCGCGGTCTGCGCCAGCAGCTTCGGCACCGGCTCCCCGCACTTGCGGGCGGCGGCCTCGAGCGCGTTCATGAGGCCTTCGGCGAAGTCCCCCGGCGTCGAGGGGGCCTTGGCGCTCACCACGCGCCCGCCATCGTCGACGACTACGCAGTCGGTGAATGTCCCGCCGATGTCGAGGCCGCACAGGAATGTGGACATTGGTTCGGTTACGGGCACCTGGCCTCCCGCTCTGTCATGATCGGGTCGACCGTCGACCCGCATCGGCGAAGCCGGCGCGGTGCCGCCACTCCCGAGCGAATTGTGCGCCTCCTGAGCGTCCGCTTGTCCGGCGAAATTGCCCGTGAGCCTCTCCGGTACTCACCCCAGCGTCCCCGCGATCTGGCGCAGCGGTCCCACGACCAGGATGGCGACGAGCTGGAGCGCCACCATCACCACGATCGGCGACAGGTCGAGCCCCCCGATGGGCGGGACGATGCGCCGCGCCGGTCCGAGCAGCGGCTCGTTCAGGCTGTGGAGCACGCCGAGCAGCGGGTTGTAGGAGCCGGGGCTGATCCAGCTCATGACGACCTGGATCAGGATCGAGAACAGGAAGACGTAGATCGCGAGCTGGACGATCTCCGCGACGGAGAGCACGAGCAGGGCGATGACCGCGACGCGGTGGCCGAGCATCCCCGTGACCAGCCACAGCTCGGCGAGCTGGAGGACGACGAGGAGGCCGACGCAGGCGAGATCGATGCCGCCGACGGACGGAAGCATGCCGCGCATCGGCGCCAGCACCGGCTGGGTCGCCTTGACGATGAACTGCGAGAGGGGGTTGTAGAAGTCCGCCCGGACCCACTGGAGCAGGAGTCGGAGCATCACGATCAGGATGTAGAGCCCGAACAGGGTCTCGATCAGGAACGTGGCCGCGTTTCCGACGTGTCCGCCCATGGTCCCGTCCGCCCGACTCAGACCGCAGCTTCGGGCCGCGGCCGCCCGATCGTCATCCCGCCCGTGGAATCGCGGAGTCGAACCGGCGTTGGCGAGTGTTCACTCACCTTCGCTCGCCTCGTCGCTCACCCGCTCGATCACCCTGCGGTCCTCCTCAGTCTCCGAACGCGTCACCGAGCTCGACAGACCGCTGTTGCGCGCCCCGGATCCCGTCCCCAACCACCTTGTCGATGCCGCCTTCGCGCATGGTGACGAGCGCGCGCTCGGTGGTGCCTCCCGGCGATGTCACCCGCTCGCGCAGCACCGCGGGCGGCTCGTCGCTCTCGTTGGCGATGCGGGCGGCGCCGAGCGCGGTCTGCAGCGTGAGCCGCCGCGCCGCATCGGGGTCGAGGCCCATCGCCTCGCCGGTCGCCTGCATGATCTCCATGAGCAGGAAGTAGTAGGCGGGGCCGCTTCCCGACAGCGCGGTGACCGCGTCGAGCTGGGCCTCGTCGTCCACCCAGATGGTGATGCCCACCGCCTTGAGGATCGCGTCGGCGCGCTCGCGTTGGCCGGGGTCGACCTTCGCGTTCGCGCAGAGCGCGGTCGCGCCGCAGCCGACCAGCGCCGGCGTGTTTGGCATGGTGCGCACGATCGCCATGTCGCCGCCCGCCCAGCGGTTGATGTCCGCCTCGCGCACGCCGGCGGCGATGGACACGATGAGCGGCGTGTGCTCGCCGAGCGCCGGGGCGAGCTCGCGCACCACCGTGTGCATGATCTGTGGCTTCACCGCCAGCACCACCGTGGCGCAGCGCACCGCCACCTCGGCGTTGTCGGCGCCGGCGTGGACGCCGAACTTCCGGACGAGGTCGTCGAGCTTCGGGGTGTCCGGGTCGGAGACCCAGATCGAGCCGGGAGGCGTCCCGTTCGCGACGAGCCCACCGATGAGGCTGGTGGCCATGTTGCCGCCGCCGACGAATCCGATGTTCGAATCGCTCATTCCAGCCACCGTGCTGTCGCGCCGATGCGCAGCCGGCATTATGGGGCATTGATGCGCCGTCGCAACCCGAGGCGCTCGCCAGGTGGCCGGGTGTCCATGATGGGCGCGAGTCGCCGCACTTGAACCACGATTCTTGCGAGGCGCCCCTGGGAGCGCGGGCGTCCCGCCCGCTTGAAATTCTGCGGGCCTGCGGCCCGCTTGCGGGCGGGGACGCCCACGCTTCCGGGAATCCAGTCCGGACGCCACCGAAGCTTCCCCGTGATCCATACCTCGCGGTGCGCGAAAATGGACGTGCCTCTACCGGAGCCGCATGCCATGCCGACACCCGACGCCGAGCACGTGTTCCGATACACCGCCGAGTTCTCGGACACGATCATCACCGCCGCCCGCGGCGCCTGCGTCTACGACCGCGACGGGAGGGAGATCCTCGACTTCACCTCCGGACAGATGAGCGCGATTCTCGGTCACGCCCACCCCGAGATCGTCGCCACCGTCAGCGAAGCAGTCGCCCGCCTCGCCCACCTGCACAGCAGCTTCCTCTCCGACGTCGTCATCGACTTCGCGAATGCCCTGAGCGGCCTGCTGCCGGATTCACTCTCCAGGGTGCTGCCGCTCAGCACCGGCGGCGAGTCCAACGAGGCGGCGCTCAAGATGGCCAAGCTCGCAACCGGCCGCTACGAGGTCGTCGCCTTCGATCGGTCCTGGCACGGCGTCACCGGCGGTGCCTCGGCGGCGACGTTCAACGGCGCCCGGCGCGGCTACGGGCCGGCGTTGCCCGGCGTTCTGGCGCTGCCGACGCCGCACCCCTACCGATCCCCGCTCGCGTCCAGCGGCGAGTACGACTGGCGTTCGGAGCTCGACTGGGGATTCGAGATGATCGACCGCCAGTCGACCGGCAGCCTTGCCGCCATGATTGCCGAGCCCATTCTGAGCTCGGGTGGCATCATCGAGCCCCCGGAGGGATACCTGACCGCGCTCGCCGGGCACTGCCGGGCCCGCGGCATGCTGCTCATCTTCGACGAGGCGCAGACCGGCATGGGGCGCACCGGCGACCGGTTCGCCTTCGAGCACGAGGGCGTCGTCCCCGACATCCTGACCCTGTCGAAGACCCTCGGCGCCGGGTTGCCGCTGTCCGCGACCGTCGCTTCCGCCGAGGTCGAGCAGGCCTGCCACGAGCACGACTTCCTCTTCTACACCACGCACGCCGCCGACCCGCTCCCGGCCGCGGTCGGGCGCAAGGTCATCGAGATCCTGATCCGCGACCGCCTCGACGAGCGCGCCCACGAGCTGGGGCGGTACATGAAGGACATCCTGCGCGACCTGCAGCAGCGCCACGAGCCGATCGGCGACGTGCGCGGCCGCGGCCTGCTGCTCGGGGTGGAGCTGGTCCGGGATCGCCACCGCAAGGAGCCCGCGCACCAGCTCGGCGCGGCGGTCGGCCGGCGTTGCATCGAGCTCGGCGCGAGCCTCAACATCGCGCGCCAGTCGAGCGCCCACATCTTCCGGATCGCGCCGCCGCTCACCGTAACCCGCGAGCAGATCGACACCGCGATGGCGATTCTGGATCAGGCGCTGACCGAGTGCGTGAGCGGTTGAGAGCAGGAGTCGACCTCCCGCCGACTCGAATGGAGGGCAAGCCCGTCTGCGCAGGGGAAGGCGCATGACATGGCGCGTGAAGAAGCAGGAGCACCCGATGGTGATGCCCGTGCACGGATCTTTGACTGTCCGCTCGCACGTAATTACTATGTAAGCACCAACCTTGCAGGTATCTCACGTTGAAGGTGAAGCTGGTTCCCATCGGCAACTCCAAGGGAGTTCGGATTCCCCAGGCGTTCATCAGGGCCTGTGGGTTCGGCGAGCATGTCGAGATGCGTATCGAGAAGAGCGCGATCATTCTGGCGGCGCCCCGCAGTCCTCGCGAGAACTGGGAGGAGGCGTTCGCGAAGATGGCGGCGGCGGGAGACGACGAACTGCTCATTCCCGACGACCTGAGCAACGAATGGGACGATGCGGAGTGGGAGTGGTGACGTCGGTCCGGCGGTACGACGTCCACCTCGTCGACCTCGATCCGACCCGCGGTCGCGAGATTCGGAAGACCCGACCCTGCGTCGTCGTCTCACCCGACGAGATGAACCGTCATGTTCGCACGGCGATCATCGCGCCGATGACGTCGGCCAGGCGCGACTATCCGACTCGGGTGGATGTCACCTTCCGGCGCCGGCAGGGACAAGTCGCCCTTGATCAGATACGCACGGTGGGCAGCTCGCGGCTCGTCAGGCACCTGGGCCGCTTGCCGGAGCGCCAGGCTCGATTGATCGCGGACAGGCTTCAGAGCATGTTCGCCTTCGATTAGGCAACGTTCGACCGCGTTGGCGAACCCGGCGGGCCGGCGCCGCGCAGGTTCGATTGAGCCGTCGCATCCAGCGCAATCGGGGGGCGCGGGCGCGCAAGGCGCTCTCCGGCGGGTGGATGAGCGCGGCCGGGGACAATTCGGTGGCGGTGCTTCAAGTTCGAGGCGGACAAGCCCGGGTAACGGGTGAGACGGGCGCGAGCTCGCTGCGCGAGCGGCACCCCGGGCGCGCCCGAGGCCGACGCTCGTGAATCACGCCGCGGCCGCCCGATTCCTGCTCGCCGTCTGCTTCCTGGTCCTCCTCTTCAGCGGCGGCGCCCGATTCGCGATCGGGCTCCTGCTGCACCCAATGGCGCACGATCTCTCCTGGAGCCGCAGCACGCTGTCGCTCAGCGTGACCGTGTTCATGGTGCTCTCGGCCTGCGCCCTGCCCCTGGTCGGGCACCTCGTCGACCGCTTCGGCGCCCGCGCCGTGCTCGCGGTGTCGGTGCTCGCCACCGCCCTCGCTCTCGCAGCAATGAGCCTCATCGAGTCCCCGTGGGAGGCGCTTCTCGTCTATGGCGTGGTGTTCGCGCTCGGCTGCGCGGGAACGTCGATCACTCCGGTCGGGGTGCTCCTCAGCCGCTGGTATCCGCACCGGATGGGGATGGCGAACAGCATCGCCATCTCCGGCATGGGCGTGGGCCAGCTCCTCGTCATCTCGGTGCTCGCCGTTCAGCTCACCACCCTCGGCTGGCGGGGCTCGTTCCTCGCTCTCGGCGTCGCGACCCTGGTGTGCGTCCTGCCGTTTGTCCTCGCAATGACGAGGGCGGAGCCTCCAGACCAGGCGGCGCCGCCTCCGGATTCGGGCACGGAGACCCGGGCGACCGCAGCGGCCGGTGGCGGGGCGGAAACGCTTCGCGAGGCGCTCGCGTCGCGGCGCCTCCAGCTCCTCCTCGTCATCTACGTCGTGTGCGGTTTCCAGGACTTCCTGGTCGCCACCCACATGGTGGCCTTCGCCCTCGACGAGGGCGTCGACACGCTGCTCGCCGGCAACATGCTCGCGTTCATGGGGCTCACCGGCCTCGCCGGGGTGCTGCTCGCCGGGGTGCTGAACGACCGGTTCGGGCCGGTCCTTCCCACCGCGCTCTGCTTCGCGCTCCGGATCGTTCTCTGCGCCCTCCTGCTCCTGAGCCGGGAACCTGCCGTGATCGTCGGGGCGGCCCTGCTCTACGGGATGACCTTCTGGATGACCGCCCCCCTGGCGGTCGTCTTCGCCCGCGAGAGCGCGTCGATCGCGCTCCTCGGCACGGTGAGCGGCCTCATCACCATGGCGCATCACGTCGCTGGCGGGATCGGCGCGCTCGCGGGCGCATCGATCTTCGACGCGTACGGCTCGTACACCCGGGCGTTCGTCGCGATGCTGGTCCTCTCCGTCTTCGCCCTCGGCCTCACGCTGGTTCTGCCCCGGCGACCCCGCCGGCCGTTACGGGTTTGAGGCGCGCCCCGATTGATTCAGTCCTTTGCGAACCGGGATACCGCCGAGCTGTTCCGCACGGGGAGCAGCCGTCGTTTTGCGGGTATCTCGCGAGTCGCCATGAGAAAGCTGATCCAGTTGAACCAGGCTCGCACCCTGGGCGACCTCGCCGTTCCTCCCGGCAACCGACTGGAGGCGCTTCGGGGCGCTCTGTCGGGCCTTCACTCCATTCGAATCAATGACCAGTGGCGCATCACCTTTCGATGGACCAGCGAGGGGCCTGACCAGGTAGCCATCGTGGACCATCATCGAGTCATGTCCTGTAACGTCACGGGCATCACCAATGACGTTACAGGAAATGACTCGATGATGGTCCAGGTAGCCATCGTGGACCATCATCGAGTCATGTCCTGTAACGTCATGGGTGATGCCCGTGGACAACCCGATCACGCCTGGCGAAATTCTCCTGAACGAGTACCTCGAACCGATGGGGATTTCGCAAAACGCCATGGCTCGGGCCATTGGTGTCGCCCCTCGCGCGGTCAACGAGATCGTCCATGCGAGGCGTTCGATTACGCCCGCCATGTCCATACGCTTCGGCGCCTTCTTCGGCCAGTCCGACCAGTTCTGGCACGGAATTCAGGTGGAGTGCGACTTCCGCAGGCTCGCCGGAGAGAGGAAGAAGCTCACGGAGTGCATTCGTCCGGCTTCGACGCTGAGCCAGGTCGTGTGACGAGACGCCGGCCGGGCGCCCCGCGGGATTGGCCCGTGTTCGTCGAGAGCGAGGTCCCGACATTCGGGTGGCCCGACCCGGTGGCCCCAATGGTCGCCGCCAGGTGACCGGTCCGCCGGATTCCGGCACGGAGGCCCGGCGGGGGACAGCGAAGTTCGTCCTGCCCGATCCCTCCGCAACCCTCGATCTTGCGATGGACGACGGCGCACCGATACGCGTCGTGCGCCACGGCAACCCGTCCGGGCCGCGCGTCGTGCTAAGCCACGGAAACGGATTCGCCAACGATTCCTAGTTCCCGTGCTGGCGGCTGATGCTGGAACGGTTCGACCTCGCCCTGTTCGATTTTCGCAACTGCGGGCGAAACCCGTTCCACGCCGCCGAGTCGCACCACTATCTTCGTTTCGCGCGCGACAGCGCAACGGTGCACGGCGCGATTGCCGAGCAATGGGGCGAGAAGACCACTGTCGGCGTCTTCCATTCAATGTCGGCGATCGCCGCCCTGCTCGCCGTAGTCGAAGGCGTCCGGCACTGGGACGCGCTGGTGCTGTTCGACGCGCCGAAGACGGCGCCCTGCTGCAAGCTGTTTTGCGAGACATTCGGCATCGATTACGCCTTCGTCCCCGATACCAGCCACCTCCTGCAGCTCGAGGAACCGGAACGGTGCTTCGCCCTTTTCGAGGGGTTTCTCGCCGACAGCGGGATCGCCACATGAGGACGGGTGAAACAACCGGCCGAGTCGCGAATCTCTGCCCCACGGCGCTCATGCTACCCTTACCTCTGCGCAATGCGGGGAGAGCCAGTTGGCAGCCGCAGACCGTCAGGAGGGTGTGTCCGGGCGTACGGTCTGGGTCGCGCGCATCGCGTTCGCGCTCGGGTTTCTTGCGATCTGGGAAGGGGTGGTTCGTCTCGGACTGGTCAACGCGTTCTGGGTGAGTTCTCCGTCGCTGATCTGGGAGCAATCCGTTGTGTTCTTCCGGGAGGGGGAACTGGTCCCCCATATCTGGGAGACCGTTGTCGAGATGATGCTCGGGCTCGCGAGCGGCTGCGTCGTCGGCGTCGCAGTCGGCATCGCCCTCGGAGCGAATCCCCGCCTGCGGCGGATTGCCGAGCCCTACATGATCGCGTTCAATGCGTTTCCCAAGATCGCGCTTGCGCCGCTGTATCTGGTCTGGTTCGGGATTACGCTGACGATGAAGGTGGCGATGGCGTTCTCGCTCGTCGTCTTCGTGATGATCCTGGGGACGTTCGCCGGATTCGTCAGCGTGCGGCGGGATTGGGTTGACCACGCCAGGCTGCTGGGCGCATCGCGTGCGCAGATCGTTCGCCACATCGTGGTGCCGGCGCTCGTGCCCTGGATCTACACCAGCTTCCGTCTCTCCATCGGTTTTGCCCTCATCGGCGCCATTCTCGGCGAGTTCATCGCCACTCAGCGCGGCATCGGCTACCTCATCGACCAGGGTGTCGGCATGTTCGACACCACGACCGTTTTCGTGGGGTTGGTCGCCCTGCTGGTGATCGCGCTCGTCGTGAACGGGATCGCGGACTGGCTGGCGACCCGGCTGCACGTCGTCCGGGTGCAGCTCAATGACCAGCAGGTGCTCTAGCGTGCCGTCCACGTGGAATGCACCGTGCCTCGATTGGTCGCCGGATCAGCCGTCAGCCCGTTCGTCCCGTCGCACGCGCTGCCGGGCGTCGGTTCTCTCGCACCTGCTGCCCGTGCGCTCCGGTCGCGAACACGCGTACAGGCCTGTTTCGGGAGCGACGCTGTGACGGTCACCAAAGCGATGGAACGATTCGGTCAAGCGGTCGTCGTGCTGGGCGCGTTCGTCACCTGGGAGTTCGCGGCTCGGGCGGGCCTTGTCGATGCGGCACTCTTCAGCTTTCCGACCGCCGTGCTGGTGCGCACGGTGGAAGATCTGCTCGGCGGCGGGCTGCTCGTGCACGTCGCGATCACCCTCTCGGAGACGGTATCGGGCTTCTTCGCAGGTGCCGTCGCGGGCATTGCGTGCGCGCTGCTCTTCGTTCGATTCACGCTGCTCCGACTCACCCTGATGCCGTTCCTCTCGGCGTTCTACGCCATCCCGCGACCCGCGCTGGCGCCACTTTTCGTGCTCTGGTTCGGAGTCGGATTCGCATCCAAGCTCGTGCTCGTCGTGACCCTGGTCTACTTCGTCTTTCTTCTGCACGTCATCGCCGGAGTCCAGGGCATCGACCGCGGGCACGTCAACTGGGTGCGAACGCTTGGCGCTTCCCGTGCCCAGGTGCTGCGCACCGTCGGCATACCGCACCTCCTGCCGTGGCTCTTCGCCTCGACCAAGCTTGGCCTCGCCCTCGCCCTCATCGGCGCCATCGTCGGGGAGATCATCTCGTCGCGGGCGGGCCTCGGATTCATCATGATGCACGCCGCCCACACCCTGGACACGGATGGCGTGATGTCGGGAATCTTCGTGTTGTCCCTGATCGTCGTCGCGATCGTGCTGCCGCTCGGCGCGCTCGAACGGCGGTTGTTCCGCTGGCATGTAGAGAGTCGTGTTTGACCCCGATGGGGAGATCCTGAGGAGGGATTCGATGAACAGTCCAATCAAGGCGGTATTCGCCATGGCGGTCGCGCTTTCGGCCGCATCCGGCGCGGCGTGGGCGGAGTCGACGAAAGTACGGCTCGGCATGCTTCCGCTCGCGCTTCACCAGCTTCCGGTGATGGTCGCGCAGGAGAACGGTTACTTCGCGGACGAGGGCCTCGAGGTCGAGTTCACCTTCTTTCGAGGCGGCTCCGAGGTCGCACCCGCCCTCATCAACGCCGACATCGACGTCGCCCAGGGCGTGATGGCCCATCCCATCAAGCTTCTGCGCAAGGGCCTGAAGACGAAGATCCTCGTCCTGACCCAGGCCACCCCGACGTTCGTGCTCACCGTGGCGAAGAGACACGCGGACATCAAGGACGTCGCCGACTTCAAGGGACGCGACTTCACGTTCGCAATCGCGAGGCGCGGCTCCGACAGTGACATGATGATGCGGTCGGTGCTCGCCTGGAAGGAGCTCGATCCCAAATCGGACGTGACGTTGGTCGCGGTGCCCGGGTACGCCAACCACCTGGTCGCGATGCAGCAGGGTGACGTGGACGGCGCCATGATCCTCCAGCCGTTCGCCGAGATCGGACGGCGCAAGGGCGACCTCGAATACCTGGTCGACTTCGCCGGGGGCGACGGACCGGTCGAGCTGCGTGCGAGACCCTGGACGAGCCTGTACGTATCCGACGAGTTCTATGCCGAGAACCGCGAAATCTGCGCAAGGGTGGTTCGCGCCGTCGTCAAGGGACACAAGCTCATCCACGACGATCTGGATGCCGCTACCGCAGTTGCGCTGAAGTACTTCCCGAAGTACGAGGAGGCGGTGCTCAAGTCGGTGATTTCAGGAAGCCTGGGCGCCTACAGCCCGGAGATCAGCGAGCAGCGGTTCAAGGCGGAGAACGAGTACCTGCTCTTCGGCGGAATCATCGACGAGGCGCAGTCCTACGACGCCCTGGTCGGGAAGGAGATGGAGAGCCTGTGGGCGATGTGAGCGTGGTCTGTTGAGCGTGCCCGAGATCACGATCCGGGTCCAGGAGGTCACGAAGGAGTTCGCTCACGCGGGGGGCGGCGTCCTGCGCGCCATCGATGCGGTCTCGCTCGACGTGCATCGGCGCGAGTTCGTCGCCATCGTCGGCCCGTCCGGATGCGGCAAGTCGACGCTGCTCAACCTCGTCGCCGGGCTCGACGGCGTGACCGCGGGGGCGATCTACGTCGAGGGCGAGCTCGTCACCGGCCCGCGCAAGATCGGCTACATGTTCCAGGGTGACAGCCTGCTGCCCTGGCGCACGGTGTTCGAGAACGTGGAGCTCGGGCCGGCGCTCAACGGAGTGCCGGCCCCGGAGCGGCGCGAGCGGGTGCTGGAGCTGGTTGCACAGGTCGGTCTGCGCGACTTCTCCGAGGCGCATCCCCACCAGCTCTCGGGCGGGATGCGCAAGCGGGCTCAGCTCGCCGCCGTGCTTGCGAACGAGCCCAACGTGGTGCTCATGGACGAGCCGTTCGGGGCACTCGACGCGCAGACCCGGGCGTTGCTGGAAGACGACCTGGTCAGGCTTTGGCGACAGAGCGACAAGAGCATCGTGTTCGTCACGCACGATCTCGGGGAGGCGATTCTCGTCGCCACGCGCGTAGTCATCTTCACCGCGCGTCCCGGCCGCATCAAGGCCGACTACTCCATCGAGCTGCCGCATGCCGAGAGCACGCTCGACCAGCGAACCACGCCGGAGTTTCACCGCTACTACACCCGGATCTGGGCTGATCTGCGAGACGAGGTGGGCCATCGACTGGGATAGCGCGGGCCCCTGGCTCGAACATGAATGGAAACAGTGGGTGGCGGGATTCGGCATCCCGGTGCCCCGCGCCGTCCATCTGCTCTCCGGCAAGGGTTCGCCGGCGCCGGCTCGGGGCATTGACGCGCTGCGGCCTCCGCTGGTGGTCAAGGCAATGATCCCCGGTGTCGTCCACAAGAGCGAGCTGGGAGCGGTGCGCACCGGACTCGGAAGCGCTGCGGACGCCGAGGCCGCGCTCGAGGAAATGCACGCACGGCTCTCGGTGGGCGCGAACCGGCCCGCCGGCTACCTCGTCGAGGAGATGGCCGAGCCCGGCGTCGAGCTGCTCCTCGGGATGACCGACGATGCGGCCTTCGGACGGCTTCTCGCGTTCGGTGCCGGCGGCACCGGTGTCGAGGCGCTCGGGGAAGCGACCTTCTTCGCCCTGCCGCTCCGCCCGGCGGACGTGGACAGTCTGCTGGCGGCGCATTCCTGGCTGGAGCCGACGCTTCGGCGCCTGGGACCCACGGTAACGGCATCCGTGCGTGACGCAATCTGGAAGTTCGGAGGACCGGATGGAATCGGGCTCGCTCCGCGACTGGCACACCTCGAGCTGAACCCCCTGATCGCAGGATGCACCGGCGTCACCGCGGTTGACGCGGTCGGCGAACTGCGATGAGCCTCGACTCCGACGCCGCGCAGGCGTGGTTCCACCCCCGGTCCATCCTGGTGACCGGTGCCTCCCGGGACCGAGTCACCCTCGCCAACCTGTTCCTGCGCCGGCAGCGGGAGTTCGGATATTCGGGACCCATCCACGTGTTGCACCCGGTGGCGGCCGAAATAGAGGGATTCCCCTGCGTTCCGTCATTCGACGCGCTTCCGGAGCCGATCGACTTCGCCTACGTCGCGATTCCGGCTCCCCGAGTGCCGGCCTTCCTTTCCCGGGCCGCGGGAAGGCTGCGGGTCGCCCAGATCGTGACCGCGGGATTTCGAGAGGCCGGTCGGGACGGGAGGCGTCTGGAGGCGGAGATGGTCGATGCCGCGCGTAGCTCCGGCATCCGGCTCGTTGGCCCCAACTGCATGGGCAGCTACTCGCCGGGCGGTCGGCTCACGATGGTCGACGGTGCGCCGCGCGAGCCGGGAGACATCGGCGTAGCATCGCAAAGCGGGGTCGCCGCGGCCGACGTCATCAAGATGGGTCGCTTCGGGGGCGGACGCTTCACCCAGGTCGTCTCGCTCGGGAACTGCGCCGACATCGACGTCGTCGACCTCTTCGAGTATTTCGCCGCGGATCCCGCGACCGGGGTCATCGGTCTGTACCTGGAGGGACTGGAACGCGGCCGGGCGTTCGTCGACGTCGCACGGCGCGTCGAGGGCGCCAAGCCCACCGTCGTGCTGAAGGGCGGGATGACGGACCAGGGGCAGCGCAGCGTCGCCTCTCACACGGGCGCTCTCGCCTCCGACCATCGCATCTGGCATGGGCTCGCGGCACAGCTCGGCTTCTTGCTGAAGGACTCGCTGGACGGATTCGTGTCGAGCCTGGTGTGCTTCTCGCACTGGCGCCGGTCCCCCGCATCGGTGGGGCGCCGATGCTGCATCGTGGGACCCGGGGGCGTGTTGAGCGTGCTCGGCACGGATCTCCTTCGGCGGTCGGGCTTCGACGTTCCTCGTCTCGGCGCTGCGACCATAGCGCGCCTGGAGGAGTTCGGGTTTCCGCCGGGAAGCTCGCTGCTCAACCCGATCGATACCCCGGTGGGGGTGATGCAGGCGCAGGGCGGCCACGCATTCGGACGCATCCTCGACATCGTGGCAGCCGCAGGCGACGCCGACTGGTTCGTGATTCACCTGAGTCTGCAGAACCTGTATTCCTACCTCGGGGACCCCGACACCGCGCTCGAAAACGGCGTCTCGGGAGTGCTGGACGTCGCGATGCGATTCAATGCGTCGGCACGCTGGGCGGTCGTTCTGCGAACCAACGACGATCCGGCCCTGGACGGGCGCCGCACGCAGTACCGGGAGCGCATGGCCAACCAGGGCATACCGGTGTTCAGGTCGTTGGAGAGCGCGGCGGACGCAATGCGCGATTTCGTCCGGTGGCATGAACATGGGGCCGGGGCACGAAATCGAGGCTTGTCGGAAAGGACAATGCAATGAACAAGAGCGTCGCATTCGGATTGTCGACCGGCGTCCATCCCTACGGATTCCCCGACCGTGAGTGGTTCGGCTCGCTGTGCGCGAACATCGAGGCGTGGGGGTTCGACGACGTGGTCTGCTACGTCGATCGACCAACGTGGCCGCATCCCGTGCTCGATCCGCTCGTCCTGCTTTCGGTCGCGGCGGCCAGCACCCGCAAGGCACGACTCATCGGCATGGTGATTGCGCCCCACTGGCCGGCCCTCCTGCTGGCAAAGCAAGTGGCGAGCATCGACTTCCTGTCCGGTGGACGTGTCACCCTCGGTCTCGCGATCGGGGGCGATTATCCGGCGGAGATGCGCGGATGCGGGGTCGAACCGAGGGAGCGCGTCGCACGCACCGAAGAGGCGATTGCCGCGATGCGCGCGCTCTGGGGGGAGGGCCCGGCGACACTCGAAGGAAGGTTTCAGCGTCTCGATGGCCTGGCCCAGCGCCCGCGGCCGGCGCAGGGGACAATCCCGTTGTGGCTTGCGCATCGGGGGCGCGCGGATGCTGCAGCGCGTCGCTCCGCATTGCTCGCCGACGGGTGGATGCCGTCATGGGTCAGTCCATCAAGACTGCGCCGGGTGCGGGACCAGATGCGGGCGCTCGCCGAGGCCGCCGGGCGCGATTTCTCGAAATTCGAGGTCGGCCACGTGATCCGCGTCTATTTCTCCGACACGGTCGAACAGGCGGCCGAGCGCATGGCGAGGTTCCGCGAGAATGTCTGGGGCCATCCGTACCAGCCCGGGCTGGTCGCGCATCTGCAAGCAGTTGGCCCGCCCGACGCCTGCCGGCTTCGGCTTGCCGAGTTCGTCGCGGCCGGTGCCGATCGGATCTGTCTGCAGGCCGAGTGTCGGTGGGAGGAGTTCGAGGACCAGCTCCATCTCATTCGAACCGAGATTCTGGAGCGGCGGGACGAGATCCTGTCGATGGCGGAATCGATCGAGGCCCGGACGGCGGGCTAGCCGCCCGGTTGTCGCGGATTCGCGCCATCCCAGGGTCGGTCTGTTCGGCAGAGGCGCACAGTCGCAGCGATTCGTTGAAGCAACCGGCCGATCTGCGTTGTTGGGCAGATCCGGCGTGATCGATGTCGGGTGCATTGCAGGTCCGAACGCGGAATTCTTCCGGTCGGGCCGATGTGATTCGGGTGCGGCAGCGGGCCAGTCGTGTTCCGGTTGCCGTTGCGCTGTCGGGCGGCGGTACCGACGCGCCTCCCGTTCATATCTCCCGTGCCGCCAGCGCTCCCTCCGCCATCGCGACGTCCACCTCTCTCGGCGACACGCAGTCGCCGGCCGTGAGCACGCGCAGGCCCTTCTCGCGTAGCGCATCGGCAAGCTCGTCGCGAGCTTCGGCGGCATCGCACACCACCATGCGCTCGATCCCCGGAATCGTCGTCTCGCGGCCGGTGTAGACGTTCGTCACCACGACGCCTTGCGCATCGACGCGGGCGATGTCCGAGTTCGGCAGCATCGTCACCCCGTGCTCGTAGAGCCGGCGATAGAGCGGAACGCGATTGGTCATGTCCACGTCGTCCGCGACCGCCATCGACGGCGTGACCAGCACCACGCGGCATCCGGCGACGGCCAGATGCTCGGCCGCGGACACCGCCGCGCCGCCGCCGGCCCGATCCCAGACCAGCGAGGGCGCCACCGGTACCGGCTCCGATCCGAGGACGTCGTGAGCGGCGCAGACGCCGACACCGTGCTCCGCCGCGCCCTCCACCGAGACCGTACCGGGACGGGCTCCGGCCGCGAGCACGACGACCTCCGCCCCGTCCAGATCCGCCGCGGACTCCACCCCGTGCCCGAGGCGGATGCGTACCTGCAGTCGCTCGAGCTGCCGCTGCTGCCCCTCGACGATGCGGCGAAGCTCCCGCTTCGAATCGAGGCGGGTCCAGGTGTGCAACTGCCCCCCGAGATGTTCCGCCTGCTCGTGGAGCGTGACCCGGTGACCCCGCAGCGCGGCCACCCGCGCCGCTTCGAGCCCCGCCGGGCCGCCGCCGACCACCGCCACGTCGAGGCTCCGCTCGGCCGGGACCGGGTCGCCCCATGTCAGCTCGCGCCCCGTCTGCGGATTGTGGATGCAGCCGATCGAGCGGCCCTCGAGCCCATTGCGGATGCACACGTTGGCGCCGACGCAGGGCCGGATGTCGTCGAGCCTGCCTTCGCGCAGCTTGGCGATCAGGTCCGGGTCCGCGACGTGAGCCCGCGTCATGCCCACCATGTCGGCCTCGCCGTCGGCAAGGATCCGCTCCGCCTGCACCGGATCGGTGATGCGCCCGACCGTGAACACCGGAAGCTCGACGGCGGAACGGATCGCGGCCGCGAGGTGCACGAACAAGCCGTGCTGCGCGGGAGTCGGGGGCCAGTGCTCGGCGCGCAGGAGTCGGTCCATGTTGGTGCCGGCGATGACGTTGAGGTAGTCCACCTTCCCGTCGCTCTCGACGGCGCGGGCGACGGCCTTCATCTCCTCGGGCTCGAGCCCGCCCTCGACCAGCTCGTCGCCGGGAATCCGCAGTCCCACGATGCCGTCGGGCCCCACCGCGTCGCGCACCGCGGCGACCACCTCGCGGCAGAACCGCATCCGGTTCTCGAGGCTGCCCCCGTAGTGGTCCGTGCGCCGGTTGGCCACCGGGGACAGGAACGCCGCGACCAGGAACCCGAACGCGGCCAGGATCTCGACACCGTCCATCCCGCCCTTGCGGCAGCGCTCCGCGGCGGCTCCGAACGCGTCGACGATCTCGGCGATCTCGCCGACGCTCATCGCGTGCGCCCGCTGCCCGCGGCGCATCAGCTCGCCGGCCACCGCCGATGGTGCCCACACTGGAGCGCCGGGCTCCGTCGCGTGCGTGGTCGCGGCGCTGTGGCCGAGCTGGGCGAGGATGACGCCGCCCTCCTCGTGGACGGCGCCGGAGAGCACGCGGTAGCCGTCGACGATGGAGTCGTCGACGTTGGCGAGCGCGCCGCCTGACCCGAGCCCGCCCGTATGGTGGACGGCGGTGCAGCCGGTGATCTGGAGCCCGGCCCCGCCGCGCGCCCTCGCCCGATGGTAGGCGGCGTAGCGCGGACCCGGGATGCGACCGTCGCCCAGCCGAATCTCGTGCGCGGTCACCAGGACCCGGCAGCGGAGGCGCTTCGGGCCGATCCGGATCGGTGACAGCAGATGGGGAAAGCGGGGATGTGTCGGGGGTTCGGAGCTCATGTCGCCAATCCGATGCGCAGGGGTCGGGCGCGCAATATAGCCTCTTCGAAGGCGGGTCCGGTCTTGCCCTGTTCATGCCATAGTTCGCCGATGGCGATTCGGTCGCGATATCCGCCGGCGAACCGACAACCGGCCGGACGACACCTTCGCCGTTCGAGGAGGTGCACGTGGGAAAGAGACTGACCCGGGCTGAAATCGACTCCTTTCACGAACACGGCTTCCTTCCCGGCACCGACCTGTTCGGCGAGGACGAGTGCGACGCATTCCGCTCCAGGGTCGAGGCGTTCGAGCGGACTCGGCCCGAGGCCGTCGAGTGGGCGTTCGACATCAAGACCAACCTGCTGTTCGACTGGGTCTACGCACTGAGCCGCGCCCCGCATCTGCTGGACGCCATCGAGGACCTGATCGGCCCCGACATCCTGCTCACCAATTCCATCTTTCGCACCAAGGCGCCCGGCTCGGCGACGTTCTACGGCTGGCACCAGGATGCGGCCCGCATCCGCGTGGAGCCCGGGTTCGTGCTCGCCTTCATCGCCATCAGCGAGGCCACCCCGGACAATGGCTGCCTGCGCGTCATTCCCGGCACGCACCGTGAGGTCCAGCCGTTCACGCTCGTGAGCTACGCGGACCGGGAGTTGGCGCGGGTGCGCGAGGTGGACGAGGGCGACGCGGTGGACATGGTGCTGGCGAAGGGGCAGGTGGGTCTGCTCCATTGCAACACCGTCCACGGCTCGGGACCGAACCGATCGTCCGGCCGGCGCATCGGGCTCATCAACGACTACACTCCGGCGTTCGCGCGCCAGTCGACCGGCAAGGGGTCGGGCCAGCTCGTGCGGGGCGAGGATCGATGGGGCCACTTCGGAGCCGAGCCGGTTCCGGTCGGCGCGTGCACCGCCGAGGACGTGCTGGCCCGGAGGCGGATCCTGAACGCCTACCCCGAGAACGTGCTCATGGGCCCGCTCGGACCGGACGGCGTCGCCTCGTTTGCGGACGAGCCGGTTGCAGGCCGCTAAGGACGCCACCCGGTCAGCCGAACCGCGCGAATTTTCATGAGCGCGTACCGCATCGACCTCCTGCCCGAGAACGACCGGACGAACGGCTGGGCGGCCCACCTGCCGCCACGCACCCCGCGCCCCACCTGACCGGAGATGTCCGTGCGGCCCGGCTGGTGATCGGCGCGGGCTGGGCGGGCCTCGCCGCTGCCGCCGGCACTGGCCCTCGGGCTCGGAGTCCGGGCGCGTCTCGCGTGGGAGCTGTGGCGTTGGCGGGCCGAATCGTGAGTGCTCGACCTGTACCGATCATCTGAACCGCACAGTCCGGGCGCGGCCGTTCTGCGCGGTGCTGGTGCCGCTGCTCTCCATCGAAATCCGGTTCGACATCCCGCTGATGAAGGCGTTGGTCCTGCACCAACATGGTGGAGGAGGTCTTCTTCTTTCTGTCGAGACTGGAGCTGAACGCGGGCACGTCCGGCGGCGTGCGCTGAACCGCCCCGGCCCGTCCGCAGACCGCGCTCGTGCGCGCGGCGGGACAATCGCCGCGGGCGCCCGCCCGCGATGCCGTACGGGAGCCGCCTCCGGTCGAGACAGGCTCCGGAGCGCCGCTTCATGACCGAAGACGCGGGTCAGGGCACCTCGACGCCGTAGTCCCGTTTCGCCCCCTCCGGCGTCACGTAGCCGTCGCGCAGGTCCTCGCGAAGGCTCTCCGGGTCCCGGTCCACCGGCGGGCCGTATCCGCCCGAACCCGGCACGTCGAACACGACGAGCGATCCCGCCGGCGCGTCGAACGAGCCCTTGCTGTTCAGCACGCGCTCGGCGCCGTCCGGCTCGACCACGGAGATGCGTGCCGGCGCTCCCGCCGCGCCGCCCGCGATGCCGAACGGCGCGGATTTCGTCCGCTCGCAGCACACCGTGGCCCGCGTGTCGCGTTCCAGCACCCGCCAGGTCCGGCGCGCACCGAGGCCGCCCCGGAAGCGGCCCGCGCCGCCCGAATCGGGGCGCAGCACGTACTCCTCGACGCGGACCGGAAAGCTCATCTCGATGATCTCCACCGGTGTGTTCATCGTGTTGGAGATGCCGCTCGCGATCGCGTTGATGCCGTCGCGGTCGGGCCGAGCGCCGAAGCCGCCCTTCACCGTCTCGTAGCTCACGTAGCGCTCTCCGGTGCGGGAGTCGACGCCGCCGAGGGTGAGCACCGCCGACGTTCCCTGCGAGCACGCCATGACCCGGTCCGGCATGAAGGAGGCGAGCGCCCCGAACACCATGTCGCACACGCGGTGCGAGATTTCGTGGTTGGCGTACACCACCGGGGCCGGGTACGTCGCGTTCACCACCGTCCCCTCCGGGGCCAGCACCTCCACCGGACGCCACGCCCCGGAGTTCGGCGGCACGACGCCGCCGGAATCGACCGCCGTCTTGAGCGCCGCGAACACGCCGGACGCGGTGACCGACAGCGGCGCGTTCATCGGCCCCGCGACCTGGGGATCGGAGCCCGCGAAATCGACGGTGAGGCGGTCGCCGCGCTTGACCACCCTCAGCCGGATGCTGAACGTCTCGTCCCGGTTCGCGCCGGGGGCGAGGATGCCGTCCCCGTCGCAGAAGTCCTCGAACGATCCTTCGCCGTCGGGCAGATCGCGGAGCAGCGCCCGCATCATCGTCTCGGAGTAGTCCATGACCTCCTGCATGATGCGTGCGAGGTTCTCCGTCCCGTACTTGCCCGCCAGCGCCGCGAGCCGGTCGCAGGCGCGCCGGTTGGCCGCGATCTGGGCGCGCAGGTCGCCGCGACGCTCGGCCGGGGTGCGCACGTTCGTGAAGATGATGTCCTCCACGTCGCGGTTCACCACCCCGCCCCGCTGGATGCGGACCGGCGGCAGGCGGAGCCCTTCGCCGTAGACGTCCGTCACCGCTCCGTAGCTGCCGGGAGTCGCGCTGCCGATGTCCGGCCAGTGCGCGCGCACGCAGCAGAATCCGAGCAGGGTCTCGACGCCGTCGCCGTCGCCGCCGACGAAGGCCGGAGTGACCACGTTCACGTCCGGCAGGTGGGAGCCGCCGAAGTAGGGATCGTTGTGGATGAACGTGTCGCCCCGCCCGATGTCGTCGCCCCATGCCTCGGTTACCGCCCGGACCGCGTCCGGCATCGAGCCGAGGTGGATGGGGAGATCCGGACCCTGCGCCACCATGTTGCCGCGGGCGTCGAACACGCCGCACGAGTAGTCCCCCGCGACCTTGAGGATGGGAGAGTAGGCGGTCTTCGCGAGCACCACCTTCATCTCTTCCGCGACCGCGTAGAGGCTGTTCTTCACGACCTCGAAAGTGGCGGCGTCGGTTCGCGGCGCGGATGCCGCATTCTCCCGGGCGGCCTGGTCGCGGTGAGGAGAAGTTTTCGTCTCGTCCATCACGAATCCTCCGGTCTAACCGGTGTTGTCGGCGTATCGGTCGCTTCTCGCCATGAGGATGAAGCCGCGATCGTCGAGGACGGCGCTCCAGCCGGGCGGCACGACAACCGTGCAATCCATTTCTTCCACGATGAACGGGCCGGGTCGTGCGGCGTCGTCTCCGGACAAATTGCGGGCAAGGTCGTGCCGATCGATGACGGGACAGGGGACCGATTCGCCGAACCACACTTCCCGCTCCGTCACCGCGCCGTTCCGCGCGGTCGTGCCACCTTCCGCACTCGCCGCCCCGGCGCGAAACTCGACCCGCGGCATCCGCCCCGTCGCGGTCACCCGCACGTTGACCATCTGCACCGATTCGGTCGGATTCTCGTGGCCGTAGGTCCGAAGGTGCTGGGCGTGGAACTCCCGGGCGAGCGCGTCGAGGGCCTCGCGGGTGACCGTTCCACCGGCGAGCGGGATCGTGAGCTCGTACGCCTGCTTCGTGTAACGGCAGTCCGCGGCGCGTTCCACGACGCGGTCCAGCTCCGGAATCCCTGCATCGCGGAGCATGGCTTCAGCCGTGCGTTCGAGCTCCTCGAGCCGCTGGTCGAGCGCTGCCGGATCGATCGACTCGACGGGGCTGTAGAACGTGTGGGACCAGTCGCGGCGCAGGTCCGTGGCCACCAGCCCGAGGGCGGAGAATCCGCCCGGAATCGGGGGGATGACGACCTCGGGGATGTCGAGCTCCTCGGCGAGCGCGGCGGCGTGGACGGGGCCCGCCCCGCCGAACGCCACCAGGCTGAACTCGCGCGCATCGTGCCCCCTCTCGACCGACACGATGCGCAGCGCCTCCGCCATGCCGTGGTTGACCACGCTGACGATGCCGGCCGCCGCCTCCATGACCCCCAGCCCCAGGGGGTCCGCAACGTGGGCGCGAACCGCGGCTTCGGCCGCCCTCGCGTCGATCGGGAGCTTTCCTCCGAGCAGGTGGGTTCGGCTCAACCGTCCGAGCACCACGTTCGCGTCGGTGACCGTCGGACGATTCCCGCCGCGGCCATAGCACGCGGGGCCCGGCTCGGCCCCCGCGCTTTGCGGGCCGACTCGCAGCGCGCCGCCGGGGTCGATCCAGGCGATGCTGCCGCCGCCCGCGCTCACTTCCGCAAGATCGATGACCGGCACGCGGATGGGGTGGCCGGTGCCGTGCAGCCAGCGCCCGACGTTGCCCTGGCCTCCGACTTCGTACTCGGAGGTGGTCTCGATGCGGCCGTTCTCGATGAGGCTCGCCTTGGCGGTGGTGCCGCCCATGTCGAAGGAGATGAGGGTCGCGCGTCCGATCTGATCGCCCAGCCGCCGGGCCGCGATGACACCCGCCGCGGGTCCCGACTCGACGGCCGCGGCGGGCATCCTGAGCGCCTCGGCCACGTCCAGGACTCCGCCGTTCGACCCCATGACGTGCAGCGCGGGGAGATCGAGTTTCGCGAGCGCCGTCTCCAGGCGCTGGAGGTACGAGGTGAGCACCGGTCCGACGTAGGCGCACACCGCGGTGGTGCTGGTGCGCTCGAACTCGCGGATCTCGGGCAGCACCTCGCTGGAGAGGAATACGGGAACGTCGGGCAGGGCGGCCCGCAGCCGTTCGCCGACCCGCCGTTCGTGGACGTCGTTGAGGAACGAGAACATCAGGCACACCGCGACGGCCTGCACTTCGTCGAGAACGCGGATGGAGTCGATGACCGCGTCGATCTCGGCCTCGTCGAGGGCCGTGACGACTTCGCCCTGGGCATCGATTCGCTCGGTGACCTCGAACCGCCGGCGGCGGGGCACGAGCACCGCTGGGGCGTCCTGGAAGAGGTCGTAGAGATCCGCGCGGGCGGAGCGCCGGATTTCGAGCACATCACGGAATCCGCGCGTGGCGACGAGCGCGATGTTCGCGCCCCTCGCTTCGAGCAGGGCGTTGGTGACGATGGTGGTGGCGTGGGAGAGGAGCGATACCGCGTCGGGCGCGATGCGGTACTCGTCCATCGCGGCGCGGGTGCCTTCGATGACGGCCTCTCCGAAGTCGTGAGGAGTCGTCGACACCTTGGCGATCCCCACCTGGCCGCTGGTCTCCTCGAGAACGGCGACGTCCGTGAACGTCCCGCCGATGTCTACTCCGATACGCCATCCCATCGTGTCTCGTCCGTTGTTGCCGTCGGAATTCGTGCTCGATGTGCGTGCCCCGGGTCAAACCTCACGGCACCGTCGAACGTGCAATACTGACCCGATGCGCTCCTTCAACACCAGCGGCACCGTTGTCCCGGCGGACCGTTGGCGCACCGCACGGTTGTCGCGGGTACGCCTGGAGACGATCCGCCGTCCGGTGCGCAACGGAGTCGGGGCTGGGACGTGTTCCGCGCAGGCGGAGCGCAAGGCCGCGGGAACAACGCCGCGCCGTGACCGTGGTTGTGCCGTTGCGGATTCGAGCAAGAACGCTTTCCGTACGAGTCCATGACCAGCGCGATCATTGACGGGGCCGGCCTTGTCACCGTCGCCGCCGTCTTCGGCGGGATGACGTTCTTCGCGTTCGTCTACGCGCCGCTCGTCTTCATCAAGCTCGGAACGGAGGGCGGCGGCAGGTTCATCCGGGAAGTGTTTCCGGTCTACTACGTGGCGATGGGCGCGGTGAGCATCGCGGCGGCGGTGCTGCTCGCGTTCGGGAGCGCCGCGCGCGGCGCCGATGCGGCGGCGATGGCGTGCATCGGCATCGTGTTCCTCCTGGCACGATTCGTGCTGCTTCCGGTCGTCAACCGCAGTCGCGATGCCGGGCAGGCGGGCGATGTCGCGGCGAAGAAGCGCTTTGACCGGCTGCACCGGTTGAGCGTCGTCGTGAACCTGATTCAGATGCTGGCGGTGCTGGTGGTGCTCGTGCGGTACGCGGTGCATTGACTACCCGGCGTGCAGCAGGTGCGGGTGACGCCGGCGCGCGAGTCGGGTCCCCCATTCCGGCATCCGCTCTCGCCGATCCTCGCGACGGATCGACAGCCGAGGAAGGGTCGTGAGCGCCTACGAGAACTACACCGCCGTCGCCGCGGACTACGACCGCACCCGCGTCCCTGTGGGAGTCCGGATCATCCTGGGATGCCTCGCCTTCGGCGGCCGCCCACTCGCCTCGCTGCGTCTGCTCGACGCCGGATGCGGAACCGGCAGCTACTGCGCCGCCCTGCGCCCGTACGCAGGCGCGATCGACGCGGTGGACCTGAACCCGTCGATGCTCGACGTGGCCCGCGCGAAGCTCGACGGCGACCCGGGATGCCCGGTCGCCCTGCACGAGGCCGCCATCGACGCGCTGCCGTTCGAGGACGTCCGCTTCGACGCGGTGATGGTGAACCAGGTGATCCACCATCTCCCGGACTCGCCGCACGACGGCTGGCCGAAGCTCCGGCGGGTGCTCGGCGAGCTCGCGCGGGTGTTGCGTCCGGGCGGCGTGGCGGTCATCAACACGTGCTCCCACGAGCAGCTCCGGCGCGGCTGGTGGTACGCGTCGCTGGTTCCGGAAGCGGTGGAGACGATGCGCCGGCGTCACGCGGACACGGAGGTGCTGACCGGGCTCCTCGCCGGGGCCGGACTCGCCCCGCGGGGCCGATTCGTGCCGAGCGATGCGGTTCTGCAGGGCGACGCGTATTTCGACGGCCGCGGTCCGCTCGACCCGGCATGGCGCCGCGGCGACTCGCTGTGGTCGGTGGTGTCCGACTCGGAGCTCGAAGGCGCCCTGAACGCCATCCGCGCCCTCGACGAAGCGGGAACGCTCGACGCCTTCGTCGCCGAGCACGATCGCATGCGGCCGTCCGTGGGGCAGATCGGCTTCCACTGCGCCGCGCGCGAACCAGCGCCGTAGGCCACCGGCGACACCGCGAACCGCGGGACGGTCGAGCGGTTCGCATCGACCGGGCCCGAGTCGCGCGACCCGCATCCGGAACGGCAGGCCAGGGCGCTCCGGTCGCCCGCATCCGCGGGCGACGACCGATCACGAGTGCGTCTGCACGTGCTTCGGCCCTACGCCGATACGCGCTCCGCGATCGCCAGGATACGATGCATGTCGCGCAGCACCGGCTTCTCGATGAGCTTGCCGTCGATGACGACCAGGCCGGTGTCGGCCTCCTCGAAGGTCCGGATGATGCGGCGCGCCCGCTCGATCTGCGCTGCATCGGGCGTGAACACCCCGTTGAGGGCCGGAATCTGCTTCGGATGAATCGCGCCCTTGCCCGAGAACCCCAGTTCGCGGGCCTGTCGCGCCGCGACCTCCATCCCCTGCGGGTCTTCCAGGTCCAGGTAGGGGACGTCGATGACGTCGAGCTCCGCCGAGGCCGCGGCGTGCACGACCCGCGAGCGGGCGTAGAGCAGCGGCTCCCAGGCGTTGGCGCAGCGCAGCTCCGCCGCCATGTCCACGCCGCCGAAGAACAGGGCGTCGAGCCGGTCGCTGCAATGCGCAATCTCGTATGCGGCCTCCAGGCCGGGATTCGTCTCGATGATGACGTGCAGTCGCGTGTCGTGACCGCGCTCGCTCAGCAGGTCGTCGAGCCACACCACCTCGTCGGGAGTGCGCACCTTGGGCAGCATCAGCGCCGGCGGCGGCGATTCGCTGGCGAGCACCGCTGCGACATCGGCAAGGCCGAACGCCTCGCGCAGGCAGTTGATGCGCACGATGCGCTCGACGCCGTCGTCGGCCTGCGGCTCGGCGAACAGCGCCATCGCGCCGGCGCGCGCGGCCGTCTTGTCCTTCGGCGCGATGCCGTCCTCGAGCTCGACGCAGACGATGTCCGCGCCGCACGCGAGCGCCTTGGGATACATCTCGGGCTTCAGGCCCGGAGTGAAGATGAAGCTCCGGCGGGGGCGGACAGTGCGTTCAGGCATGGTGAATCCGGCTTTCGGCCCGGTCGGACTCTTGCCGATTCTCGGCCGTTGCCGCCGGTTCCTCCGGCTCCTGCGAGTACGCTCCCTCCTCCTCGCGCACCCGCACGCTGGTGCGCTGCCGCCGGCGTACGACGCGGGCGACCGCTTCCGTTCGTTCGTCGCGAGTTGCGCTGAGTCGCACACCGTCCACCGCCTCGCACACGTCGTCCGGCGTGAGTCCTTCGAGCACCTGGGAGACGCCGAGCGCACGCGGTGCATTCCCGGAGCCCAGCTCGAAGAATTCCGCCCGCAGCTCCTCGGTGCCCTTCCGGCCGTGCAGGCGCCACATCTCCTGCACGCCCATCTGCGCGTAGCGTTCGGCCTTGCCGGCATCGCCGTGCGTGATCTCGGTTTCGACCACGAGATCGGGGGCGGTACGCTCGAGGAAGGCGTCGGCCTCCGCTACTCCTTCCCGGAGCGCCGCGAGATAGCCTCGTGCCCGGCCGCCGACATAGAACGCGCAGTCGGGCTCCATCCCGGTTCCGGGCGGCTCGCCCCGTCCCCGCAGCCGGGTGGAACGAAGTCCCTTCGAGCCGCGGGTGATCATGCTGCCCGCGATGTCAACGATGTCGTCGAGGATCAGAGACAGGTCCTCGTGCAGGCGCGACGGCGACATCAGGGTGATGACCCCGCGCACCGGGTCGAGACACACCCGGCGGAAGTGTCGGTTCCAGTCGACGGCCGCAAGCTCCGCGATCGTGTCGGCGTCGGCGCGCAGGACGTGGATGGTGGAGCCGAGCGGCCCGGTGTGCTTGGTGCCAGGCTCGTTCATGGCGAATTCTCCGCGAGCGGAAACGGCATGTTAGCAGCCCGCCCGCGGGACGATTCACGAAGGCACGACTGCGGCTCGACCTCCACGCGATGGATTCGGTGCGGGTGGCGCAGGGCTGGCGGCGTGGAGGTTCAGCGCGCCCGGTGAGCACAGCGTCCAGTCCTCGTTGAGCCGGGCGGGCTCCGCATCGGCCACCAGGGAGACGATCTGCCCTCCCTGCCAGCCCGGCTCGGCGATCCTGTCCAACTGCGGGAGTGCCGCGTATCGGGGCGAGCCCAGCTTGACTTCGACGGGATAGGTCTTGCCGTCGGTCTCGACCAGGAAGTCGATTTCCTGGCCGTCCCGGGTGCGCCAGAAGTGGACCTGGACTTCCCGCGCACGATGGCGGAAGCGTTTGAGGACGTCGGACAGGACGTGCGTCTCGAACAACGCCCCGCCCATCGGACCGAGCCTCGCCTCCGGCGCGTTTCGCCAGCCGCCGAGCCACGCCGCCAGCCCGGCGTCCAGAAAGTACAGCTTGGGGCTCTTCGTCATCCTCCGGGTTCGGTTGGTGACGCAGGGGGACAGCAGCTTGATGAGGAACGCGTCTTCGAGCACGCTGAGCCAGTCCTTGACGGTGGCGGGGGACACGTTGGCGTCGCGCGCAAGGTCGTGGTAGTTGACGATCTGTCCCGTACGCAGCGCGCAGAGCTTGACGAAGGTCTCGAACTCCCGGCGCTTCTCGATCCTCAGCAGCTCTCGGATGTCTCGCTCGATGTAGGTCTGCATGTACGACGAGAGGTACAGATCCCGAGTGGCGTGGTCTTCGATTCCGTGGAGCCTCGGGAATCCGGTTTCGAGCAGCCTCCGGAAGTAGTCGTCGGGAGGCGAACCTCGCGGCAACTTCTTCTCCTCGTCCGCGAGACCCAGCAGATTGAGGATCGCGACCCGGCCGGCGAGGGTTTCCGTGACGCCTCCATTACCTGGAAGTTCTGGGAGCCGGTGAGCCGAATCGCACCGGGCGCGAGATTGCCGGCGTCGACGAGCTGCTTGATGGGACTCAGGAGACGCGGCGCGTACTGGATCTCGTCGACCGTGAACGGGGGTCGGAGCTCGCGAACGAACAAGGCCGGGTCCTGATTGGCGCGCGCCCTCGTCGTGAGATCATCAAGGTCGACGTACGCGTGATCGCTTGCGCACCTGTGCAGCAGAGAGCTCTTTCCGACCTGGCGCGGTCCCAGCAGAAGCCACACCGGAAAGAGCCGCAGTTGTTCGGCCGGATTCGTCAATACCGGCTGGAAGGTTCTGTCAATTCAATCGGTTGGCATATCGGAAGTCTACTTCATATCTGCCGAAACAGTGAAACCGCGGGATCCTGTCGACGGCCGACGCAAGCGGCGATCCCCCACCGCCCTGATCTCGAACGCCGCCGCCATCAGCTCCCGGGTGTAGTCGGACCCCGGGTTATCGAAGATACTCTGCGCCGGCCCCTGCTCCACGACCCGGCCGGCCCGCAGCACGATCACCTCGTTCGCCAGCGCGCGCACCACGCGCAGATCGTGGCTGATGAACAGGTAGGCGAGGCGGTGGCGTTCCTGGAGCGACCGCAGCAGGTCCACGATCTGCGCCTGGACGGTCATGTCGAGCGCGCTGGTCGGCTCGTCCAGCACCAGGAACCTCGGCTTCAGCACCAGGGCCCGCGCGATCGCGATCCGCTGGCGCTGGCCGCCGGAGAACTCGTGCGGATAGCGGTCCATGGTCCGGGGGTCGATGCCGACCTCGTGCAGGGCGCCGGCGACCAGGTGGCGGCGTTCGTCGTAGTTGGTCCCGACGCCGTGGATGAGCATGCCCTCCTCGACGATCTGGAACACCGACAGCCGTGGCGACAGAGAGCTGTACGGGTCCTGAAACACCACCTGCATCCTGTGTCGCAACTCGCGAAGGTCCCGGCTTCCGAGGCCGTCGATGGCGCGGCTCTCGAACCGGATCGGCCCGTCGGAGGCGATCAGGCGAAGCAGCGCCATGCCCAGCGTGGTCTTGCCGGAGCCCGATTCCCCCACCACACCAATCGTCTGCCCCTCGCGCACGCACACCGAAACCCCGTCCACCGCCTTGACGTGGCCGACGGTGCGCCGCATCACGCCGCGCTGGATGGGAAACCACACCCGAAGGTCGTCGGCGCCCATCACTTCGGCGGCGGTGGCATCGACCGGCGGCGGACGGGCCGTCGGCTCGGCTGCGAGCAGATTCCGGGTGCAGGGGTGCCTCGGATTGGCGTAGAGCGCCGCGGTGGTGCCGCTTTCGACGATCTCGCCGTCGTTCATCACGTAGACCCGGTTCGCGACGTTGCGCACGATGGTCAGGTCGTGGGTGATCAGCAGGATTGCCATCCCGAGCTCGCGCTGGAGATCGCGCAGGAGCTCCAGCACCTGCGCCTGCACCGTGACGTCGAGCGCCGTGGTCGGCTCGTCCGCGATCAGCAGCTCCGGCTCGTTGGCGAGCGCCATGGCGATCATGATCCGCTGGCGCTGGCCTCCCGAGAGCTGATGCGGCCAGGACTTGAGGCGCGTTTCGGCGTCGCTGATCCGGACCAGATGCAGCAGCTCCAGGCAGCGGGTGCGCGCCTGCGACGCCGTCAGCCCCTTGTGCAGCGTCAGGGTCTCGGTGATCTGCTTCTCCACCGTGTGCAGCGGATTGAGCGAGGTCATCGGCTCCTGGAAGATCATCGAGATCCGGTCTCCGCGGATGTCGTGGAGCACCGGCTTCGGCGCGCCGACGAGCTCCCGGCCGCGATACCGGATGCTGCCGTGGGGGTGGCTCGCGTGCGGATAGGGCAGGAGCTGGAGCACCGACAGCGCGGTCACCGACTTGCCCGAGCCCGACTCGCCGACCAGGGCGACGGTCTCGCCGCGGTTGACGCTCAGCGAAGCGCCGCGCACCGCCGGCAGCACACTGCCTTCGGCATGAAACGAAACGCCGAGGTTCTCGACTTCCAGCAGCGCCGTCCCGTTCGCCATGTCTCAGACCGTCGTCTTGCGCGGGTCGAACGCGTCGCGCACCGCCTCGCCGATGAACACCAGCACCGACAGCATGATCGCGAGGGTGAAGAACCCGGTGAAGGCGAGCCAGGGCGCCTGCAGGTTGTTCTTGCCCTGGTTCAGCAGCTCGCCGAGCGACGGCGAGCCCGGCGGCAGCCCGAACCCCAGGAAGTCGAGCGAGGTCAGGATGGTCACCGAGCCGGTGAGGATGAAGGGCAGGAAGGTGAGTGTCGCGACCATCGCGTTGGGCAGGATGTGCCGGAACATGATCCCGGCATCGCTCACCCCCAGCGCTCGCGCCGCGCGCACGAAGTCGAAGTTGCGCGCGCGCAGGAACTCCGCGCGCACCACCCCGACCAGGCCCATCCAGGAAAACAGCAGCATCAGGCCGAGCAGCCACCAGAAGTCGGGCTCGACCACGCTCGCCAGGATGATCAGCAGGTAGAGCACCGGCAGCCCGGACCAGATCTCCATGAAGCGCTGGAAGACGAGGTCGAGCCATCCCCCGAAGTAGCCCTGCACCGCCCCCGCCGCGACGCCGATGATCGAGCTGAGCACCGTCAGCACCAGCCCGAACAGGACGGAGATCCGGAATCCGTAGATGAGCCGCGCCAGCACGTCGCGCGCCTGATCGTCGGTGCCGAGCCAGTTCTGTGCGGACGGGGGCGCCGGCGCCGGCTGGTCGAGCTCGTAGTTGATGGTGTCGTAGCTGAACGGGATGAGCGGCCAGACCATCCAGCCCTTCGCCTCGACCAGCTCCCGGACGAACGGGTCGCGATAGTCCGCTTCCGTCTCGAATTCACCGCCGAACTCGGTTTCCGCGTGGAACCTGACGACCGGGAAGTAGAGCGCGTCGTCGTACCGCACGACGAGGGGCTTGTCGTTGGCGATGAACTCCGCCGGCAGGGTGGCGATGAACATGGCGAGGAAGATCCACAGGCTCCAGTAGCCACGCCGGTTGCGGCGGAAGCTCTGCAGCCGCCGCCGGTTGAGCCGCGAGATGCGCACGCCGAGAAAGCGGTCCTGCGACGGGGGTGGCGGGGGAGGTGCGAACGCGCTCGTGCCCGCGGTGGCGTCATGGCCGGTGGCGGTGCTCATCGTCAGGTCTCGCGGCTCTCGAAGTCGATGCGCGGATCGACGATGGTGTAGGTGATGTCGCCGATGAGCTGCATCACCAGTCCGAGCAGGGTGAAGAAGTAGAGCGATGCGAACATCACCGGGTAGTCGCGCCCGATCGCCGCCTCGAAGCCGAGCAGGCCGAGTCCGTCCAGGGAAAAGATGATCTCGGTCAGCAGGGCGCCGGTGAACAGGATGCCGACGAAGGCGCTCGGGAAGCCCGCGATCACGATCAGCATGGCGTTGCGGAAGACGTGGCCGTAGAGCACGCGGCGCTCGGACAGCCCCTTGGCGCGGGCGGTCACCACGTACTGCTTGTTGATCTCCTCCAGGAAGGAGTTCTTGGTCAGCAGGGTCAGCCCGGCGAACCCCCCGATCACCATGGACAGGACCGGCAGGGCGATGTGCCACAGGTAGTCCGCCGTTCGGGCGAGCAGCGTCATCTCCTCCCAGCCGGGCGAGGTCAGGCCGCGCAGCGGAAACCAGTCGAGAAAGCGCCCGCCGGCGAACAGCACGATGAGCAGGATCGCGAACAGGAAGCCCGGAATCGCGTTGCCGACGATCACCACCCCCGACGACCAGACGTCGAAGCGCGAGCCGTCGCGCACCGCCTTGGCGATGCCGAGCGGGATCGAGATCAGGTACACCAGAAGCGTGGTCCAGAGCCCGAGCGAGATCGAGACCGGCATCTTCTCGAGCACCAGGTCGACGACGGTCCGGTCCTGGAAGAAGCTCTCGCCGAAGTCGAAGCGGACGTAGCTCCACAGCATCCGGAAGAAGCGCTCGTGCATCGGCCGGTCGAAGCCGAACTGGCGTTCGAGCTCCTCGATGAGCTCGGGGTCGAGGCCTTGGGCGCCGCGGTACTTGCTGGTGACGCCGTCGCCGGCGCCGGCTCGCGACGGGGAATCGTCGAGCAGATCGGTGGGACCGGTGCCGCTCACCCGTGCGGTCAGGTCGACCGCCGTGCCCTCGAAGGTCGCGATGAGCTGCTCGATCGGCCCTCCCGGCGCCGCCTGGATCACGATGAAGTTGATCACCATGATCCCGAAGAGCGTCGGGACGATCAGGGCCAGTCGGCGGATGATGTAGGCAACCATGAACTTCGCCCCGACGGGTGCTCTCAGTATCCGGCGAGGGTCCGCCTCGCACGGTCGAGGCACGAGCCGGACGGAGGTTTCGGGCCGCCTCCCTGGGAGCGCGGGCGTCCCGCCCGCCCTGGCCGGAGGCCGGAAATGGACGACCCGCCGCAGGCCCACGTTTGTTCAA
>MKWU01001966.1_pt1 | contig 32949 bp, 30 predicted proteins | sample 809101 | NCBI WGS metagenome assembly MKWU01 (sample SAMN05860141, study PRJNA318959) | sponge metagenome | host: Aplysina aerophoba | place: Slovenia: Piran, Adriatic Sea, Gulf of Piran | collected 2013-05-07
CGTCGCTCCGAAACCCCACAGCGCGCCTTCACGTGGTCGACACACTCGCGACGACGTGAAGGGCTCAGAAGTTTCCCTCAGACGCCTCCCGCAGTATCTGGTTGTCCAGCGTCAGGTCCGCCACCGCCCTCTTCAGGCGGCTGTTCTCCAACTCCAGACGCTTCAGACGCCTGGCCTGATCGATCCTGAGACCCCCGTACTCGCTGCGCCAGCGGTAGAAGGTCTGATCGGTCACGCCTATCCGGCGGGCGGCCTCAGCCACTGAACTGCCCTCGGCTATCGCCACCTCAGCCTCTCTCAGCTTGTTGATCACCTGCTCCGGCGTATGTCTCTTCCTGGCCATCTTTCCCCCTTTCTACGGCCCAATACTAACATATTACCTGGACCAGTTTTTGGGGGGCAGGTCAGACTTGTTTTGAAAAGTCAGCAAGTCAACATATAGTTTTCTTGTACCTAGGCCCGTTGACATTTTGGGGCCTTCGTTCAAAAGCGAACAGGATCGGATCGTCTGCACGGCTGTTCGGGATGTTTCTCGCCTGAATCTTGTGATAGACAAGAACGATCGATCCCCGAAGTCATGCGAAGGGCCACGAAGAACACCAAAAGCTACTGGGATTTTCCTTGCGTGAATACGCGGCTCAGCCGCACTTTGCTCCCGCAAATCGCTGTTCAGCCAAACGTCAACGAGCCCTAATCACCCTATTGCCTTCAAGCGCTTCCAGCGCAACCCGACACTGGTAGGCCGCCGTGTGTCGCTGCCATTTTTTTGACCATCGAATTGTCCCTCCACAGGCTTGGTGACTCGCTCCATTGTACACCTTAGCCCGCGGTCCAGTTTTTTGGGCCCACTTCAGTCCATTACCTCAGTTTACTAAGGCGACGTTATGAAATCATGCTATCAGGCTCTAGTCAAGATTCTGTTCTTCCTTTCTATGCTGCACACGTGCATGGTTTTTTCTGGGGAGGGCAGCCTGGTGGCGAACATTGCTGGCTGGTTAGTCCTAGCCGTCCTCTTTCCTATAGGTGGGATATTTGGCGTGTTCAAAAGTGAGAACGAAGATACCGACTCGTCAGATGACTACTCTGGAAAATAACATTGCCGGCATTTCACTCTCCCCAATTATTCCCCTGAATCTGGAAAGAACATCATTAGCCCCGAACTGTTCACTGCTTAAGGTAATGGTTATAGACAGCCACCGTTTACATCAAGATTGGAGGAGAGATGGATAATGTTCAAATAGCACTTCAGCCGCCAAATGACCTGGACCACCCGCTACCCACACAACGCCCCAATCAATCGTGCATAAACCTCCACAGCCTCATGCAACTGCTCGACCGCGATCCACTCGCCGACGGTGTGGGCCTGGTCGATGTTGCCGGGGCCGAGTACGAGGGCGTCCATATACCTCTGATAACACTCCGCTTCGGTGCCGTACGGAACGGTCACCGCCCGCGCCGCGCCGGTCGCGCGGCAGGCCGCATGCGCCAGCGGGCCGTCCGCATCAGCAAAAAACGGACCGCCGCTCCGATGCTCCACCTCCAGGCCATGCGCTTCTGCTCGCTCCACGACCATTTGCATCGCTTCCTCGAAACAGGCGTCGGGCATCGCCCGCAGTTTGAGGGTGGCGACGGTTCGCGCTGCGGTCACATTGGAGGCGGTGCCGCCGTCGTTGATCACCAGGTTGAAGCCGTTGGTGGGCGGGTCGAAGAGCGGATTCTGGAAGCGTTTATCCGTGCGGAAGGTCTTAGCCAGCTCCGCCATCTCTGCCAGGAACGGGGCGATCTTGAAGTTGGCCGACTCGCCTTTGTCGGTGCTGGTGTGCGCGGCCACCCCGTGCGCGGTGGCGATTATGCTGCCGCCCCCCTTGTGCGCATAGACCGGCTGCAACTGCGACGGCTCACAGACGATGCAGTATTCGGGCCAGCCGCCCGTCAATGTCTGCGAGCGTACGACGATATCGTGCGCGCCGGTGTGTCCCCGCTCCTCGTCCGAGGTGACGGCGATGACCAGCGGCCGCTCCAGATCAGCGGCATCGAAGCGGCAGGCCGCCGCAATCGACGCGGCCAGGGGACCCTTCATATCGGCCGAGCCGCGGCCCACCAGGCGTCCATCTTCCAGCACCGGCGTGAACGGCTCCCAGCCGGCATCGCCCGGTACCGTGTCCGAGTGGCTGAACAGGCCCAGCCCGCCGGCTCCGGCGCCCTTTTTCGCGACCAGGCTGACCTTCTCCACGTCGAACTGGTCAATGTAGGACAGTTCCTCAACCGCGAAGCCGCCTTCCTCCAGCACCCCGCGCAGAAAATCGGAGATCGCCCGGTTGCTCGTCGGCGTCTCCGAGGGCATTGCGATCAGTTCACTGGTAAGTTCGACAACGTCGATCTCCATGGCACTGCCCTTTCATATCAGGTCTTCTTTCGGGTAGGTCCGCACGGCCACCGTAGTCAGGGTGGCTGGGGTGTTGTCCGGTGCATTCAGAGTTCCCGGAGCGTACCCTTTTCTTTTGCCTCGAAGGCCTCGGTAATGAGATGGTCCAATTTTCGTTCTGTCGAGTCCTCTTCAATCTGCCGGTCCCACTTTTCCCAGTCCAATTTGCTGAACCACTGTCTGAAGCGAGCGTAATCGTCATCGGGAAGGGCCAGAACGGCCTCTTGGAGGGCAGTGAAATCCGCCATTTTTTCTCCTCCCTTTCGCGCCTATCGGGGACAAAAGGCGTATGGCAGCTACGTCCAGGCTGAGGGTAACGTCACCCTTCAGGCAACTTTGCCTTGGGGATTATAGATTGATTCGTGCAGCCGAACAATAGGCGGTTGGGATAACGGTGCTGAAGATAGCGTCATCTGTAGGCTGAGGCGACGCTGGGACCGACGACGCACCTGTGGGTACAGTTACACCGGGGTCGCGATCCTGAAATATGGGCGCTGGAGTGGGTCTTCGACCAGGTGGCGCCAAAACGGAAAACCGCAACGGGATCGTGAACGGTTCGTACCGCTCTGTCAGGCGCACAGATCCTCGATCAGCCGCGAGTACACCTCCACCGCCCCCTGCAACTGCTCGACCGCGATCCACTCGCCGACCGTATGGGCCTGCGCAATGTTGCCGGGCCCGAGCACCAGCGCTTCCGCATACTTCTGATAACACTCGGCCTCAGTGCCGTAGGGCACGGTAACCGCTTCCGGCGCGCCGGTCGCACGGCAGGCCGCCTGCGCCAGCGGGCCGTCCGCGGTGGCGAAGAACGGGCTGATGCTCCAATGCTCCACCTCCAGGCCGTGCGCTTCGCCCCGCCCCACAACCATCAGCACCGCTTCTTCGAAGCAGGCGTCGGGCATGGCGCGAATGCTCAGGCGGACCACTGTGCGCGCCGCGGTTACGTTGGTGGCGGTATCGCCGTCGCTGATCACCATGTTGAAGCCATTCGTCGGCGGGTCGAAGAGCGGGTTCTGGAAGCGTTTCTCGCTGCGGAAAACCTGTACAAGATCGGCCATTTCGGCGAGAAAGGGGGCGATCTTAAAGTTGGCCGACTCGCCCCTGTCGGTGCTGGTATGCGCGGCGAACCCCCGCGCCGTGACCGTGATGCCGGCGCCGCCCTTATGCGCATAGACCGGCTGCAACTCGGTCGGCTCACAGACGATGCAATATTGGGGCCAGCCGCTCGTCAACGTCTGCGAACGGATGACAACGTCGTGCGCGCCAATGTGCCCCCCCTCCTCATCCGCGGTGACGACGATCACAAGCGGCTGCTTGAGGTCGTCGTCCTTGTAGCGGCAGGCCGCGGCAATCGACGCGGCCAGGGGGCCCTTCATGTCGGCAGAGCCGCGTCCCACCAGGCGTCCATTTTCCAGCGCCGGCGTGAACGGCTCCCAGCCGACGTCGCCCGGCACCGTGTCCGAGTGGCTGAACAGGCCCAGCCCGCCGGCCCCGGCGCCCCTCTTGGCGACCAGGCTGACCTTCTCCTCATCGGACGGGTCGATATAGGTGACTTCCTCGACCGCAAAGCCGCCCTCCTCCAGCACCCCGCGCAGAAAATCGGAGATCGGCCGGTTGCTCGTCGGCGTCTCCGAGGGCATTGCGATCAGTTCACTGGCAAGCTCGACAACGTCGATGTTCATGGCTGTCCTCTCTCTCGTCCGATTTCCCGGCACCGCGCCCTTTGGCTATCAAGGGCGGCGTCATTCATACAAACAATGCTTCTCTTTCGATACGATGCATAAAGGGCGTGTCAATTTTCCTGCTGAGGCGGCGAATATCCACCTCGCGCTCCAGGACTTGCTCCATGTAGATGTAAAGTCCAGCCAAGGCGTCGAATTTCGGCTCTTTCAGTTCCACGATCAGGTCAATGTCGCTGTCTTCGGTCTGCGTTCCGTGAGCATACGACCCGTAGAGGCCGATACGACGCACGCCGAAGCGCCGTTCAAGCTCAGGCTTTGAATGGTCCAGAATCGTGAGAATCTCTTCTGCTGATCTCATCGTTTTATACTATCCCGGGCTACCTTCGATGTTGCGCTCCATGTCGATCTGCTACCTCAACTTCCCCCGCCCGCTCACCTGCCAGACCGTCTCGACGATTCCGTTGCGCACACCGTACATCGCATCGTGCAGGAAAACGGTCGCGTCGCCGTAGCCGACGATGAAATCCAGCACATCGCCCACCTGTACGCTCTTGTTCGGCTCGGAGAGCGTGATCACGCCGTGCTCCGCCGAAGCCGCGATGTCGACCACGTTTTCCAGGCTGACTGCTTTAGGCTGCCGTTCCATGCCGGGCAGCGTCTTGAAGCCGGCGTCGGTGATGATGCGGTCAGGCGCGGGCCGGCTCGTGACCACCGCCTGGCCAAACAGCGCCGGGTCGGTCGGCACACCCCACATCTGGTAGGTGGCATCCCCGAAGATCGCGCCCCCGGCCTGGATCTCCGTCACTTCCGGCTGGTGCATCGTTACATCCATCGTGCCGCTGCCGCCGCAACTGACGATCTCGATCGGCAGCCCCGCATCGCGGCACGCCTGCGCCGACGCCGCCAGCTGTCCGATACACCCCTGGATCGCCTGTGCGCGCTCGTCCGGATCCTCCAACGACAGCGTATGCCCCTCCCAGGCCATCAGCCCGACCAGCCGCAGCCCGTCCTGCTCCTGGACCGCGCCCGCCAGCGCGACAACCGCCGTGCCGGGTTCTACGCCGGCACGGTTCATGCCGACATTGAGCTCGACGACAACCGGGATTTCGACGCCGATAGCCTCGGCGGCCGCGCCGAGCTCCGCCAGCGTCGCCGTGTTGTCCACTGTAACCTTCACGTTAGCGTGTCGCTGCAGCGCGGCCACGCGCGCGTACTTCTGCGCGCCCACCACCTGATTGGCGATCAGAATGTCGCGCACCCCGGCCGCCGCCATCACCTCCGCTTCGCCCGGCTTCGCGCACGTCACCCCGAGCGCGCCCGCATCGATCATCTTATGCGCAATCGCCGGTATCTTTATCCCCTTCGTGTGCGGCCGCCAGTCCACGCCGGCATCCCTGAAGTCGTCCATCAGCAACGCAATGTTGCGCTCCAATATATCCAGATCCACCCACAGCGTCGGCGTATCCAGCAGCTCTTTCGCACGTCCGATTTCAGTCATTAGGTATCCTCATACTCCTATTGTTGTTATTTCGAAACTACGCAGCCACAACTGATTCGCAACCCTGAATGAGGTGAGCAAAGGTGTTCTCATAACTCCCTACTTTTTTATGGGCGGTCGGGCGCAAGCGCCCTCCCTTGTGCAGGGGCTGCGCCCCCGCAACGCCCCCCTACAAAACCATCGCTCACCGACCTTGTGTGCGCATTCCAGCAGCGCCGCTCCAGCAACCTGTCTGCCGCCATCCGAATACCCAATCAGATAACCCGAATGGCGGCAGGGATAAAGGGCTGGTCAAAACAAGCACTGTATATGGCTTAGTAGTTACGTCATTTCTTCTTATTGTCACTATTTCGCGGCAAGCGGCCAATATCAGCCACTAACCACTGACCACTGACCACTGCCCTTCTACCACGCCGTCCAGCCGCCGTCGACCAGGATATTCTGCCCGGTGATGTAACTGCCGCCGTCGCTCGCCAGCAGCACCACCAGCCCTTTCAACTCTTCCGGCTCACCCATCCGTCTCATCGGTACCCGCTCAGCCAGTCTGGCAACGAACGCCGGCTCGGCTTCCCGCACCTTGGGCGATGGGAACGGGCCCGGGCTGATCGCGTTCACGCGTACCCCATCCTGCGCCCAGTAGACCGCCAGATGGCGGGTCAGGTGAATCAATCCGCCCTTCAGGCCGTGATAGTTGGGCGGGCTGTTGATATCAAAGCCGGTGTACGCCTCCGGGTAGCTGGCAACGACCCCGTACATGCTGGCGATGTTGATGATCGAGCCGGGCGCGCCGCGGCTGCGCAGATGGCGCACAACCTCGCGCGCCAGCAGGAAATAAGCGGTCACGCCGGTGTGATAGGCCTGGTTGAAGTCCTCGGCGCTGGCCGTGTCGATGCTCGGCGCGCCTCCCCCATAGGCGTTGTTGACCAGCACGTCCACCTTGCCCAGGCGCTGCACCACCGCCTCCACAAAACCGGGAACGGCATCGCTGTCGTCCTGCGCCAGGCCGAAGCCCGCATGGCCGCTGCCGGGCAATGTCGCGGCAAACTCGGCCGCCCGTTCCCCATCGCGGCTGGTCACCGCGAGGGTCGCGCCCGCCTCCGCCAATCCGCGGCTCATCGCCGTCCCCAGCAGACCGGCCGCACCGGTGACAATCGCCACTTTTCCGCTGAGATCCAATAGTTCGGAGATCGTCTGTTCAGTCATGGATTTCCTTTTGTCTGAACTATGAGTATTGTGATTAAATGAAGGACTGCGATGAGAGTACCGGCGGCGAGAAGATTATATGTACAATAGCTTACTTCGCCGATTTTTTCCACTAGCCGAAAGGCGTTATCATTGTTTAGTTTCAGTAATCACTATTTAACGCCACTAGCTATTGGCCACTAGCCACTACCCGGAGGAACCTTCGATGTTGTTGTATGCGCTACCGCTTCGCTATCTGAGCGCAGGAATCGATACGCTCGGAACGCCGGCGATCACCTTTGCTCTGGTAATCGCTGTTCTGGGCTTAATCTACCTGGTCTTTCAGACACGCCGCGTCCTTGCCATGGACAGCGGCAACCAGGTCATGCAGGAGATCGCCGCCGCCATCCAGGAGGGCGCGGCTGCATTTCTCAATCGGGAGTATACCTTCCTGGGCGGATTTGTCGTCGTCGTCGCCGTCATTATCGCCATCTTCCTGGCATGGCAGACCGCGCTCAGCTTCATCCTCGGCGCGATCGCGTCAGGCGCGGCCGGCTACCTCGGCATGTTCATCGCCGTGCGCGCCAATGTACGCACCGCCGCCGCCGCCAGCAAGAGCCTCGATGACGGCCTGCGCGTTGCCTTCAGCAGCGGCTCGATCATGGGTATGGCCGTCGTCAGCTTCAGCCTGCTCGGCATGACGATCCTCTACTTCCTTTTCAATGGCAACATACTCTACATCACCGGCTTCGGTTTCGGCGCCAGTTCGATCGCTCTCTTCGCCCGTGTCGGCGGCGGCATCTATACCAAGGCCGCCGACGTCGGCGCTGACCTTGTGGGCAAGGTCGAGCAGGGCATCCCCGAAGACGACCCCCGCAATCCCGCGGTTATCGCCGACAACGTGGGTGACAACGTCGGTGACGTGGCCGGCATGGGCGCCGACCTCTTCGAGAGCTACAGCGGCTCCATCATCGCCGCGGCCACGCTCGGCGCAGTGGTGGCAGACGGCGCCGGCATCGTGCTGCCCTTCCTTGTCGCCGGCGTGGGCGTGATCGCCGCCCTGATCGGCACCTTTCTCGTGCGCGCCAATGAGGGCGCAACCCAGGAAGACCTGCTGGGCGTGCTGCGCCGTGCCATCTACAGCGCCTCCGCGCTCGTCCTGATCTTTGCCGCCGGCGTGATCGCCTACACCGGTGTCGGCTGGAACTTCTTCGCCGTCATCCTGGTCGGGCTCGTCGCCGGCAACGGCATCGGCTGGTTCACCGAATACTTCACCAGCTACACCGAAAAGCCCACCCAGGGCATCGCGCAAAAATCCGAGACCGGCGCGGCAACGCTGATTATCGAAGGGCTGGCCGTCGGCATGAACAGCACGATGCCGCCGGTCTTGATCGTCGCCGTCTCCATCATGCTGGCGCTCTGGCTGGGCGGCGACAACGGCCTCTTCGCCGTCGCCCTGGCCGGTGTCGGCATGCTCAGCACCCTGGGCATCACCCTGGCGACCGATGCCTATGGCCCCGTCGCCGACAACGCCGGCGGTATCGCCGAAATGAGCGACCTGCCCGACGAAGTGCGCGACCGCACCGACGCGCTCGACAGCCTCGGCAACACGACTGCCGCCACCGGCAAAGGTTTCGCCATCGGCTCCGCAGTGCTGACCGCGCTGGCGCTCATGGCCGCCTATGTCCAGGCCGCCGATCTCGATACGCTCAACCTCTTGGACTCGACCATGATCCCCGGTATGCTGGTCGGCGCCATGCTGCCCTATCTCTTCGCCGCCTTGACCATGACTGCAGTCGGTAAGGCCGCCTATGAGATCGTGCTGGAAGTGCGCCGTCAGTTCGCCGAGATTCCCGGCATCATGGAGGGCACAACCAAGCCCGACTACAAGACCTGCGTCGCCATCAGCACCGAGAGCGCGCTGCGCTACATGATCATTCCGGGCGCGCTCGCGGTCGTGGTGCCGCTGCTCATCGGCTTCCTGTTCGGCGCGCAGGCCCTCGCCGGCATGCTGATCGGCGCCATTGCCTCCGGCTTCATGCTGGCGGTAATGATGGCCAACTCCGGCGGCGCCTGGGACAACGCCAAAAAGTGGATCGAGACCGGCGTCATGGGCGGCAAAGGCTCCGACGCGCACAAGGCCGCGGTCGTCGGCGATACCGTCGGCGACCCGTTCAAGGACACCAGCGGCCCGTCCTTGAATATCCTGATTAAGCTGATGAGTATTGTCAGTCTCGTCTTCGCCAGCGCGTTCGGCGAGGGGTGGCTCAATCTGTTCTGAGCACTTCAACGAGGCCGGCAACCGCTATTAACTTCCGTAAAATATCCTGCCCGCCACTATCCCCCTTGGCGGCGCAGGCATTTCGCCCGCAACAGCCTGTCATAGCAACAGTTGCACCAGCAGCGTGAATCCGAGCAGGATCAGGCCGCCGGCCAAGAGCGCGAGCCCGCTCCTCCGCAGCCGCTGCGCTCGCGACGTAAGCCGCCCGTGCGCTGCATGGGACTGATCGCCCCAATCCAGCTGCTGCGGGCGTTCGTGCTGCGCCTTTTGCACCTTGGCCAGCCACCAGGCGCGATTACAGAAGTTCCAGGCGCCGATATCGCTGGCTCTGACGTAAGAACGGTCTTTGGGCATCGATAACCTTCAGTTTCTGATCTGAATTCCCTGTCCGGCGATCTGTTTGACCACTCCGATTGTCGCTGGAACAGCCTGAATGCGCCAACTGCGCCTGCACGACCACCATCTTTACACAACCAACAACCGCAGAAGAGAGCCATTGCCATGAAAGCGACCGATATCCGCGCGGAGACGGTTGAGGTTACCTTCGACGACGAGCGCTTGAGCGTCCCCCTGCATCTCAGCAAGGGCGTGATCGAAGCCATCACCTATGCCACCGTCACCGTGCGGGCACGCACCCGTGGGGGCGGCGCCGTGCAGGGCACCGGCGCGATCCTGCTCTCCGACGTGTGGGCCTTCCCCGCGCCCGACTTGACCCATGAGGAGAAGGATCGCCTCATGCGCCTCCTGTGCCGCGCCATCGCCGCCTGGCTGCAGGATGACGAATACGAAGATCCCATCCAGAAGGGGATCAGGTTGGAACAGGCCGCGGTCGAACTGGCCGCGCAGCTGGCCGGCGAAGAGCCTCTCCTGCAGAGCACGCCGATGCCCCGGCTGGCCGTGCTCAACTGCATGGCGCCCTTCGACGCCGCCTTCCACGACGCCTGGGGCGCGGCCCTGCCCGTACCGCTCTACGCCGCATACACGGCGGAGAACCTGAACCAGGATCTGAGCGCAAACTTGGGCGCAGACTTTGCCGGCAGCTACCCGGCCGACTATCTGGGCACAAGGCGGCGCGCGCTGTCCGTCCAGCATGTCGTCGGCTTCAACGACGCGCTCACCCCGTCCGAGGCGGACCCGCAGCAGCCGGCGCCGGCAGACCTCCCCGCCGACCTGACAAGCTGGATTGCGCGCGACCGCCTGCGCTGTCTCAAGCTCAAGCTGCGCGGCCAGTCGCCGGCCGAGGACGCCGACCGCCTGATCGAAGTGCACGCCGTGGCTTCCCAAGCCATGGAGGCCGCCGGTGTGGCGGGCGGACCGCGCCTGTCGGTAGACCCCAACGAGGCCTACCAAGAGGCTGCCATGATGCTCGAAGTGCTGGACCGGGTCGCCGCGCAGAAGCCGCAAGCGCTAGCGGCGCTGGACTACATCGAGCAGCCCACCCCGCGCGACCTGGCGGCCTATACCGACACGCTTCACGAGGTGGCCGCGCGCGTGCCTGTCGTCGTCGACGAAAGCCTTGACGACCTCGACAATCTCGACTGGATCCATCGCCTGGGCTGGTCCGGGCTGGCCGTGAAGACCTGCAAGGGCCATACCCACTCGCTGCTGGCCTACTGCTGGGGCCGCCATCACCGTCTTTATCTCACGCTGCAAGACCTCACCAACCCCGGCCTCGCTCTGGTTCACAGCGCCAACTTCTGCGCCCACCTGCGCCTCGACGTCGACTGCTTCGAGGGCAACTACCGCCAGTTCATGCCCCTGTCCCGGCCCCATGAACAGGCCGCCCACCCCGCCTACTTCCAGGTCACGGACGGCCAACTGCTCCTGCCGCCCGAAATGGGCTCCGGCCTCTACTGAGCAAGCGGTATAACGGAAGTTGCCGGCCACTGACCACTAACCACTAACCACTAACCACTAACCACTGCCGTTTCACCTGTAGACAATATCGAGAATATTGTCGCTGCGGAAGCGCACTCGCTGCGCGTCCACCCGTTCGGCGCCCGCTTTGTTCATCTCCGCGTCGGCCGTGTCAGTATGGAAGAAGCGTTTTTCCAGTTCATAGGGGCTGGGCCAGACCAGGGGCGCGATCGGGTCCTGGCGATGTTTGGCTACGGCTGCGGCGATGCCCTCGCGGATGCGCTGCCGCGCCGCCTGCGCGGAAAGTGAGATGGCCGAGCCGCGTCCCAGCCCCTCCTTCACCGCCGCCGTGGTGATCTCCGGCACCAGCTCCTCCGCCTCCTGGCAGGCATCGCGCTCGCCGCTCAGAAAGAGCAGTGGCAGCCCCAATCCGCCCATAAACAGAGCAAGCTGTCCGATCTCGCCGATCGGTTTGCCATTGAGCCGGTAGGCGTCCACAGTGCGGCTGTTCTGCGTGTGGTTCTGATTACTGGTTAAGACCCCGGCCATGGCGTGCTGGCCGACGATGACAAAGGCGTCGTAGCGCCCGATCACCTCCTGCAACCGGCTCCAGGGCGGCGAAGGCCGGCCATGCAGCAGCAGCGCTGCCGGATGCAACGTATCAAAATCGATCCCGCCCGCGCCGTGCCCGTCCCAGACAAGAACCTCCTCCACGCCGGCATCCAACAGACCGTCCACCGCCGCGTTGACCTCGCCGGTCACCAGCTTCTTTCCGGCATCGTAGTAGCGGCCGTCGGGAAAGGACTGGTCCGCAAAGGAGACGACCCCGGCCACGCCTTCCATGTCGGTTACCATAAAGATTTTCATGGATGAGGTTCCGTAGGGCAGTTTTTAGTGGTTAGGGCTCGTTGACATTTTGTTCAAGCCAGATCAAAGTAGATGCAAGAAAGCCATATAGCGACGAGCTAGTTTTTCATAGCGAGTGAAAATGCGTCGATACCACTTGATTTTGTTGATGAAACGTTCGACGATGTTGCGTTCTCGGTAGCGGACTCGGTCATAGTCCCGTGGTTGCCTGCGATAGCGGCGGGAAGGGATGACCACCTCGACCTGTTGAGCTGCGAGCAGGTCTCGCAACGGGTCAGAATCGTAGCCTTTATCGGCAATAACGGCGTCAAAATGGAAAGGGGCGAGCAACAGTTCAGCTTGGGACATATCATGGCGTTCACCACCAGTCAAGATGAACGTTAGGGGAAAGCCAAGGGCATCAACGAGGAGATGGATCTTGCTGCTGAATCCGCCCCGGCTCCGACCTAGGCACTGTTCGTGCTGACCTCCCCCTCTTTTGACCCGCCCGCTGCGCACATATGGGCGCGTACAGCTGTGCTGTCGGGCATCACCGCTGCCATGTCTGGGTCCTGGGCGAACTGTTTGAACATGTCGGCCCAGATACCGTTCTCTTCCCAGCGTGCGTAGCGCTTGAATACACTGTTCCACTTGCCATAACTGTCTGGCAGTTCACGCCACTGGGCGCCGGTGCGCAGTATCCAGTGAACTGCCTCAACGAAACGGCGACACTTTTCCTCTTGCCCTGCGTAGGCACGAGGGTGTCCTTGCAGAAATGCGTAAAGTTTCTGCCACTTATATTCGACAATTCTAGTTGTAGACGTCCAGCTATTGTCGCCAATGTGACAGAACTAATCAAATGTCAACGAGACCTAATTCCCTCCTCGTTTTTTGCGCGTGTGTAGCTGGCGCAGGTGCCGACGGGGTGTTTGGCTAGTGTCGTCGGCTGGCGTATTTTTCTGCCAACATTTGGGCGTGTTCGGATTTTACTCTTTCGCCGGTGATCTCTTGACCGGTGTAGTCGCGAAAGCCGTTGGCATTGAGAACATAGGCGATTTGCTCCCATTCTGCCCTCTCGTTCCGTAACTCTTCAATCATTCTTCTTCTTTCCGGAAGCTGCTCAAGATGGCGTCCGGCTGCTTTGCGTTGGAATTCTTGCCGCCTCATTTCGGGCTGAATCTTGTTTTTGAAGTGGATATAGAACCAGGTGGCGGCTATGACCGGAATGGATAGACAACTGAGTATGATTTCGAGGATGCCAGGCTCTTCAGTTCCTTGCATTTCGGGGCCTCCCGGGTATGCGGCAGAGTGCGGGTTTGAGGTGGTTGTTTGGAGGTGGCTGTGCAGTGTGTGCTGCGTTGGCAGGTGTTGGTCAATGCCTCGAACCGGAGCCTATGCCACTTGGATAGAAAACAACATCATTTCTGGTACAGAACTATAGAAAGTGTTCATGCCCGTTTGGACGCTTTAGACGAGAATAGCATGATTCTATGGCCGCATAAACAGAACGAAATGCCACGTTTGAAAAGATACCTTGCAGCCACAAGGGAGCGAAAGCAAATGACGTAATCACCGACATTCCTCCCGCCAATGCTCATGCCAAAGAAAAGGTGGGATACCCAGCACAGAAACCGTTGGCACTTCTTAAGAGGATTATCCGAGCCAGCACAAACGAAGATGACGTAGTGTTTGACCCATTTTGCGGCTGTGCTACTGCTTGCGTGGCGGCGGACGATTTGCACCGTGAATGGGTAGGCATAGACATATCTGAAAAAGCGGCTGAACTGGTTGTGCATCGCATAAAGAAACACCAGGTCCTGAATCAAAACATTGTCCATTGTAACTATATACCAGAACGCACCGACATAGGCCGCATTCGCAGGTACAATTCGCCTGCTAATCGCAAGCACCTATACGGAGAACAGGCAGGTCAATGCGCCGGATGCCAAGAGCATTTTCAACAACATCATCTGGAAGTAGACCACAACATATCTCGCAAAAAAGGCGGCACCGATCATCTTGAAAATCTGCAACTGTTATGCTCATATTGCAACCGAACAAAGGGAGATCGCGGCATGGCCTACCTGAACAGCGGGCTTCAACTTGCCGCCTAGCCTACTCGATAACAGATAGCTTGTTAAGCCCCAAATTTATAATTGCCAAACTAATGTGGATCCCATATGAAACCACTAACATTCGGAGCAACTCGCAAATGAAACAGATGAGTCTCATCTGCTCCAACGGATCTATGCAATCTTTTGGTCTCAATTGGGATCTACATTAGAAACCAGAAACTGGCCACTGCTGTTCACCTGTAGACAATATCGAGAATATTGTCGCTGCGGAAGCGCACCCGCTGCGCGTCCACCCGTTCGGCGCCCGCTTTGTTCATCTCGGCGTCGGCCGTGTCAGTATGGAAGAATCGTTTTTCCAGTTCATAGGGGCTGGGCCAGACCAGGGGTGCGATCGGGTCCTGGCGATGTTTGGCTACGGCTGCGGCGATGTCCGCGCGGATGCGCTGCCGCGCCGCCTGCGCGGAAAGTGAGATGGCGGAGCCGCGTCCCAGCCCCTCCTTCACCGCCGCCGTCGTGATCTGCGGCACCAGCTCTTCAGCCTCCTAGCAGGCGTCCTGTTCGCCGCTCAGAAAGAGCAGCGGCAGCCCCAACCCGCCCATAAACAGAGCAAGCTGTCCGATCTCGCCGATCGGCGTGCCGTTGAGCCGGTAGGCGTCCACGGTGTGGCTGTTCTGCGTGTGGTTCTGGTTGCTGGTTAAGACCCCGGCCATGGCGTGCTGGCCGACGATGACAAAGGCGTCGTAGCGCCCGATCACCTCCTGCAACCGGCTCCACGGCGGTGAAGGCCGGCCATGCAGCAGCAGCGCGGCCGGATGCAACGTATCAAAGTCGATGCCGCCGGCGCCGTGTCCGTCCCAGACAAGAACCTCTTCTACCCCGGCATCCAACAGACCGTCCACCGCCGCGTTGACCTCGCCCGTCACCAGCTTCTTTCCGGCATCGTAGTAGCGGCCGTCGGGAAAGGACTGGTCCGCGAACGAGACGACCCCCGCCACGCCCTCCATATCGGTTACCATAAAGATTTTCATGGGTGAGGCTCCAAAGAGCGGTTTTCAGTGGTCAGTTTCTAGTTTTCAGGTAACGACTAATACTACAGCCACAATTCACGAATTTGCAGTTTTTCCAGAGAAAATGAGGGTGCGAAAGCGCATTTGGAACAACCACGGAACTGTATAAACAGCTTGAATGCAGTCACTTCTGCGCCTCTTTTTGCTCTTTCGGTCTTCGGCCAACACGAGTGCGGTTGTAGTATTAGCCACCGAGATTTAGTGTGAGAATTCTGTCCGGTATCGAGACAAAGCGTTGGGCGGCATATCTCTCTGCCAAACCCTCTAAGTTTAGTCGGCTAATGCGTTCATGCATGTTCACCAAGTGCTCATCGTCGAGCAGATAGTCGTCGGAAACCGGCTTCCACTCCCTAGTCGCCTACAATCCCCAGCCTTTTTTGTAAGAGCGGATACCGCATCGCCATTTGCCAGATGTGGTCATGGTCGATTTCCAAAAGCCGAAGCAAGTGCAACTGCACCAAAGCTTCAAGTTTGGAGCGCAATCGCCGCAACTCTCCAGCGTCGGTCACTGCCCGTTCCTTGATGCCTGCGTCATAGTGAGTTAGATAGTTCCGCGTGTAGACCACTCGGTTCACAAATGCTGCGCGCTCGGATTCAGATCCGAACAGGTTATCAAATGGGGTGACCATCTTCTTTATCCTGTTTCGGAGCGAAGGCTCGTTTGCATATCTGAGCTTTTCCCGTACCCAGCCTCTCCAAGTTTCGGGTGTGCTCTGAACGATCGAATCGAGGCGAATGTTGAATTCTTCGACCGGCATTTGCGTCTCGGAGGAGCTTCTTCGATGCAGCGATTCTATGCCATGTACGAGGAACAGAAAGCCTCCTTCCAAGTGCATAAACCGGTTCGCCGTGACCGCGAAGTAAAGGTTGAACGTCGGTTCGTATTCCTCATAACGTTCCAGCCATCTGGGGAGGTACTCGTGGATGTTGTGGGCCATCTCGTGGAATGAGATGAGAAAGTTTCCTGCGCTGATGTTCTCTTTACGCAGGTCATATGGATCGAATCGGCCGTATATGGCCACCGCACCGTGGGCAGTGTGCGGCGCGTTCAATTCCCGCCGAGAACCAGTGATGGAGGTGAAGGAAACTGAGCGGTCAAAGACCAAGCAAAGGAAGTTCTTGATTTTCTGCAACACCTGCATGAAGTCGGAGAATGCGCGCATTCGGCTTGACTCTACGCTGATGCTCATTTGGGTGGTGACAGTTTCCTGAAACAGGCCCGAGCTCGTGCTCACTCCCATGTAAAAGCCAATGCTGAGATCATCTGGGAGTTGGAAAGAGATTGACTCTGGCTGGCTGTAGGTAAACGACATTTGCCCGGTGGGGCCCATCTCGTGTGAGAACGGGCGATGATGGAAGGAGAACCACTCGTCGAGCCCTTCGACCGCGAATGTCATTCTCGAGAAACAGACTTCCCCGGTATCGAAATGTACCCCACAGAAGACGCGATCTACATGTAGGCTGGACTTGATCAAGTGTTCAACGTTGACTACGGCAGTCTGTTGAGTGACTACACAATCAACCAATGTCACGGGGCCTTCTTTGTCCGTCACTCCCAGAATGTGTAACTTCTCCCCCGTGAGTTGCTGAAGAGGTCTGTCGTGGGTCGCATCAAAGGCGCCAAATGTCTCCAGAGACGCCTCTCCTTTCGCAGAAATACGAAGTACTCCTGTCAGTCTGTTGTCGGGTTTTTCTGCCAGCCAGAAGTAACCGTATGTTTCTATGGACTCTGGAAGTTGCATCAGGCTCCTCTCGTAGTACTACAACCGTAATTCACGAATTTGCAGTTTTTCCAGAGAAAATAAGGGCGCGAAGGCGCATTTGGAACAGCCACGGAACTGTATGAACGGCTTCAATGCAGTCACTTCTGCGCCTCTTTTCTCCTTCGGTCTTCAGCCAACACGAGTGCGGTTGTAGTACTAAGCCATATACAGTGGCTGTGTGGACCAGACCTTCAGTCCTGCCGCCATTCGGGCTATCTCATCGTGTACTCGTTGGCCGCCGCCACCTTGGACGGGACGCACCGCTGGAATTACGGCGTACGGTGGATGAGGCATGTTTTTGGAGGGGGGCGTTGCGGGGGCGCAGCCCCTGCACAAGGGATAGTCGAAGGCCCGACCGCCCAAATGACAACCATGAGGAGAGAGTAAACACCTTGACTCGCCTCATTCAGGTTCGCAAATCAGTTGTGGCTGAGTAGTTACGTTTTCAGTAACACCATACGCCTGCGTCAGGCGCAGCTCGTAAGAACTTCCGTATAACGCGAGTGCAAGCAAGATGCCCACGAGCCTGGGCACAGTTGCTATGAAGCGGATTCGTACAGCGAACTGACCTGCACCCGGCGCCCTTCATCGGCCGCCGAGCGGTAGGCCGCATCCAGAAGCTCGACCGTGTGCCAGCCGACCTCCGCCGGCGATCGGTTCGGCGCGCCGCGCACGACGACGTCGACAAGGTTGTTCGCCGGCGCCGACGACAGATAACTCTGCTCCTCCGTCATGGGCGGCAACTCCTCCACAGTCCCGTCTGCATAGTAAATTGTACAGCGCTTGTGGATAATGTCGGCGTTGATCCACCCCCGGTCACAGTAGATCTGCACCACCATCTCCTGCTCCGGGCCGCCGGCATGCAGCGTGCCGGAACTGCCGACATTGGCCAGCGCGCCGTTGTCCATCTTCACGATCATCGCGTCAACCACATCCACCCGTGTATCGAGATTTTCCATCAGCGCCAGCACGCTGACCGGCCTCAGTCCGGTCATATGCAGCATCAGCCCCACCGAATGGGTCGCCTGCAGATGACCCTGGCCGCCGCCCGAGCGCTCCGGATCGCTGTAGACATCGCCGGGTCCGGTAACCGGGTAGGCGTACAGGTTGTCGTGGACGCTGTCATCACCCCGGTACAGTGAAATGACGCTGGAGGCGAACATGTTGTTGATATAACGTATCCCGCCCAGCCGTCCCGCGGCGATCACCTCCTTGACCCGCAGCACATGGGGGTTGTAGTTCCACGGGTAGCCGATGATCAGCTGGCATCCGCGTTCGCGGCTGAGTTCGGTCAGATGGCGTGCGTGCTTCGCGAACAGCGTCATCGGCTTTTCCAGGACCACGTGCAGACCCTGCTCAAGGCAGGCGCGCGCGGCCTCGTAATGGGCGGCGTGCCAGACCGCGATCACGACGCCGTCCAGCCGCTCCTGCGCCAGCATCTCGTGAATGTCGGTATAGGTCCGTTCCACACCGAAGTGCCGGGCCGCTTTGTCCAGCACATCCGCGCGGACGTCGGCCAGGGCAACGAGGTCGGCGTTCGGATTGGCCTGCAGCGCGGGAATATGGGCGGTCGTTGACCACCATCCGGTTCCGATGACGGCAATTCGGGCTGTGTCGGGCATGGGAGTCTTTCCAGTTCTTAGTTTTCAGCCTTTAGCGGCTGCGTTCGATTTGGAACACGAGTGAAAAATGGCTAGCGACCTTCGCTATTCACTAGCCGCCAGCAGGCGTCTGATCTCATCCCGCATCCTGATCGTCTCGGTCATCACATCCACCTGGTCACAGTCCATCCACGGATCGTGTTCATACTCCAGCGTCAGGTAGCCGCTGTAGCCCGCGGCCTCAAGCAGCTCGACCACGGCGGGGAAGTCGATCACCCCGTCATCCCAGCGCGCCTGCAGCTTGTCGCGGCAAGCTTGCCGCAGATGGACATGGCCGGCGTAGGGGACGAGTGGATCCACGTCTGCCGGCGCATAACCCTGCGCCACAAAGTGGGAATAATCCAGCACGATTTTGAGCGCGGGATTCTGCTGCAGAAATGTCAACGTATCGAATGGACTTTCCAGCACCGACTCAACGTGCGGCTCAAACAGAAAAGTCACATTCTCGGCCGCGGCCAGCGCCGCCAGTTCGTTCATCGCCGCTGCCGACAGCTCCACCGCCTCTTCGTGGGTGATGCCCGCCTGGTCAACGCCCGGCAGCACCAGCACCGACGGGATGCGCGCAGCGGTACAAAAATGGAGTACCTGCTTGAACGTCTCCAAGTTGGCGGCCCGTACGCTCTCATCCACCGAATTAATCGGCCTGTCGTCAAATCCATCCCCGAAAACGTAGAGCAGATTGCTGAGCGGGAGGCCGGCCTCGGTTACGCGGCGGGCTTGCCCCTCCGGATCGCGTTCGATCTCGCGCGAATCGAGCAGCCCGCCGGGCACGGCCATCAGGTCCATCGCCCCTATTCCCAGCGCCTGCCATATCGCGGCCGATTCCGACAAACTAGCGCCCACGAAGGACCAGGCAGCGCCGGCGAGTTTTACGGTGGTCATGGTTGTCTCCAGTTCATCGTGTAAGCAGGAAGCGAGTCGGTTTAATGCACCTATTCGCTGAATCCTTTACTTAATCCTTGTCTAAAACCTTTACTTACTGGCCAAAATCTACCAAGGATAAGTAAAGGTTTAGACAAAGGGAAGCGAATTGTGCTGAGGATTGTGCAAGATATTTTTCAAAATGTGAAGTGCAAAATATCAGTCTGCTTCCTGTTTTTATTATAGAGGTGCTTGGATCTGATGAGATTCGACTGATTTGTGCGAAGAAGTACGCATTTTAGCCGACATTCAGGCGATAGGCCCGCATAAGCAGGCAAGGCGACTACTTTGTCGTCGCTGGCTCCCAGGCGTCTGGATACTTAGCGAACACCAAATGAATTCGTTACGCACACAACTTTGCTGAATCCTTTACTTAAACCCTTACTATATTCACGAGCTGTGGCACTGTCCCTTCGATGTCTCCTTCCCTACCAATACGCCGCAGTGGGAACGGGCCCCGATAGACCCTGAGCGCTTTCGCATCGGGGACAATCTCTGGGAAAGACGCCAATCGATCTGGAGCGTACGCGATATGGTCAACTCGATCAGGGAGAATCGCCAGCCACAGCTTGGCGGCGCGGCCGCGCTGACTTCGCTGGAATGCGTCGCGGCGGTCTACGAGTCCCATTTCACGGGCACGAGGGCGACTTTGCCCTTGAGAGATCGCCGTCACCCGCTTATCAAGCGTCTCTAATCGCTACGAAGGGCCTCTCCGCACGGCATACGGGTAAACGCGATCCACCCGGGCACGACCGAGACAGGGATGACCAACTACTTCTTATCCCACGGCGGAGACGCGCGCTGAGCGGGAGAAGACGACTCCCCTCAATCGCTTTGTGCAGCCGGAGGAGGTGGCGGCCGCGGCTGTGTTTCTGGCATCCGATGACGCGGCCGCGATTGCGGGCCGCTCGCTTGTCATTGACGGCGGATTCCAGAACGGCCTGTTGCAGCCGGTGGAACGTATGCTGTCGTAAACAGGCGTGGAATCGAGGGAATGGCGGCGAGAGCGGTCAGGCGGTTTGAATTTGCTCGATGGCGGCAAGGAGATTGTCCCGGCTTTGTCGTGAACCGACCTTCAACGTCTCCAACGTGCTGTCAACTTTACGCTCGTACTCGACCGCCCAGACGCCGTCGAACGAATCGAGCAGCGTGCGGATGATCGGCGGCCAGTCGATGTCGCCCTCTCCAAATGCGCGATACTCCACACCGGAGGCCAGACGGGCAACATCTTTCCAGTGCGTATAGACCACCCTGTCCTGGATTGCGAGCAGGGCTTCGTAGGGATCTTCACCACCATAGGCATAGTTGGCCGGATCGTAAGTAACGCCCACCGATTTGTAAGGAACCATATCCAGCAGCCGTTTGAGCCGCGCGCCCGTGGCCGATGTGCCTCCGTGATTCTCAATCGCCAATGACACATTTTTCGCCTGAGCGTAGCTGCCGAGCCGGTTGAAGGCCGCGCTGAGCGTCTCGTACAGGGCGTCCGTCACCCGCTCTGCCGGCAGCACATAGTGTTTGGAGTGTGTAAAGTCATGCTCGGTGAAGACCCGCACCACACGCGCGTCGAGCGCGTCAGCATGGTCGATCACCTTAGTCAGTTCGTCGCAGCGATCTTCGGCCACATCCCCGTACAGCCCGACCACCGCCCCGCCGCCGAGAGCGGCGATTTTGACCCCGGCATTCGCCGCCATGCGCCGCACAGCGTCCAACTCCTGGGGGGTGGCATCGATTGCGATCTTGTTGCGGGACTCCTCTTCAAGCCAGCCGCAGTCGATTTCGACCAACGTCAGTCCGATTTCACGCGAGGCCGCGAAGAACTCGGGTACGGTGTACTCGCGAAAGCCATACGATGCGTTGCCCAACGCGATCCTGGTAGACATCAGAACGCCCTCCTGGCATGGTTCGACGATAACGAACGGTCGGATGAGATACGGGGCTGCTCTCCCCTTTCGGCGGCCTTCAGGTGCGAAGATGCTGTTGTTCGCCGGCTTGGCTCACCTGTAGATTACGCCAGCGGCCAGTGACGCCCTGGCCAAAAATCGTTTGCCTGTACTCCGGGTCCAGACCAGGCAAGATGCCGCCGCGACCATCCGGAAGATCGTCCAGCAGTGTGAAGATCGCCATATTCACCGAAAAGCGAATCGGCTTGATCACCGGCGCTGCCGGCGGGTCGACCGTCGCTACCCACTCTATCTGATGGACTAGCTCCCCGTCCACGTACCACTCGGCGCGATCAGGGCCGGGCGTCAGCACGCTGTCCTCGCCGGGATCGTAGCGGATCTCGTAGCGATGCCAGGATCCCGGCTCGATTTCCAAATCGGTCAGCGCCGGATCCGCCATAGGCAGGACGGAGCCGACGCCGCCTGGCGCCGTAACGACGAACAGCTCGCGCAGCGCCATGACGCGGCGATTGGATATTTCGAAGTTGATGACCATACCGGTCGAATCGTCGATCAGGGCGATGGCGGCGCACCCCAAACGGGGGTCGTCCGGGTCGGCCGCGAAGGGATTGCCCTCCGTTCCATGCACATCGACGGCCATGTCCACCGCCACAGAAAGACCGTTGCCAGTGGCAAAACGTCGGTCGGCGGTGACAATCGCCTTGACATGGTCAAGAGGATTGTCGAATGCGATCGTAAAACGCGGGATATCAATTTTGAATTCGGGCCGCTCACGGGTCGGAGTGGTGAGCGTTGCCGCCGGATCCAGGGCCGTGAAATCGCCCGCCTGCAAGACATGCCAGCCTGCGCCGATTATGGGCGAGCCCGCTGTCCAGTCATCGAAATCACGCCCGTCCCCGGCCAGGAGATTGGGGGGGGCGGGCAGACCGCGCCATACATCCACCGTGCGCGGCTCGTTCGGCCAGTCCAGCGGCACGTATCTCTCCTCGTCCCAGATTTGGTCCAGTTCCGTCGTCAGTTCGATGACATTGCCGGCGGGATCGGGCACATAGATGAAGATATTATGGCCGGGACCGTGCCGGCTTGGCCCGTAGATGATGGGCACGTCGTTGCGCCAGAGATGATCGCACATGCGCTTTACATCGTTCCAGTCGGCCAGGTCGTAGGCATAGTGGTTCACCTTGGCGTGCCCGGCATTGAGGAGCGCGATCCCGTGATGATCCTGGTTGCAGCGCAGCCATATCACGGCATCTTCGGCAGTATCCGACACGCGAAAGCCAAGCGCGTCGGTATAGAAAGCCGCCGCGCGCTTGAGTTCGATGCTTTGCAGCGTGATATGGCCGAACCTGAGCGGGCGGATTTCACGCGGCTGGAGGGGCTGATCGAGGCTCCTCATGCCTTCATAAAGCTCGATCCGGTTCCCGTCGACGTCCAAATAGCAAAGGGCTTCGCCGTGGCCCGGCTCAGCGTACGCCCTCTCGTGCGGATGGAAGCCGCGCTGCGCCAGGGCGTTCCGGGCGGCTTCCAGCGCATCGCCGTCCGTGACTTCCAAGCCCAGATGGTGCAGCTTTCTCTCCTCGCCCGGATAGATGGCCAGGCAGTGATGTTCAGCATTGCAACGCAGGAAGACCGCGCCGCCGTCGCGCTCGGAGACTTCCAGGCCAACAATTTGTTCGTAGAAGTCGACAGTCTCCCCGACATTGGGGACGGTGATGGCGACATGGCCCAATCGCTTGATATTGATCATGAGTTGGGGGGAAGAGCGGCGCGCCACTTCTCCGTGTTCCTCCTATTGGATGCTGAGGCCGCCATCGAGCACGAGGGCATGGCCGTTCAGATAGGCTGCCTTGTCCGAACTGAGCCACAGTACAGAGTTGGCGACCTCTTGCGGTTTGATCAGCCGCTTCATCGGCAGGCTGGAGATCAGCGTCGATGCCACCTGAGCGTCACCGCGCGTGAAACGTTCGAACATGGAGGTGGCCACGACGGCGGGGCATACGGCGTTCACGCGAATGCCGGCGTCGACAAATTCGAGCGCGACCGCCCTGGTCAGCCCGATCACGCCGTGTTTGCTCGCCACATAGGAAGCCATATTGCTTTGACCCAGATGTCCGACGGTCGAAGAAGTATTGACGATCGAGCCTCCGCCTTGCTCAAGCATTGCCGGGATCTCGTGCTTCATACTCAGCCACACGCCCTTGAGATTGATGTCGATGACCCGGTCCCAATCCTCCTCGCTGCTGTCCAAAATGGATGCATTGGCCGGTTCGACGCCGGCGTTGTTGTGGGCGACATCCAACCGACCGTATTCGGCGACGGTCAGGCGAACCATCTCTTCGACCTCGCTCGACTTGGACACATCGGCCTGTACAAAGAGCGCTTCGCCGCCGGCTTCACGGATGAGGCGCACCGTCTCAAGGCCGCCCTTGCTGTCCACGTCACACGCGACAACTTTGGCCCGCGCCTGCGCGAAGGCCAGCGCCGAAGCCCGGCCAATCCCGGAACCCGCTCCCGTAACCAGTGTTACCTTATCCGCCAACGTTGCCTCTCTAAACACAAATGAAGCCTCCTCCATAAGCCGATGCTCGGCGCCTAGGCCAGAATGCCGCCATCAACGGCCATCGGGTGCCCAGTAACAAACGACGCGGCGTCGGAACAGAGCCACACGACGGCCTCGGCAATCTCCTCCGGCCTCCCCATGCGCCCGATTGGCTCCAACTCGGTAAAATTGGCAACAGCGTCCGGGTAGTCGACCGCCTGTTGTGCAACCATCGGCGTGGAAATCAGGCCGGGACAAACAGCGTTTATGCGGATGTTGGAGCGGGCATACTCCAGCGCGGCGGAGCGCGTCAACTGCACGACGCCGCCCTTGGTCGCGCTATATACGGCGAGCTCGGGCGTGCCGGTCATGCCTGCATTGGAGGCCGCGTTGACGATGACGCCCCCGCCCTGCCGCAGCATCTGCGGGATCTCGTACTTCATTGAAAGCCAGACACCCTTCAGATTGACCCGCATAATGCGGTCGAAATTCTCTTCCGTGCAGTCGGCGGTTAGGGACATATCGCCGAGGATGCCGGCATTGTTGTAGGCGCAGTCCAAACGTCCAAACACCTCCACACAGCGATCGATAGCCGCCTCCACCGAGGCCGCCTCACCTACATCGCAGGAGACGAAGACCGCCTCTCCGCCTGAGAGTTCGATCAGCCGCAGCGTCTCCTGGCCGCCGTCAATATCCACATCAGCGACGACCAGCTTGGCCCCGCGGCCAGCGAAGGCAAGGGCCGTAGCTCGGCCAATGCCGGAACCGCCGCCGGTCACAAAGGCAATCTTTCCGTCCAGACTGTTCACAGCGCTCCTTCCTTTTGTGCGAGGATTCGCATTCCCATGGCATGTCCCGCCATCGTCAATCGGCGGCAGCGACAGGCGAGTCCAGCAAGCCAAGTTCCTCCAGGCGTTCAATCCATTGTTGCCGGAGCGGGCTGCCGCCGTGGTTTTTCAGCCAGTGGGCAGGATATAGTGAATCGCCCCCGGGCGATCATAATTCCCTTCCGCTATCTGCTCAATGACATCTGGTTTGCCTCAGCGGAAAACATGTGTCACATCAAACGCAAGCTCGACCAAGAGTTCACGAAGAAAAACCTTGCCGTTCTTGGTGGTCTTTCGCGGCCCTTCGCGGATCAACAACGACTGCGTAACACCAGCACATTAGTTGTTGATCAGTAAGCATGGCTTTCTCGCCGGGAAGTTGAAAAGCGTTGAACACAGCAAGATACTTCGAAGTGTAATTTGTGGCAATAGCTGCGTCAAGGCGGGAAAATGGAGCGCCCCCTGCCGCGATAGCGCCTTCTGCAATGTAAAGTATAATAGAGAACCCGATGTGTGACTTTCAATGGGCAACCAGATCGTCCAGATGTAGCGGAGGACGACCGAGTTGGAGGTTCATGAAGACACAGATAGTGTGAGAAAGCAGCTTGCGAATCAGACGGTGCTGGTAGTGCCACAGGTCATGGGCACGCGTATTGGCGATATGGTAGCGTTCGGTCAGATGTGACCCCACAGTTTCAATCAGCTTGCGCCGTTGCTTACTGAATCTGCGGAGCGGGGCCCGGAAGGCGCACTTTCATGTTTTTGCGCGGGGGTGTGAGCAGTTCAACCCCTTTCTTCTTGGCCAGTTCTTGTTGGCGAAAATCGTCGATGAACCCTTTGTCTGCCAGCAGAACGCCTAGAAAACCGTCAATCAGGTCGTTGAGCAGTTGGAGGTCATGGGGTCGGGTTGGCAGGAGTGCGTAGTGAACAATCATGCCCGTGCGTGCAATGCGCAGCCCCATCTTGAAGCCATAGTAGTGCAACTGTTTGGCCGCGCAATAGCCATAGTCGGCATCCGGTTTGAAACAGCGGTCTCGCTGACTGCGTGTGTAGACACAGACAGGCAAGAGCATTGTATCGATGGTCTGCACAGCATCATCGGCCTGACCACTGACCTGCGTGAGTCGTTGTTGTATCATCCCCTTGACCTGACACAGATTGGCTGCTTGACGCACGAAGCTGGTTCGGTCCCTGAGTTGCGGAAACCATGCTTAATAATGGGCGACGAAATAATCGAAAATCGCTTCATCCTTGTCGAGGCCCAGATACTCGCCACACACCTCAAGCGTGATTACCTCCTCATCGCTGAGCGCCGGCGCAAACCGTGTCTGCGCAGAGGGCGGTCGGCTACGATCGCTCGATACTGCTCACATACCAGACAGTAGACACTGATGTTAAAATGGTCTCGATCCATCAGTTGCTCTCCTCTCTATGAATAGTTTTTGGCCTATCTCTATTCTAAAGGAAGAGCGCCGATGGATCATCCCTTCAAAAGTCGCACATTAGGTACAAAACTATAACCCGATACGTTAGACGAAGGTATTCACTGTCGCTGCCGAATCCTTTTGCGCAGCGTCGATTTTCCCATTCACCATATTCTGGAGCAACCGATTGGTGTGCAATAGGCGGCCTATTCGTGAATGCGAAATTGTCTTCTACTACGACCCAAATACGTCATCTACCTCCAACTTGAACCCCTCCAGCGAGGGCGATGTCAGTGTGTCGCCCTCTCCGAACGTGCCGATGACCTCGTAGCCGTCGTCACCCAGCAGCAGGATGGTGATGGCGTCGGCGTCACCCCTTGACCGCGCCGCCGGTCAGGCCGGCGACGACGAAGCGCTGGCCCAGGAAATATAGCACGACCGCGGGGATCGCCATGAGCAGAGCGCCGGCGCTCAACTCGCCCCAGCGATAAACATCCAGTTGGATGAAGCTGGCCAGCCCGATCGGCATGGTCTGGGCGTTGGCCGTCTCGGTCAGGATGTAGGCATAGAGGAACTCGTTCCAGGCCAGGGTGAAGGCAAAGATGGCGGCGGCGGCGATGCCGGGCGACGCCAGCGGCAGGACGATCCGCACCCAGGCCCCGACGCGCGTGCAGCCATCGATCATCGCGCACTCTTCCAGTTCGACCGGAATGTTGTGGAAGTAGCCGCGCAGCATCCAGACACAGAAGGGAACCGTGAAGCTGGAGTAGACCAGCACCAGGCCCAGTCGGCTGTCTATCAGCTTGAATGTGGCCATCACAACATAGAGGGGGATAAACAGCAGTACGGGCGGCACAAGGTAGGCGAAGAACACGGCCATTCCCAGACGTTGCCGACCAGGGAATTTCAGCCGCGCCAGGGCCAAGCCGGCGAAGACCGCTATCACGACCGACAGGAAGGTTGCGCCCAGCGAGATGGTCAGGCTGTTGAGCGTGAGCCTCTCAAACTGGAGAAAGGGTTGGGTGAACAGCCCCTTGTAGCTCATGAGCGTAGGCTCGGTCGTCCAGAAGAGGGGGATGCGCACCGCCAAGTCTTTGGGATGTTTGAAAGAGGCCAGCGCGATCCAATAGGTTGGGAACAGGACCCAGGTGAGAATGAAGATCATCCAGAGCGCGCCGGCGATCACCTTGAAGCGGCGCTCCCATTTCAGTCCAAGCGTCATGCCTCGGTCTCCTCTCTGGAAGAGATAAAGTGGTTCAACAACAACACGAGAATGACCAAAACGGGAAAGGTCAGCACGGCATAGACAGCGCCCCTGCTCAGGTTTTTTGAACCGGCCACAAAGGCCTGTTGGTAGGCGGCGATGGGCAGGGTGGTTGTCGCTTCACCAGGTCCGCCCTGGGTCAGCAGCCAGATGACGGTGAACTGGTTGAAGGTCCAGATGGTGGACAGGGTAACGGCGACCATCAGAACGGGGAAGACAGCCGGCAGCGACACGTAGAGAAAGCGATGGATGATGCCGGCGCCGTCCACTTTGGCGGCGTCATAGAGATTATCGGGGATCGGCGACAGGCCGGCCAGCAGTGTGATGGCGAAAAATGGAAAGCCTTGCCAGACGCCGACGATGATCGCCGACGGCATGGCGTATTCGGCCTTTGCCAGCCACAGGATCGGCTTTTCGATCAGATGCGCCTTGATCAGAATGTAGTTGAGGACGTTGGTTGTGTCGTTGAAAAGAAAGCGCCAGGTGACAACGGCCGTCAGCGGCGGCAGCGCCCAAGGCAGCAGGACGGCCGCGCGCGCCAGCCCCCGCCCAGGCCAGTTCTCATTCAGCACGAGCGCGGTCGCCATGCCAATACAGACCTTGATGGCGACCGAGACGACCGTGAAATAGATGGTGCGGCCCAGGGCGTGCCAGAAGTTGCCCTGCGACAGGACCGTGACATAGTTCTCCAGACCGACGAAGGGCATATCCCTGACGGCCAGGAGCTTGGTATGCAGGCTGATCCAGATGGCATAGAGGGTCGGGTAGCCGATCAGGCCGATGATGGTGGCCAGCGCGGGGATCATCAGGGCGATGCCCAGAACGGTCTCTGTGGGTAGGCGCAGGCGCGACTTGGGATCAGTCAGGCCCCGCGTTCCGCCGGGATCAGCGCGCTCTGCGCCTGCTTGCGTCATAGCGTTGTCCTAATCGGTGGCGAGTGGCCAATAGTCGGATGAGGAGAGAGTGTAGAGGAGTGAGGAGGGAGAAAACCTCCCATTCCTCACTCCTCATTTCTCGCAGTTTACTAACCGCCCAGGAAGTCCTCTCGGGCTTGCGCTACGATATCGTGCGCCTCTTTCATCGCCTCGGCCGCTGACAGACCGTCGAGGATGACGCGTGAGGTGGCCTTGCCGGCCCAGGTGCCCCACAGACTGGTCCATGGCGCCGGCGTGGCCGGCCATGACTCGTCGCGCATGATGGGCACCACGTTTTCTACGACCTGCTTATTCCAACGATCTTCCGAGAAGTAGGGGTCTTCGTACGCGCCCATCAGAGCGGGGAAGAGATAGCTCTGGCCCATCTGCATCATCTTGATGTAGATGTCGGGCGACCACAGGTGGCGCAACACATCCTGGGCCTCATCCGGGAACTGGCTCTCTTTATTGATGCCGAAGGCCTGTCCGGCTTCGGTCTGGGTCTGCGGGCCGACCTCCGGCGTGCGCTGCGGCCAGGGGGCGACGTAGGTCTTGTCCAGCAGATCCTCGATCGGCGTATCCCCGCGCCGCACGGCGGCCAGGATGCTGCCCGGGTTCATGGCCATGGCGATCTGACCGGTGAGGTAGCCCTGGTTGTTGCCGCCGCCCTCCCAGTTGACCGCGGCCGGCGGAACGACTTCATGCACGGTGTAGAGGTCGGTGTACCATTGCAGGGCTTCGATATTTTCGGGCGAGTCCAGGGTGATGTCGCCCTCCTCGTTAAAGGCTGCGCCGCCGAAGGCCCACATCAGGGGTTGCAGGTGCATCAGGTCATCGGGCAGGCCGTAGGCGAATCCCAGACCGTACAGGTTTTCGTCGGCGTTGGTGTAGGCAAGGCCGAACGCCAGCATCTCCTCCAGGTCGCTGAAGGGCAGGGAGAAGCCGGCCTCCTCGACCAGATCCTCGCGGATGTGCATAAAGGCGGGGGCGAAGCCAATGTCGAGACAATAGCCCACGCCGTCGAGGGTGAAGTTCCGCTCAGCGGTGGGGTGCCAGCCACCAAGACCTTCGCCCACTTCATCCCAGACCTCCTGAATCGGCAGCATGCGGCCATCGCGCATGAATATCTGGGTCGCGATCTGCGGGGAGAAGATGTCGGGCAAGGTGCCGGCCTCGGCCGCGGCGGACAGCTTGGCGGCAAACTCCTGGAAGCTGCCGGGGATGGCCTGCACGTCGACAGCGAAGCCGATGGCGCGGCCGGCGTTCTGCGCTTCCTCGTTGAGGTGCAGGTTGATGTTCGGGTTGAAGAAGCGGGTGGTCCACATCCGCAACACCATCTGCTCCGCCGGAACTTCTACAGTGACGGTCTGGGGCGGTTGCGCAGGACAGGCGGCGGTCAGAAGACCTGCGCCGCCGGCGATGGCGGCGGTGCGCAGGAACTGCCGCCGGCTATGGCCCTTTGGCGCGCTTCTCTGATCATCGTTCATCTCAATCACGGAAACTTTCTCGGCCATTTTGCCTTCTCCTTGCGTTTGGCAGGTGTCTTACTCTGCACAGGGATGCTGATCGACTGAATGATTACTCTGACTGTATTGCTGTCATCTACCCTCCTTTGTCTCTTTACAAAGTTGGTCTGCCAAGGGGAGAAGGCGGCGGTCAGCCCGCCCCAAGCGGAGTCTGGCCGTGCCCAGTGCGCTGCTACGCTGGGGCATTTCCCCTTGTCCACGTCGCTTATACACCTATCTTCATCGTGCGTGCATGCGCAATATCGCGTTGTCCGAGACTGGGCGGATTGGGGATGACGAAACCTCGATAATCGCGGCCGTGTTCCCGTCCAAAGTTTGGAATTCTACTATGAACGCGCTTCCTCCAGGGTAAGCATGCACGATTGTTACTGCATCGGCCTCTTTAAGTCCGTCTGCTGGAATGTCTGCTGTGAGCGCGATGCAGTCCAGTTCCTTAAACATTTCGTCTCCTTAGCGGATAGGCCGTTATCAACCTGGGGATAGTACTCCCGTTTTCGACGACCCAAACGGTTCTGACAAATGGATTTCGCCCGTCAGGTGATTCAAGCCTACCAGCCACAGTATAGTGAGTACCGTTTTCGGTTTCCACAGTTTGGGCGACAGAGTGACGCACGCCGTGGTACCGGAGCGCTTCAGCCAGCGCCTTCCAGCGATCTCTGTGAAATCCAAATCTTGAGAAGAATTCGGCCTGCCATCCATCCCCATTCTACTTGCGGTGAGGGGAACGGCGCCGGAGCCGGAAAAGGGATCAAGAAAGGTCTTCGCTTCAGCCTGGCCCAGGAAGCTCTGAACCAATCCGGCGGAAAACCCTTCTTTGTATTTCATCCAACGCAGACCCGCAGCTTCCTTGTTCCCTTGGTAAGAGACCAGCTTCCTGCTCAGACTCTCCTTAACAGAGATACGGGACGCAAAGCGCTCATACAGGGACCTTCGAGCCTCTGTTGGCGCATCAACTGGATTCGCTGTGGAAATCATCTGTGTGACCCCGACCGGTTCCGACTCCGAAATGCCGCTATAGTAGGCTTCGAAATCGCGATAATGCGACTGGTGAAAATGAATTAGAATCGTCATCATTTCACTCATGCTCATACGAGGCGCCGGCCCTCGCTTCCGAGTCATGCCCAACAGCTTGGCATTCTCCCATCTCGTCAACCACTGACAGAAATCATCGACATGACAGAACAGTTTGAGTATACTCATCACTGAGCAACTTTCTTTTCTGGAGAATTTTGGTTGCAGAGCTACTATTTTACCAGCTTGGTAAGGTGCTCACTAACTCCGAATTCAGGTTACATAGTTTCTAACAATAACATGGAAAAGCTTGCAGCCATTCTTGTTATGGTAATCTTTGCCTAAATGAAATTCAACTTATTGGAGCCAACCATAATGCGTTAGTAGAGGGCAATTTTCTTCTCTAGGGAGCCGAGTGGCTCACCAATTACCTCCTCGATGTGCTCTGGAATGGCAGGGTCATCAAAATACGATTTGAGGAAAATGCGCTTTATGCTTGGCAATCCATAGGTGTCTAGAAGAAAAGAGACAAACTGTCCGCCGATCTCATAGACAGGCTCACCTGCGGCCTCTTCGGTCCAAAAGACGTCGTTCTTGCAGAGCCGACGCAGGAATCCGGGTTTGGCCTTGCAGGTATACTCTTGCCAGAGATTATTCATTGTTTCACGCCCCTTCTCAGCGTCGACTCCCAAAATGTGCTCGAAGTAGACAGCAACGCCTTCGTTCAAAAGAGAAGGCGCCTCCCCCACTTGATCAGCCCACCAAAAATGGATGACTTCATGGAGCACTCCCTCAAATACGATTGGGTCATCCCAATCCAATCCACGTGTGACCAAATGTAGGCCCGCAGAATTAACGGTTCCATAGAACATACGCGGTATATCTGGTCTGGCGAAGTCAGCCTTCGCAAGAAGGCCTGGAGCGTAAAGCCAAGTATTGACCCGGTGCTGACGTTCCTTATCTTTTATTTCTGAACCAATGTCTAATACCGCACGAACGCGCTGGTGACACTGGTCAGTCATTCTGAGAAGACTTTCCATGCTTTTGGAAGTCGGGTTTGGTAGAGCAACATCAATGAAGAACAGACTCTCGGCTGTTTCCTCAACCCGCCAGTGATGGGCGTTACGATAACTGCGTAAGTCAAGGTTTCTCAATGCTATTTCTCCGTTATGGCAGCCCCCCATTTACTAGATCGTGAAATGGGAAAAACAAAGTGCATCCAGACGGAAACAGTAGGCACAGAGGAGTGAGCGTAGTCGTGACATCACCACCTGTCAGTTAGATTTATAGTTAAATCGTTTGTTTGCAGTTCAAAAACTACCCCAAATTAACAAAGCACTCGACAAGGGGAAGAATTAGAATTACAGGAGTAATCAAGCGGTCGGAAAATCACCTGTTGGTTAAGGTTATAGGTAAATCTTTTGATTATCAATCAAAAGTTACCATAGTTTAATAAAGGACCGAGCCCTGCACGAAGCACACGCTGTCAGTCGTCCCCACCATCAGCCAACCCGCCAGTGGAACACCTCCGGCCACCCCTCAGGATAGGCGTCGTGCGGATCGTAGTCATCCCCGCTCTCGTCCTCCATGATCGGCGCCATGTACTCCTCCCAGCGCACCGACTCGGGACTTTCCGCCAGGATACGGACCGCCTCGGCGTAATTCTCCGCCTCCATGTACAGGAACAGCTGCCGGTCCACCATGAAGATGCTCATGCTGCGCACGCCTGCCTGCTCCAGGTCGGCCAGCACTGCAGGCCAGACCTCCCGGTGGCGCCGCCGGTACTCTTCCTCCTCCCCCTCCTTGACGTGCATGACAAAAGCAACCCGTTCCATCAGCAACCCCAAATTTCAGTGGTCAGTGGTCAGAAACATCAACAGCCAAAGCAACTTCAGTCATCCACGCCGGGCACCGGGATCGTGCTCAACATCCCGCCGTCCACGTCAAGCGCCGATCCGGTCAGGAAAGCAGCCCCATCGGAGATGAAAAAGAGCACCGCATTCACGATATCCTGCACGGTCGGGTTGCGCTGCAAGGGAATGTCCGCAGCCGTGGCTGCCAGGATCTCCTGCGGCTGCATGCCCGTGGCCTCGAGTTTCCAGTCGAGTACCTCCTGTCCCATGCCGGTGCCGGATACGCCCACAGGGCAGACGCGGTTCCGCGTGCCGGGGCGCGGCGCCCCCCCCCCCGCCAGCACTTTGGTCAGGCCCACGACCCCAAACTTGGCCGCACAATAGTGGGCCAGCATCGGGAACCCCACCTTGGACGCGTCGGAGCCGATGTTA
>MKWU01001968.1_pt1 | contig 32904 bp, 36 predicted proteins | sample 809101 | NCBI WGS metagenome assembly MKWU01 (sample SAMN05860141, study PRJNA318959) | sponge metagenome | host: Aplysina aerophoba | place: Slovenia: Piran, Adriatic Sea, Gulf of Piran | collected 2013-05-07
CCAACTGTTCGCCGGTGCCTGGGGAACGCTGGCGGTCTGTATCGCGGCGGGCGGCAACATCGGCGTACAGCTCCTCGGAGTGCTGGCAGTAGGCGTGTTTGCCTTCGGGACTTCGTGGGGATTATGGCTGGCGCTGGAAAAGACCATCGGAGTCCGGGTTTCGCGTAGCGTCGAAGAGGTCGGCCAGGATGCGATGGAACTCGGCATCGAAGCCTACCCGGAGTTTGTTGTCATGCCCGACCCGGACGATGTGGAGGAACTACGCGCCGGTGCCCAGACGGCCCCCTCTTCCGAATAAGCCCTGCCTGACTGAAACTGTGATACGAACGCCGTTCAGTGGTTGTTATCCCGCTAATAGCCACTGGACGGCAACAACCGCGCCGATGACGCCAGCCAGGTCCGCAGTCAAGCCGGCAACCAAAGCGTGTCTAATACGGATCACGCCGACCGCACCAAAATACACAGCCAAGACGTAGAAAGTCGTTTCCGTGCTGCCCTGGAGTGTGGAAACGAGATAGCCGACCAGACTGTCCGGTCCTTCGGCTTGCAGAATCTCAGCCATAATGGCATATGCCCCGGAGCCGGATAAGGGCCGCAGGATGGCCATCGGCAATGCCTCGGCAGGGAACCCAATCAGGCTCAGGATGGGCTGTACGCCGGCGATCATCACATCCAATAAACCCGAGGCCCGGAATATGCCGGCGGCAACCAGAATAGCGACCAGAAACGGAATGATCCTGATGGCAACCTGAAAGCCCTCTTTTGCTCCTTCGATCATGGCATCGTACACCGCCACTCTTTTGGCAATGCCGTAGCCCAGCATCACCACGATGAGCACTGGCAGCAGCCAGGCAGACACAGCGTTACGCAGCAGCGGACCAAGCGTCTGACCATCGCTCAAGCCGGATTGCAGGAACAAGAGAAAGGCGACGCCAATCGCTCCAACAGACAAGAGGGCCAGCAGACAGCCCGGTCGGGAGGTCGGCTGCTCAGTGCCCAGCGTTTCCTCATCCGGCAAGTCGATCTCAGAGGCACTTTCTTCCTGCCCAGCAGTTCGGTCGCCCACACTGAATACGGATAATCCCTGAAAGAGCTTCGCCGCGAGAATACCAACACAGGTCGAGAATAAGGTAGCCAGAAGCGTGGGCAGCCAAATTCCGGCCGCGTTTTCTGACCCTATCGACGCTCTCAGCGCAATCACGCCAAGCGGGGCCAGGGCAACATTCGAGGTATTGATAGCCAGGAATAAGACCATGGCGTTGGTCGCCGTGCCTTTGTGGGGATTGAGGCTGTCCAGCTCCTGCATGGCCTTGATCCCGAAGGGCGTGGCCGCGTTCCCCAGGCCCAGCATATTGGAGGCAATATTCATGATCATGGCGCTCAGAGCGGGGTGGTCGGCCGGCACGTCGGGAAACAAGCGCACCATGAGAGGATGTAGCCAGCGCGCCAGAGTGTGCAGGAAGCCGCCGACCTGCACAATGCGCAGCATGCCCAACCAAAAGGCCATCACGCCGATCAGACCGATGGCCAGCGTTACCGCGGATTTGGCTGAGTCTATCGAGGCAGCCGTAACCTCAGCCATCTTGCCGGTAAAGGCGGCGGTCACAACAGAACCGGCAATAAGGCCGAACCAAATCCAGTTCATAGATGATGAAGGAGCGGCTGCGGAGCGTTTGGAGCTATGCTACACACCGAAGAGTAAATGTGTCCAGCATCTCCATGTCTATAGAGGACACGTTCACTCTTTTGTTCGGGCGGAAATATAGCAGTCTCACAGACAAAGGAATATGACCTGGCTATGAAGCGGACGAGTTGGGTGGCACTTGGAGCGATTCTCGCAGTGATGGCGATTGTCGTCTATTCGACATTCCAGATTGGTGGTGTACGTTGCGAGGTCTGTATTACCTTCCACGGCCGGCAGGTTTGCCGTGCAGTCGACGGGGCGACAGAGCATGAGGCCCAGATGGCAGCAATTACCAATGCCTGCGCCCTGCTCGCCTCAGGTGTCACCGACACCATTGCCTGTCAGAACGCTCCCCGAGACCGCTTAACCTGTAGTCCGGAGTAACCCCCACTAAGCTCCCATACTGCCGGCAGACGCAGGTCCAGAACCTAGTTCGTCGTGACAGGGAGTAGCCGTTTATGTGGAAACCTTTTAGCATTGCGGCAGAGATGCAGAAGAAAGGACTTCCATGTTTAAGCCCAAGAAAACAGCGCAGCAGATGGTTGAGGAGGCGAAGACCCGTATTGAGAACCTGTCCGTGGGACGATTACAACAAGAATTAGAGTCTGGAGAGACGCAGCTACTCGATATTCGAGACCTGCGTGAACGTCAAAAGCTGGGCTGGATTCCAAGCGCCATGCATGTACCGCGTGGGATGCTGGAATTCTGGCTTGACCCAACCTCCCCGTATTGCAGCGGAAAGGTTGATCCCGAAAAACGTATTATCGTCTACTGTGCCGCAGGTGGCCGGTCTGCGCTGGCGGCTGACGTGTTACAAGATATGGGTTTTCCCAATATCGCGCATCTGGAAGTTGGGTTTAACGGCTGGGCCGAGGCCGGGCTGCCCGTGGAAAAGCCAGACAAATCATAATCTGTTCCCCATGCCCACTATCCTGGTCCTTTTGAGACGCTTCGCCCAGCAGCTACGGAAAGACCATTTGGATGTGGTCCTCCTGGTGCTGGTTGTCATCTCCATTACGGGGATGGTGGGCATCTCGCTTTTTGAGCCGCAGTTGTCCGTAGTAGACGCAGTGTGGTGGACGCTCGTCACTATTACCACAGTCGGCTATGGCGATATCTACCCAACCTCGTTGGGAGGCCGGATCGTCGGTATCTTTCTGATGCTGTTCGGCATCGGGTTTCTCGGCATGCTGACGGCCACCCTGGCCAGCACCTTTGTTGAGAACCGACGGCAGGAGGGAAAAGGGATGAAACCGCTCTCAAGTACCGGCCATATGGTCCTGTGCGGCTGGAATTATAAAGCCAAGGAAATTATTGAAGAGGTCAGGGCCGACGAAAAGGCCCGCCACCGTTCGATTGTGCTGATCGCCGACTTGCCCGAGAATCCTTTGGACGGTGAACGGGTCCAATTTGTCAGCGGGGTCGTCAGCCCGGAAACCCTGGCACGGGCCAATGCCCAAGAGGCAGAGGTCGCCATCGTGCTGGCTGATGAACAGGGCGAGGTCCATACGCGGGATGCCAAGACGATTTTGGATACGCTCACCATCAAAACCACCTACCCGAGCCTGTATACATGCGTCGAACTGCTTGAGCAGCAAAATATTGCCCATGGCAGGCGAGCCAAGGCGGATGAAGTGATTGTCACCGGTGCATTGAGCACCAACCTGCTGGTTCAGGCCGCCTTGAACCGTGGCGTGCCGCTGCTGGTCAACGAACTCGTCAGCAACCGCTTCGGGAGTGCGCTGTACACCATTCCGGTACCGCAAGCCTGCGTTGGCCACGCTTTTGTGGATGCGCTGACTGAACTGAAAAGAGAACAGAATCTCCTGCTTGTAGCCGTCGAGAGCCAGGCACAGGCAAGGTTTCTTGCAAACCCACCGAGCGACTATATAATCCAGGCAGAAGACCAACTCATCGTTATCGGACAGGAACGTCCCGAACAGGGATAAGTGTGGAGGAAGCGACGTATGCCGTCAGAGTATTTTGGGAAAGTAAAATCGCTGCTGCTTGATTTGGACCACGCGATTACGCACGAGGACGAAGGCCAGGAGTTGTTTATCGTCAATGACGAAGACAGCGGCATCAACAACCTCATCGTAGACTGCGAAGACCCCCTGCTCGTATTGGAGCAGATCATTATGCCCATTCCGCAGGAGCCGGGGAATTTATTCCGGCGTTTGCTACAGATGAACCGGCTCCTGGTGCATGGCGCCTTTGTGCTGGACGAGGAGACGCAGACCATTCTTTTTCGTGACACGCTGCGCATCGAGAATCTGGACAGCAATGAACTGGAAGGCTCGATTGAAGCGCTGAGTCTGGCCCTGGCCGAGAATGCAGGAGAGCTACTCTCCTATACAAAGAGTAAACGTGCCCTCCAATAAACATGCAGATGCTGGACACGTTTACTCTTTCAAGCACTAACCAATCTGGAGGTATATTATGGCAGGTTTTTTTCAACGCCTATTCAAAATCGGACAATCCGAAGCCCATTCCGTTCTTGACAACATGGAAGACCCCATCCGCATGACCGAGCAGGGTATCCGCGATCTCAAGAATGATCTCCAAGCCAGTATGACGAGTTTAGCCGAGGTCAAGAGCGTGGCTATTCGCCTGAGAAAGGACGCGGACAGCAGCAAATCTCTGGCGGCCGAGTATGAACGCAAGGCCATGCTCCTGCTGCAAAAGATGCAGAGTGGCGAGATGGATCAGGCCGAAGCCGAGCGTCTGGCGGCCGAGGCCCTGAAAAAGAAAGAAGAGGCCAGCCAGAGGGCGGCCCAGGCTCTTAAGGATTGGGAAAACCAGGACAGCATGGCCAACCAGTTGCAGGGCAAGATCGAGAAGTTGAAATCCATGACCACCAAATATGAGAACGATCTCATTACCTTAAAGGCCCGCGCACGCACCGCGGCATCGACCAAGAAGATCAACCAGCAACTCGCCAAGGTCGATTCATCTAGCACCATCGCCATGCTGGAAAAAATGCGCAACAAGGTTGAAGAAGACGAGTCCTTAGCCCAGGCGTACGGCCAGGTCGCCGATATCGATAAAAGCGTCGATAATGAGATTGACACGGCCCTGAGCCAGGGCAATGCCACGGCGAATGATTCCCTGGCCGCGCTCAAGGCCAAGATGGGGATTTCGGCATAGCCCACCTCTATCCCCTCCTCGGAGGGGTGGTCCTGAGCTTGTCGAAGGGCCGGGGTGGGTTCCTCATTGGCACTACGCTCCGAATTAGGACAGCCCTTCGAGGAAGGGATTTTTCGGGTAAACGGAGGAGCCTTTATGTCTCTCTGGCAAAAACTCTTTGGCAAAAAAGACGAGCAAGCGGCCCTCGATCCGCTCAGCGATTTAACCCTCTCAAATTTGAAAGTCGGCTATCTGGTCGACTATGACCTCAAGACCTGGCAGGTCAAAGGTCAGAGCAGCTATACCTTTGACGACACCAAGACGCAGGAGTGGGAACTCGACGCCGGAGACGATTCGTTCTTCCTTGAGCGCGAGGAGGACGATGGCGTCGAATGGAATATCTCGCGCAAAATAGATTTTTCGGTCCTGGGTCAAGGTATTCGGGCGCATATTGAGCAGCATGACGATCCGCCTGAGGAAATCGAATATCAGGGGATACGTTTTCGGTTAGTCGAAAGCGGGGCCGGCTATTATCATCCCAACGGGCGGGTTGCCGGCGATGAGATGATCTATTGGGATTATACCGACGCCTCGGAAGACAACACCCTGACCATCGAACAGTGGGACGAAGACGAATTTGAAGCTGCTGTTGGTAAATACGTCAACGAGTACGAGTTTTCCCATATTCTGCCACGGGAGAAATCGTGAATTTTCGACTGCTGTGTTGACTCCATTTCCTGCGAATGGTCTTGGGCCTAATACACCTCCCACCTGCCCTGCTGGTAATACGCCTGTAAAACGGGCCGGCTCTCTCGATTCACCTCAATCTCGTCGGTGTCCCGAAAAACACCTTTCCCAAAATGTGCCATTGCAATCATTGCGTCCTGGTTAAGAAAGCGCGTCTCAACCCCTTGAAAAGATAGCTCTTGTACGGTTTCCTTCAGGGCCGCAGCCTCAAGTAGTTCGGTATCCACCCCCAGCACGAAGCCCCACTCGCCCAGCGTCGGGACATGGTTGTGGTAGGGCAACACGCTGAAGCCGGCTTCCGCCATCGTTTTCTGAATACACACAAAAGCCTGACGGCTGAAAAACGGGCTGGTCGCCTGCGTGACCAGGCTGCCGCCCCGTTTGAGATGTTTCTTGCACAGGCGGTAGAAGTTGAGCGAATACAGCCGGGCCAGTTCCGCGGAATTGGGGTCGGGCAGATCGATAATGATTACGTCGAATAAATGCGACGTGTCCAGGAGAAAGGAAAAGGCATCGGCATTAACAATCGACACCCGCGGGTCGGCGAATGCCTGCGCGTTGAGTTGCAGGAAGACCGGATGGGTGGCGGCCAGGGTTGTCATCTCCGGGTCGAGATCAACCAGGGTCACGGCTTTGACCTGGGAGTATTTGAGCACCTCCCGTAAGGCCAATCCATCGCCGCCGCCGAGAATGAGCACCTCTTCACGATTGCCGGTCAGAGCCATAGCCGGATGGACGAGAGGTTCGTGGTAGCGCTCTTCATCGTAGCTGCTGAACTGCTGGTTGCCGTTGATATAGAGCCAGTAGTCATTCCGCCAGCGCGTCATGACCAGCCGCTGATAGGGCGTTTGCCTGACCAGGATAACCGTGTCTTTATACAGGGCTTGCTCGCCGAACAGGAGAATCGGTTCTGCCAGGACGAACAGTCCGATAAGCACAGCGCCGACCCCAGCCCAGAGGCCGCTCAGCAGTCGCGGTGCGCTCAGCAGAGACCGGAAGCGAAACAACAGGAGCGAGGCAACCCCGAAGTTCACCGCGCCCAGCGCTATCGGGGTATAGGTCAGGCCGAAATACGGCAGGGCCACAAAGGCAAAGAACAGCCCCCCGATAAGCGCACCGTAATAATCTTTCTCCATCACGGAAGAGATGTTGACCCGGAGTTCTTCATAGGCGGCATTGACCCGAGCAATGAGCGGAATCTCCATACCGATCAACAAGCCGATGGCGATACCGAGGGGGTAAATCACCACGCCCATATTGGTAAGAAAAGGAGACAGCACGTAGGCGGCGGCCGCAGCGCTGGCGCACAGCAGGGACAGCGCGAACTCAAGAACGGTAAAGGTGTCCAGCAGATGCGCGCTGCAATAGCGACTCAGATGACTGCCCAGACCCATGGCAAACAGCATGAAGGACATCATCAGCGTCCACTGCAACACCGCGTTGCCAAGGAAATACGTCGCAAGCGTGCACAGCACAAACTCGGCGACGATGCCGGCACAGCCTGTGGCAAACAGGCACAGCTTCAGCAGACTAGAGACACCAAGTGATGAGGAAAGACGCACCAATATAGGAGAACATCTCGATATAGGCAGCCCCGAGATTCGGCTGTTCGTGCTCAACCAGCTCGGCCGTAATGGTCGTTCCCGGTAAGAGCACTTTGTCCGTAGCCCAGCGGATAATCGGCAGCGCGACCAGGCCGACCACGGCCAGCGAGCAGAAGGTCATCAGATTATCCTGCCAGGCATAAAAATCGCCACTCACCGCATAGCGCAGGATATTGCCCATACTCAGCAGCGCGCCGGCAAAACTGACACCCACGGCGACATTATCCTTTTCGATCTCATCATGAATGCTGTAGGGCGTGATCCACTCGTACACGAGTCCGGTCAGAATCAGGGCCAGTTGGCCCAGCCCCCAAAAGCCGACCGCCGTCCAGACCGTGCCGCCCTCACCGGAAATGGCACCGAACAGAATCAGACCGGTGGCTGCGTATACGCCCCCAGCGGTGATGCCCGTTCCCGCGTTTTGATCTTGAATGATCTCCTTGGTGTTGCTGAACTGGAAGAGAATCAAGCGGTCGCTGACCAGGGTCGAGATATTCAGCAGGATGATGGCCAGGATACCGTACAGAAACAGATCCAGCACATCATCGACCAAACCGCTCGACGGACCCACAATGGCTCCGCCAATGGCAAACACGACTCCGAGATAATAACCCACCAGGGCCAGGGCCAGGGCCGAGTTTTTCCGCTCAACCAGTTCCTCGTGAATATGAAAGTCGCGGTGCAGGAAATCAAATACGCGCTTCCCCAGCCAGAACAGGACATAGGCAACCAAGAGATAGATGCTGGCCAGAATCGCAGTGTCGAGGGTCATGACTTACCTCTATTTGCCAAAGCCAAAACCGCGCGAGCGCACCGGGACGCTGCTCCGTCCCAAGCGATTATTGAATTTCTGTTGGAAGCGTTGTCGCTGCGCAACATCCCTGGCGCGGCGGCGGGCGAAAAAAGACGGTTTCTTCTGCTGCGTGACCGTGCCCCGCGTCCCATACTCTTTTCCCGTCCGGCCATAGTACGGCCGCTGCTGCGAGCGTGAGCGTTGATAGGAATCGTAGTCATTCCGAAAGATGGACCCGCGGCCCATCCCGAGCAGGTCGCGCATGAGCGCGTACTGGCCATAAAACGCCCAGAACGACATGCCGCTACTATTCGTCTGCCACGAGCCGTAGCGCGGATTGCCAACATAGTCATAGCCGGGCGGATGAGGGACATTGTTCTCGCCCCCAGGCGTTTTGGAGGCAAGCGTCATACCCAGAAAATTCTCGTTGGCGCGATAGACCGACTCCGGGACCTGTAGCCAGTCGGTGGTCCAGGAGTTTTCTCCTTGGACGACCTGATACTGATGAAAATACGAAGAGAAAAACGTTCCCTCCTCGCGCATATCGTCAAGGATAATGGCGTATTCCGGTACAGAGGCAAGCTGAGATTTCAGCCGGTCAAGCGGGCTGGAGGAGGAGCAGGCCGAGAGCAGAAAAGCACAGCAAGCCGCGAATATCAGGCCACAGCTCCAGAGCCACGGGCTCCGTTGGTGCGGGGCTGTGCTTGCACTTCGTCGCATCACCTTGCTCTGCTCGTTCATGAAATACCTTTATGGCAGATGCCGAGTCCGATTGCCAGCGTGCACCCTATGGCCCCGCTTGCATGTCGCGCCGGTCTCGGCAACAACAGACGGAATGGCCGTACCGCATACCAAACTGACGACAGCAGTCGAAACCTATCTAACCGAGTTAAGCCACGTGCGAGCCACGGACAATGGCGGAGGGCGGCTTCTCGCAGCGTAAACCGACAAACCGGGCCGTTGGATTACGCCTCCGACTCCTCCGGCCGACGGGCAACTTCTTCGTAAACGGTGAATTCCCCGTCTGCACAACTCGCCAGGAAGTATCGGTCGCCTGGTCCGCGTTTCCCGAACTTTCTCGCTTGCTTCATCAGTCGGCCTCGTAAGCCGGGCTTGTCGTCGAAAATCATCACCCGATAGTCCGCCCGGGCCAGCGGGAGCTTCTGGAAAGCGTCCCACACATCCCGCTCGTTCCCCCACTCAATTTCCGCCACGAGTATGACATCGCGAACCAGAAATTCCGCGCTCGCCTTCAGCCACACCACGTCATAGAGCCATTCCGTGGACCAGGTTGCCGCCTCAATTTTCGTGGCACAAGTTTGATACTTCTCTCGGTCGCCCAGGCATACCAGTAGCTTTTTGGTTTTGCGCGTCCATTTCTCGCGGCCCCATCCTCCTGCTTTTTTTGCGTCTGCGGCCAGACGATTCAACGCTCCTTCCAGTTCCTCTCTCCTCATTGGTCTGAATCCTCCCCCCACCTCGAAGTGCGATAGGGCGACTTCTGGTGCCAGAAATCGCTTTTTTCTATCCTATCATACAGAGTCCCGGAGGTCAGATTACGCCTCCCCGGCTATAACTCTACCGCTCCTGTCCCTATATAAATTATGGGGAAGTAACCAAAAAATCATGAGGGCGCCGAAAAAATAGGCAAGCAGGCATTCTCCCTTGCGTGATACGCATCTTTTCGCTACGACGTGGGCAGTTTTATTCTCTATTGGTTCCTATAAGGAGGGGATTCATGAAATACGGCTTGCACTTGGCCGGCGGCGCCTCGGTGTGTGACCGGAAGGTCCTCATGGACGTTGCCCGCATTGCCGAGGAGGAAGGCTGCGACTCGCTCCTCATTGGCGATCATATTGTCCTGCCCAAAACCATTGCCTCTCCATGGCCGTATGAGGAGTATAACGACGGAAAACCGAATTACGATATTTACACCAGCATGGAGTGGCTGGACCCCTTCGATACCATCGCCTTTGTCGCGGGCATTACCGAAAAGATTCGGCTCGGCCTGAGCGTCCTGATTGTCCCCTACCGCCACCCGTTTGATGTGGCGCGGCGGGTCGCAACCATCGACGTCCTGTCCGGCGGGCGTTTCATTCTCGGCACCGGAGTCGGCTGGCTGGAAGAAGAATTCAACCTGCTGGGCGTTCCCTTTCAGCGCCGCGGTAAACGCACGCGGGAATATATTGAAATGATGAAGGCATTATGGACCGAAGACAGCCCGCGCTATGCGGGTGAGTTCGTCACGCTGGAAGAAGATGTCAACGTGCTCCCGCGGCCCCTCCAGAAACCCCACCCGCCCATCTGGGTTGGCGGAGAATCAGTGTACGCCCTGAAACGGGTGGCCCGGTTTGGCGACGGGTGGCATATTGCCCTGCTGACCTTTAATCAGATCCGGCCCATGCTGGAGCAATTGAAACGACTCATGGATGAGGCCGGACGGAATTATGACGACCTCGAACTGACGGCCATGACCGACCCGACCCGGACCACACCGGACGATATCAAAACCTACCGCGACCTGGGGGTGAAAGTCTTATACACCGTTCCGCTCAGCCGCGACCCGGATAGTATCGCTCAGGAAGTCCGCTCGTTTGCCAAGCAAGTGCAGGACGTATCGTAACCCGTAGGGGCAATTCATGAATTGCCCCTACCCTCACGAAAGGAGAAAACCATGCTGACACGAGACGAGATGTCTAGCGCGTTCGCCCAATGGGGGGTTGCCTGGAACGAGCACGACCTCGACGGCGTGATGGATTTATTTCACGACGAGATTTACTTCGAGAACTGGACCGGAGGCTGGGTCAGGGGCAAGGAGAATCTGCGCCAGGCCTGGACGCCCTGGTTTGCCAATCATGGCGGCTTCAAGTTTACGGACGAAGAGACCTTCATCGACGAGGTCGAACAAAAAATGCTCTACCGCTGGCAGCTCGACTCGCCCTCGTTCGAGAAAGGCCAGGAAAACAGACACGAAGCCCGGCGTGGGATTGATGTCCTGCACTTCAAAGACGGCAAGATCATTCAGAAACTCACCTACTCCAAGACGACGCTTGAACTGGGCGGGGAACGGGTGCGCCTGACGCCGTAAGGGCCTCATTAGGACAGCAAAAGGAGGGTACCTGTGGCGACATTTTCTCTGGATCAGGTAGAAATTTTCGGGACAGGCGTGCTTCAGGCAGAAGGCGTGGTCATTGACAAAGATAGCTCGGCCTATGGCGCGGGTCGCAACGGCATTGTGTACCGAGTGACCCCGGACGGGGCAGTCAGCGAAATGGCCCACTTACCGGAGGGGTCGATGCCCAACGGTGTGACCATGGATCGCGAGGGCAATATCGTCTACTGCGACCTGGCCAAGCAGGCCGTACTGCGCGTTTCCCAGGACGGCCAAGTCTCGCTTATTGCCGACCAAGTGGGCGATGTAAAGCTCACGATGCCGAATTTCGCCAGCTATGATGCGGAGGGGAATTTATACGTCTCCAATTCTTCGAGCGCTCCGACGCTGGAAAAGGCGCTGGACGAGCTAGCCCAGCCGGCCCCGAACGGCGCGCTGGTCCGTATCCGACCGGACGGCCAAGGCGATATCGTTGCCACCGGTATTTACCTTGCCAACGGCACCGCCATTGCGCCGAACGAAGACGCGGTCTACGTGCTGGAAAGCACCCGGGACGACTGTCTGCGTATTCAAATCAGGAAAGACGGGACTTTTGGCCCACCCGAAATATACTCCAAAGACTTTCCCGCCCTGCCCGACGGGATGGCCTTTGACGTTGACGGCAATCTCTACGTCACGCTGCCGGCCAAGATCGGCGGCTCACATGCACTCCAGGGTATTGCCCATCAGGGTGTCAACATGGCTCCGGCCCATCAGATCATCAAGGTCGATACCAATGGTCAGTGGAGTTTGTTGATTGACGACCCCGAAGGGCAAAGGCTGAATTTCCCCACTAACTGCGCGTTCGGTGGCCCGGACTTGCAGGACCTCTATTTTGCCAATTTGGAAGGCGACCACTTCAGTCGCGTGCATACCAGCGTACGCGGGCATCCGCTCTATCATCAGCGCTGAGACAGAAAATCTCCTCCCTGGAGGGGTGCCGCGTGAGCGGCGGGGTGGGTTTCCCCCTGATGCGAAAGGGAACCCACCCCGGCCTCCGGCCACCCCTCCCAAGAGGGGATAACTTCTTCTCCTCCCTCCAACTCTCTCGTCCCAAGGGACACAGGACACAGTATTTGGGAACGAACCTCACAAATCCATGGGCAGGCCCAGGTGTTCCGCGTAGATATAATGCCGGTGATCCATGAGGGTTGGCGTGGCCGCGGCAGCCACGTCGGGATGATGGTTCTGGTAGAGCGGACGGAAGTCTTCGAGCATCGGACACTCATCAGGCGGCAGGGGCTCAATCAGGTGAGAGAAGCCGGCCCAATAAATGTCCAACGCTGACAGTGTGTTGCCAATAAAATAGCGACTGCCCTGGGCCTGTTGCTCTTCAAGCAGGCTGCTCAGGGCGTTCAGGATTTCGATCACCCGCGCGGGAGCCGCTTCCGCGGCCTCGGGCGAGTAGCCGTATTTTGCGCCAAAGGCTTGGAAAAAAGCCCGCTGCTCTTCCGGTAGGTCGGGCGTGGACAGGCCCTGATGGACCATCATCAGGCGCCGACTCCAGCCAAAGCCGTGCATGCCGCATAGTTCACTTGCATAGCCGAACATTTTGACCCGGTCGGCTTGATTGGCCGGAATGAGCGCCGGCTCGGGTTGAATGCGTTCCGCCAGATAGAGCTGCTCGGCCCAGTGTGATTTCGGGAGTTCATCATTCCAGGCAATCGCCGGTGCGGAGGCCTGCGCCGTCCAGGCAATCAGGTCGGCATGGTCGGAGCCGATCTCAAACAGCCCGCGCGTGTACGGAATCTTCTTCACGTCCAGGATGCCTCGAATCCCTTCCGCCCACGGGCCGGGAATGCCTTGGGCAAGGACAATCCGCATCCCGGATTGCTTTCTTGCTTCTGCAACACTGACATATTCAGCCATAAATTTTCTCCTTTTGCTTGTGCTGTTAATTGCCCTGACCGGGCGAAAGAGGAAACCTGTCCAGCCTCTCGTCTCTATTGGAGGACACGTTTCCTCTTTGTGGAAGCTGATCCGGCGTCACCCACTCTTCGGAGATACCATTCATGAATTCCGGCGGTAAGGCCTTGATAGGAGTCCCCTCAAATTCCGTCGGCAACTCTGCGGGCCGACTGGTATAAACATACACAATCCCGTAACCGGGCCGAACCGCCACAACTCCCGGCAGTTGCGACAGGGCATGATCTGCCGTTTTGTGCCGCCCTTCGATGGTGCGGACTTGAGAGGTTTTATAGGCTTTCAGCGCCCGACTTGAGACGGCTCGACCACGCGCGTCCGTGATGCCGCTCGGGATTTCAGCCCGCCGCAGCGCCGCAAGGTCGCCTTGCGGTCGCGGAGCGCACGCGCTCAGGAGTCCGAGCATGATTAGCCAGCCATACCAACGGAAGAATTTTTTCGGAGCTAGCGGTTCTGGGTCAGGCATACGTTCCTCCGTATTCAGATGCTGCACCCCGGAGCCGGATCAATCGGACCCAGTCTTTTGACGACCTGTAGCCCCTCCTTGCTGCCTCGGGCAACCACGATAGGCATGGTCGCATGCTGGCTCTCCGGGTCTATGCTGACTTGCCCTGTGGGCGACTCGAAGCTCAGCCCGCGCAGTCCCATCATAGCCGCTTCGGCACTGACCTCTCCGCTTTTTTCCCAAGCCGCCTTGAGTGCCTTCACGGCGTTATAGTGCGTCAGGGCATGGTAGCCGACGGGTATGGGTCCGCCGTGCAGGGAACGGACTCGCGCAACGAAATCGGGCACTCCGTCTTCGGGGTCACTCGCGGCAAACGGACTCGTGGTGACAATCCGTTTCAGTTCTTCAGGCGTGAGCCCGTCAACCAGAGTGTCGTTAAACCCAATCCAACCGACGGTGAGGTTGTTCAGCAGACCGAGCTCGCTGGCTTGATGCAGGAATTCTTGGCCGTGCTTCCGCATCACACAAAACAACACCGAGGCCGTATTCGTCTCTTGAATCCAACGGATGATGGGCCGGAATTGCTGCTCCCCAGTCGCGGTCAGGGCTTGGCCGTGGACGTGGTGGCCACGCTGGTACATCGGAAGGCGCAGTTGGCGGAACATCGTGTTTTGCCAACTGGGATACGAGCCCAACATGAAATAATCTTTGATCTGTTCTTCTTCGTCCAGATAACGGACGAGGGCATGGCCATCCTGGCTCGTGGTCGGGCCCAGAGAAAACAGGACAGGCGAACAAAAGCCGCCCGCGTGATTGCTCGCATTCACCAGGGGAATGTTGCGCTCGGATAGAAAACGGGCCGCATACTTCCGCCCGGCCGCTGCCCAGGGTCCGATCAGAGCAATCGCCCCCCACTCGTCAATCAACTCCCGACAGCGCTCGGGCAGGACTGCCGGAGTCGTCTCCGAGTCACGGTATTCGACCGCGATCTTTCGGCCCAGGACCCCGCCGTTTCCATTGATCTCGGCGATCGCAGTGTCAATGCCAAGCCGCATTTGCTGGGCATACGCATCGGCATCTCCGGTGAGGGGGATTAAGGCTCCAATGCGGACGATCTGTTCCCTGGCAAAGACAGGCAATACGGATGTGGAGTGTCCCAGGAGCGCTGCGGCGCCTGAAGCGGCAATCCATTTCAGCGCGTCACGTCTCTGTATTCGGTTGTCCTTCTTCCGCACCTGCCCTCCTTAATCTTTTCCCACTTGTACCCGAATCGGCGCCAGGTCCTCAGGCGTGAGCTCCATATCGGTTAAGTCCTGAGGTAAATGCTGGTTTACTATCAGGCTAGCCGCCGTACGGCCCATGGCAGACGAAGTCTGGATGCCATAGCCGCCCTGCCCGGCTAACCAGAAAAATCCGGCGCGTTCGCTATCCATGCCCACGACGGGGGTTTTATCCGGGACAAAGCTGCGCAATCCAGCCCATCTGCGATTGATATGAGCAATGGACAAGGTCGTGGCTTTTTGAATACGGTCTATGGCAAGCGCCACATCGTAGTCGTCCGGGAACACGTCACACGGGTCCATCGGAGTTTCATCCGCGGGAGAGGCAAGAATCCCTCCAGACTCAGGCTTAAAGTAGAACTCTTCATCGCTATCTATGACAACCGGCCAAGCCGCGAGCTCTTCTGGCGCTATCCCGGCAGGGCCGTCACAGGTAAAGGCCGTGCGGCGTTTCGGTATCAAGCCGACTGGCCGCGCCCCTGCCAGCCGACCAATGACATCACACCACGCACCAGCCGCATTCACAACGACCGCGGCAGCGTATTGCTGGTCAGGCGTATGGACTTCCCAGCTCGCGTCCGTCTGTCGAAACCGGACCACTTCGGCGTTTGTGACTATCGTTCCGCCCTGGTTTCTCAATCCCCGCAAGAACCCCTGATGGATGGCATGCACGTCGAGGTCCAAGGCGTGGGGCTCCAATATGGCATAGGCGGCATAGCCGCTTCGTAAGGCAGAACAGAGAGTGTATGCCTCTGCCGGTTCAACCGCGCGAATAGTGGGGACGAGCCGCTGCGCCTCACCGAGCGTTGCCTCCAGACCGGCCTTTTGATCTTCACGGGCGATCCACAGCATCTGGCGGGGCGCGGTCAGTGGGTATTCGGTAAACCCGTCCGGCGGATGTTCCAAAAAAGGGCGGGTCGCCAGGGTGAGACGGCGAATAATGGAGTTGCCGTAATTCTGGGTTAAGACGGCGGCTGACCGGCCAGTCGAATGATGACCGGGTACGGCTTCGCGCTCAAGGACAATGACCCGACCGTGTGGAGCCAACTCAAAGGCAACCGACGCTCCGGCTATACCAGCTCCAATAATGAGAAAATCGCAGCTTTCCATTTGACGACTCCCTTCGGCAGCACACATCCCCTCTTGGGAGGGGTGCCGCGCTAGCGGCGGGGCGGGTTATTCCCAGGCTGCTGAGAACGCAAGATGCATTACACACCTGTAGGCGGTTGTCTCATTCAGTCCTACCTTTTGTCAATTGTTTTGCGCTGCTCCGGACATGGCGAAAGACACCCTGGTATGGTATGCCTCCGGTGATCCCCAAGAGAATTTTTCCCTGTTAAGGAGGAAGCTATGGAGTTCAGCGTCACGGTGGCAACTAATATCGGAGACTGGCAACTCATTAAATTTGCCGAAGACTTGGGCTATGACCGGGCCTGGGTGCCCGATTCCCAGATGATCTGGTCCGACTGCTACGCCACGCTGGCCGTAGCGGCGCAAAACACCTCACGGATTAAACTCGGCACCGGCGTCGCCATCCCCGGTACCCGGATCGCTCCAGTCACCGCCCACTCTATCGCTTCGATCAATAGGCTTGCGCCGGGCCGCGCCTTTCTCGGCATCGGGACCGGACATACCGCTATGCGCGTCATGGGCATGAATCCCATGAAAATCCGCGACTTCCGCGAGTACCTGCGCGTCCTCCGGACTCTCCTCCAGGGTGAAGAAGTCGAGTACACCTTCAATGACACCACGCGGACCATCCAGTTTTTGCACCAGGATTTGAAATTCATCGACCTGGAGCATCCCATTCCGATTATTGTGGCGGCCAATGGGCCGTTGGCCCTCAAAGCCGCAGGCGAATTTGGGGATGGTCTGATTTCGGTGCTGAACGAGCAAGAGGCCGTCCTGAATCTGAATATGGACTATGTGGGTCAGGGAGCCGCCAGAGTGGGCCGGGACCTGAGCGACTATCATACCGTCTCGCTTACCTCTGTTGTTGTGCTGGAGCCGGGCGAGGATCTCACCTCGGAGCGGGTCATAGACGAATGCGGCTCATGGGTGTCCGCGGTCCTGCACTTTGCCTATGAAATCTACGAGTTCACCGGCAAGGAAGAGATGATTCCTCCGTCCATCCACGATATTTGGGACGAATACTGCGCCTATGTGAGAAAAATGGAGACCCCGGCCGAGAAACGTTATCTCCAGATTCACAACGGCCACTGCACGTTTCTGATGCCCGAGGAGCGACGCTTTATCACGCCCAAAGCCATCGAAGGTTCGTGTATCGTGGGTACGCCGGACGAGATCATTGACAAGCTGCACGCCGCAGAGAAAAACGGCCTCAAAGAAGTCAGCCTGCTTCCGCCAATGGCCAGCGCCCGCAAAGTGCTGACCGATTTTAAAGACAAGGTCATGGCGCGGTATTAAGGAAGAGTGGGCTCGTAGGGCCGAACCCACCCCGGCCCTGTGGGCCACCCCTCCCAAGAGGGGACATCCGACGATGAGGGCTACGTTAAAATCTCGACCGGGTCACCAACCGCGACCTGCCCAGGGGTTTTCACGGTGGCATAGACCCCAAAATTCTGGTTGGCCTCCCGTACCAGGGTGCGCATGATCTTGGGGTCTTTGGGCAGGTTGGCGCAGCCGAGGGTTGTCATCACGCAGCGCAGACAGTTCATCGTCACGTCGAGGATCATATTCCCGATGCGGAGCTGTTTACCCGGCCACGAGGTCTCAACAAAACCGCTCGCCTCTTCGGTCTCAATCAAAAAATTGGGACGAAAGCGCCGGGCGTCAATCTGTGAGGTCGGGCTCAGGGATTGCAACTGCTGCAACGACGCCTCGGTCACCAGCAGCAGCGGAAAGGCGTCGAAATAGGTGCCCGGCGGCGAGGCGTATTGCAGAATCTCTTTGGGAAAGATGGATAAATCCGGTAGAGGTTCGTCGGGCTCCAAACCGAGGAGGCTTCGTAACTCTTCGGCCGGATTGCTGTGCGTCGGCTTTCCGCGTCGATAGTGCTCAAGGTTTTCGGCGGGCTGAATCGGCCAGATGGAAACCTGATGAGCCAGGGCTTGGCTGAGTTGGGCTGCGGCATCCGGACCGTTGGACAAGAAGGTCGTTCCATCCGGAACGGTAATTTCAACCGGACCGATCTGTTCTTTTGTTGGACTGTCCGGATAGCGCGCCTGACAGTGCATCAAAGCTGGAATTTTTTTGGCGCTCGTAATTCCCCCCCGGACCTCGTCCCGCACTGCCCAGCCCCGATCTCCCACCACGCCCTGAGGGCTGACCTCGGTCTGCTCCAGCAGTTCGCCCAGCATGCTCTTGAACGGATAGCGCCAGATCTGTTTGACCGTTCCGACTCGCATAGTGTCCTCCGTGGACTCTGATGATATTCTCGGTGAGCGTCCTACTTGCCGGAAAACTCGGGCCGTCTTTTTTCTACAAAATGGGCCACCCCTTCCTTAAAGTCTTCGCTGCTGAAACTCTCGCTCATCTCGGTCAGGCCGGCCTGCAGCGAGGTCGCGAAATCAACATCCTGAGCCCGAAAGAGCTGAGATTTCATGACCCGCATGGAACGAGGCGACACCATCGTTGCCAGCTCAAGTGCATAGTCCCGGACTTCCGACATAAAAGAGTCAGCCGGATAGAGGCGATTCACCAGACCCATTTGAAGGGCTTCCTGGGCGGTTATTTTTCGGGCCGAGAGCATCAAATCCAGAGCGTTCGGCAGACCGACCACCCGCGGCAAAATCCAATCAACCCCGTGTTCGGCAATGAGCCCGCGCCGCGAGAAGGCCGTGGTGAAGACCGCCGTATCCGACGCAAAGCGGAGGTCGGCGTACAAAGAGAGGATCAGTCCCAAGCCGGCGACCGGCCCGTTGATGGCCGCGATGATGGGCTTCGGCACGGTGGGGAAATACGCGTAGCGATAGGAGAATGCCTGGGGCAGATCGAGCCCACCCGGGACCGGTCCGGGAAAGGCCGCCGGGCTCTCGGTCGCAGATGAGGTTTCGGACCGCTCTCGGACCGCGTTCAGCAGAGACATATCCGCTCCGGCACAAAACCCCCGCCCGGCGCCGGTGAGAATAATCACCCGGACGGCCGCATCGGTTGTCGCCTCGCTCATGGCGTGGCGGACTTCCTGCTCCAGCACGTTTGTCCAGGCGTTGAGCCTCTCCGGTCGATTCAGCGTAATCGTCGCAATACCATCCTGAGTATCGTATAAAATCTGCTCGTAACTCATGCGTGTTTCTCCGTTGTCATATGGCTGGCAGACTCCGTTGCCAGGGGTTCCGTCCCGGTTTCTCCGCCAAAGCGGGGTAAGCTGTCTCCTATGGCAGTCCAGTCCGCGCGATCAGAAAAATAGTAATGCGCTTGCGGTTTGCGGTCGATGGTATCGTGCAGATTCGCCAGGACAATGTCCATGATCTCCGGATGCTTGCTCGACTGACAGAACAGCGAGCTGCCACAGGTATTGCAGAACGACCGTTTGCCATGCTCCGAAGAGGCAAAAACGGTCAACTGGTCCTGCCCCGCAGTCAGGCTGAATCGCGGCGTGGGCACCCCTATCCAGGTCACATAGCCGGCCCCATGCATGCGCCGACACATCGAGCAGTGACAGTGGCCGCAGAAGAGCGTCGGTAAGGCAAACTCAAACCGGACGGTGCCACAAAAACAGCTTCCGCGAACCAGTTCTGTTTTTTTCCCAGGTTCGTCCATGACTTCCTCCTCTTTGGAGATCACGCCCCTTGGGTTGGCCGGTTCTGCTGCCCGTGGCTATTGAAAGGAGGCCTTCCGGCGTTGGTCGGTCAGGCATTCCTCATTGATAAACAGACCACCGTGCAGACGACACGTCTGTTCGTCCCGAACGGCCGGGTTCCTATCGGGCATATAGCATTGCTCATCATAGAGGACGCCGCCTCGGGCCTGACAGCGGCTGGCCTTGCCTTCGGATTGTGCCATTTGTTGATCAATGCCCTTATTGAACTCGGCAATTTTCTGATTCCACTTGCGTTCGGCATAGGTACACGAGGCAGCACCTATGGCAACGAATGCCAGCAGGCTGTACAGACAGAAGACGCGGAGGACCGGTCTTCCGACGGACCCATCATGCGGGAACGGCACCCGGGTTGGACTGCACCACTTCAGCCATTTCATACAGTAAATCGTGCGACTCTTCCCACCCGATACAGGCATCGGTAATGGACACTCCATATTCGAGACGGGAGCCTTCTTTCCAGGACTGATTTCCCGGTTTCAAATTGCTCTCCAAGAGGATGCCCATGACATCGTACTCTTGCTCTTGGCGCAGACGTAACACGTCCCGACAGATCGCAGACTGACGGGTATAGTCCTTGTTTGAATTGCCGTGGGAGCAGTCCACCATAATGGGGCGTGCTATCCCTTCTTTGGCAACCATCTCCGTCACCTGCGCAATATCCTCCTGGCGGTAATTGGGCCGCCCTCCCCCGCCCCGCAAAATAATATGACGGTCGGGATTCCCCAAGGTCTTGATGACCGAGGTCATACCATCGGCATTAATGCCCAGGAAACTATGCGGGTGACCGGCCGAAATCATAGCGTTGATCGCCCCGGAAACCTCCCCACCGGTCGTATTCTTGAAACCGACCGGCATGGAGAGCCCACTGGCCATCTCTCTATGCGTCTGGCTCTGGGTCGTCCGTGCTCCTATAGCCGCCCAACTGAGCAGGTCGGCGACATACTGCGGCGTTACCGGGTCTAACATTTCACTCGCGCAGGGTACACCCATATGGTTGATATAGAGTAAAATTTCTCGGGCCCGTTCCAGACCGGTCGGAATATCGCACGACCCATCAAGATGCGGATCGTTAATCAACCCCTTCCAGCCTATGGTTGTGCGCGGCTTTTCGAAATAGGTCCGCATCACCACAACGAGATGATCGCGCGTTTCATCAATCACCGGTTTGAGGCGCTCGGCGTATTCATAGGCGGCTTGGGGATCATGGATGGAGCATGGACCAGTAACCACGAGCAGGCGGTGCCGGTCCCGGCCGTGTAGGATATCACAGATCGCGCGGCGCGTTTGCATGACCAGACCAGCCGCGCCTTCGGTCAGCGGGAGTTTGGCTTTGACCGTTCGGGGGGAAACCAAGGGAGTCATCTCAGTGAGATGGGAATTTTCAATTTTCTCAGGCATGTGGCTTTCCAGTGGAAAAGCAGACGTATCGCCAGCCTTTCGGTATAGTGGCATCTGATTCACCCAGCAGATGGGTGAAGTTCACGGCATACCATGTCTTTTGTCCGAATGCGAGCCCGGCCCTTCGACTTCGCTGACGCTACGCTCAGGGCGAACGGAGGCCCGGTCATGCTGAGCGTAGCCCCACCGGGGCAGAGTCGAAGCACGCTCAGGACAGGCTCCTAGCCCACCCGGATAGGCGTTGTCGCCTCCAGGTACTCGGGCGCATCCTGCCATCGACACGACCGGGCCCAGACGACTTGAGAGTCCGGGAAGCCTAAGGCCAGGAATTCTGTAAAATATTTTTCGGCCCGCTTCGCACTCGCCCTTGACGGCTTGGGGTTAATCAACTCCGCGGCGACAAAGAGTTCCTCGACCATGGCAGGATCAATCTGTACGGCAAGACGCACCCGCCCCGCCGGGTCTGCGGCCGAGCACAAACAGATTTCAAAATGTCCTTTAAACAGACGCCGCGCGGCGTCCGCATTCGGCCACAGTGACAGGGCGAGAATGAGGTCGGGCTCCTCAAGATAGAGGGCCGCCAGAACCACTCCTTCGTGCGTAAACATCTTCACGCACCAGGAGACTTCGGCAAGCGCTATGGCAAACGGTTGGATACGACGATTAAACGCTCTTTGCGGGATTTCGACCTCCAGCACCACTCCCATGGATTCCTCCTCCACATACCACCAATCCACCACCACACAACGGATCCATTCCACACATCCACATACGACACCGCCAGAGGTGTTGCTCGTCTTTAGTAGAATATAACAGATTCAAAGTAAAGAAGCATTAGTCCAGGCGTGAGACCTAGAATGAAGTTCCCCTCAGTCCCCCTTTCCAAGAGGGAAGCGCGACAGCGCAGGGGGATTGCTCCTTCTTGGTCTACAGATCCCGGTCCAGCCCGCGCTTAACGATGATTTCCTTCATGATCTCGGCGGATCCGCCGGCAATCGTGGACTGACGGATGTCGCGGTAGAACCGTTCGACCGCAAATTCTTTCATATAGCCGTAGCCGCCGTGCAGTTGGACGCACTCATAGGCGACCTTGTTGGCCATATTACAGCCGTACAGCTTTGCCATCGAGACTTCGGTACTACAGTCACGCCCGCTGGCCAGCACATCGGCCGCGTAATATGTCAACTGACGGGCGGCTTCCAATTCGGTCGCCATATCCGCCAGACGATGCGACACGACCTGATGGTCAAATATACGTTTGCCAAACGTCTCCCGCTCACGCGTATAGGTAAGCGTATCTTCAAGAGCCTGCTGGGCTGCGCTCACGGCCATACTAGCCGCAATCAGGCGCTCGTCCTGGAAGTTCTGCATAATATAGTAAAACCCCTTGCCCTCCTGTCCCAAGAGGTTGTGACGTGGAACGCGCACATCTTCAAAGACCAACTCGCCGGTATCCGAACTATGACAGCCCATTTTGTCCAGCTTTTTGGCCAGGCTGAACCCAGGGGTGTCGCGCTCAACAAGGAACAGGGAAATGCCACGCGCCTGGGCATCCTTGTCGGTTTTGGCGGCCACGCAAAAGACATCGGCGTGGACGGAGTTGGTGATAAAAATCTTGGAGCCGTTGATGACGTAGGAATCGCCATCTTTCACTGCCGTGGTGCGGATGCTGGCAACGTCGGACCCGCCCGAAGGCTCCGTCACGCCTATGGCACAGACCGCCTCGCCCGTAATCATGGGCCGCAGGTATTTCTCTTTCTGCTCCGGCGTGCCGTTGCGCGCGATATGGGTCGAAGACATATCCGTATGGACCAGGACACTCGTGGGCAGGCCCAAGGCCCGGCAACGACACAACTCCTCACAAAAGACGAGCGTCATCCAGATATCCCCGGCACTGCCCCCATACTCTACGGGATGGCGAATACCCAGAAACCCGAGTTCACCCATGCGTTGGTAGAGCGACTTGGGGAAAAGAGCCTCTTCTTCCCATTGGTCAATATGCGGATGGACTTCCTTGGTCACAAAATTCCGAACCTGTTCGCGGAATATCTCATGATCTTCGGTAAAAAAGCGCGTCGGTGCAGTGAGCATCGTAATTTCCAACCTCCTGGTGTGCGGTTGACGTGAGCCTAGACGCTGGGTTTCGGGTGGTCAAGGCGAGAAGGGGTCAAGCCCTAGGTGCCGACCTCGCTCCAGACCTTGAACTGGAGCCGGGCATAGCCACGCTCCGTGGCGTCGAGGTGTTCTGCCACTTCCTGGTGCAGGGCGGGCAGCCCATACCACGGGACCGCCGGCCAGGCATGGTGCTCGGCATGAAAATTCATATTCCACAGCCACCAGCTGAAAAACGGCCAGGTCTGCATGGTACGCGTGCGCGCCAGAATAGAGCCTTCGTTCGGCAATCCCGTATGCTCGGTGGTCACCCATATGGCCTGAAACATATGGCTGAGAAGACCCGCAAACAGCACCCAACCCATACCCGCGGGACCGATACAGGCAGCAATAACCAGCCCGACCCAAAAGAGGGCGATTACACCGGATTGCCAGGCTAATGTGTGACGTTGGTCGGACGGTGCCCAGGGCGCGAAAGCCCTCCACTTCTCATAGGCCAGGCAGGGAAAGCGCACCAAAGCGCCTGTTTTGAACTGAATAAGGCCCCAGCCGCTAATCATGAGTAGCCAGTTTTTCCATTTGGTCGGCCAGGACACCGGCTGCCCGCCCAGAAACAACAACTCGGGGTCCTTGTCGGGATATTGGGTGTAGCGATGATGATCGAAGTGGAAAGCCCGGTACACTGCCGGTGCCATGCCAAAGGGAAAGCCGCTGAGCCACGCGCCCAGGGAGTTCAGCCAGGCGGACTTGAAGGCGGTCTGATGCGTACACTCGTGAAAGGGAGCGAACAACGAGCCCCATATCCCACTCAATACGATAGAGAGCAGACCTGCCGCAACGTGAGAATACGGAGTGACGAGCAGCACGCCATACGCACACAGCAGGAAAGCGGACAGGTGGAGGGTCAACCGGATAATGGAGGGTAAGTCTTGGCGCTGCTGAAAGGTACGCAGAAGACTACGGTCAATGAGCGAACGGTGTTCAAAAGCTTCGTTCACACCGCCACGCTACAACCAGCATCCGTAAACGTCAAGGAAAAATGCCTTACACCAGATAGCCACCGTTCGGGCTCAGCACTTGCCCGGTCACATAGGCGGCATCGTCTGAGGCCAGATACAAATGGGCCGCGGCGATGTCTCCGGGCGTACCCATTTGGCGCATGGGAATACGGCGGATAAAGAAGTCCACCACCTTCTCGGCGGCGGGTCCGGTGCCTTGTTTGACCATGGGTGTTTCAATCAATCCGGGGGCAACCGCGTTCACGGTAATGCCCGACCGCGCGTACTCCAGGGCCAGCGAGCGGGTAAAACCGATAATGGCGGCCTTTGCCGCAGCGTAGTGCGCGTTTTGCGGCCCGCCGGTCATGCCGGCAACAGAAGCAGTGTTAATCACCCGACCCCACTGGGCGGCTATCATATCTTCGATCACGGCTCGGGTGCATAGAAAGGTGCCCTTCATGTGGACGTCGATCATGCGCTGCCAGTCTTCAGGCGTGATATCGAGCAGGTCCTTGATCTGGGCAATCCCGGCGTTGTTCACAAGGATATTGATCGGTCCATATTCACTCTTGGCCTGATCAACCAGCGCGTTGACGGCCTGACGCTGTGTCACATCAGCCTGAAGACCTATGGCCGGAGAAGCGTTGGTTTGACCGATCTCGGCAGCGACCGCCTCTGCGCGACGCTGGCTGATATCGGCCACAACGACGCGCGCTCCCTCCTGAGCAAAGAGCTGAGCGGTCGCCTGGCCCAAGCCCGACCCGGCACCGGTTATCAGTGCGGTTTTTCCTGACAGTCGCATATCAACACCACTTCATATACGAGCCGCCGTTCGGACTGAGAATCTGACCCGTCATGAATCCGGCTTCCTCCGAGGCCAAATAGGCAGCGGCATGGGCGATGTCCTCGGGTTGTCCCAGTTTGCGCATCGGAATGGTCTTGGTCATATTCTTGACCCAGCGCTCAGGACTCTGCCGGACCATCGGCGTATCAATCACACCGGGAGCCACCGCGTTGACCGTAATGCCCGTTCGCGCCAGCTCACTTGCCATGGCAACCGTGAGCCCGGCAATACCGGCCTTGGCCGCACAATAATGGGCCAGACGGACCCCTCCGGTAAAAGCACCCATAGAGGAAGTACTGATCAACCGACCCCAGCCCGCCGTTTTCATCTCGGGTAAGACCGCGCGAAAGCAGTGATACGTGCCGTTGAGATGAACGTCGAACATATGGTCCCAATCCCCTTCAGTCATGTCCGTAAACGCGACCTGGGTTCCTATGCCGGCGTTGCTGAACAGAATAGCAATCGCGCCCAACTCCTGGCGTGCCTGAGCCGTCGCCGTTTCAACCGCATCGAGGTCTGACACATCGACCTGAAGCGCGAGCGCCTTGCGACCCAGTTCAGTCACGGCTTGGGCCGTTTCCTCAGCCCCAGCCAGATTGATATCCGTCACCACAATATCGGCGCCGCCTTTGGCTAAGACCCGTGCGGTCGCGCGCCCGATACCCGACCCGGCTCCGGTTATAAACGCGACTCTTCCTTCCACCCCTGCCACATCAGGCCTCATTTCCTATGGCTACGGTTTCGACAGGTCGGACAGAAGTTTCTTCGGCTATCAGCTCACCCAGGCGTTCGTGAATCTCGGCTGCCTCTATATCTTTCAGGGCAATGGCCAGATTGCCCTGATCGTCGACCGAAAATCGGGCGTGTTTATCCAGTTCCAGCGCCAGACGGGAGATAATTGTATTCCGGGTAATATGGTCCAGGTCGGCCCGCTCAAGCTCGCTCGTGCAGACCCCGCACAGCTTGTCCACCACGCCCTTGTGCTTTTCGATATAGAACATGGAATGCCCAATGACGCACTGGCCGTACTGGAGCGTGGTATACGTCCGGCCGGCCCGTTCCTCTTCAAAAATCCGCTTGGGCGGAGTGGGAAACGCGTCAATATGAGCGCGCACCCAGCCATCCTCGGGCTCGGGCTCAGCCTCACAGAACATGAGATTGATATGCTGCATGCCGTCGGGTTTAGGATAAATTTCGATCAGCATCAGACTTCTCCCCTGCTTATGCCTGGATACGAAGAAGAACCCACCCCGGCCTTCGGCCACCCCTCCGAGGAGGGGTGCTGCGAAGCAGCGGGGTGGGTTCCTCTCCGCTGTATGCCGCTCAAATATGCTTAGGCTTCCGTCCGCAGCTCGACCACATTGCCGTCCGGGTCACGGACAAAGACCACCGGAGCCAAACCCAGATTTGGTGGCGGGGCAAATTCCTGGAACTTCACCCGCCTTCTCTTAAGGACGCGTTTGGCCTCTTCGAGGTCTTCGACCTGGACTGCGATATGGGTCCCGATACCCGGAATACCCTTGTCGGCCATAGCGTTACGCTGGCCAATGATATGCACCTGGGTGCCATCCACCTCATACCAGGCTCCAGGTACGCCCTTGATCTTGGGCCGCTCGATCTCACCCAAGCCGAGAATATCTCCATAAAACCGCTTGGCCTTTCTCACATCCGAGACCGGCACCCCAGTATGGCGGATCGATTTTGCCTTAATCATTGTCCCCTCCTTTCGGGTTACTCCAATAAAAAATCTGACACGGCTTCGACAAAAGCGTCCTGTTCCTCCAGCATAATCATATGGCCCGAACTCGCGAAGTGGACCAGACGCGAACCGGGAATGGCACGCTGAAACGCCTCCCCATAGACCGGCGGAATGAGCTTGTCGGATTCTCCCCACAGCAACAGAGTAGGCAGTTGCAGCCGATGGATACGTTTCTTGAGCCCTTTGTCAGGAATCGGCCACAGGAATTTCCCGGTTGAGGCCAGGCATTTATACATCTCAAGCTGGGCTTCAGGGGATTGCAACTGTTCGGTGAACATTTGGCTCATGGGACCGCTGGGGTCATGAAACACATGTTCGACCATCTGCTGCGGGTTAAAGGTAAAGAAATCCGGAATGGGATTGTCCTCAAGCCAGAGTCCTGCCGGACAGACCAGCACGAGACGATTGATCCGGTACGGAGCGAGCGCAGCAATCTCTGCAGCCAACATGCCGCCCAGCGAGTGACCCATGATATGCGGGCTATCGATCTGCAACTCGTCAAGAAAATCGTGATAGTACAGGGCGAAGTCAATCACGTCGTCAATATGCTCGATACCGGTTCCAGATCCAAAGCCGGGATGGGCCGGAGCGTAGACGGTAAAAACCTGAGCGAGTTCCTCAAGAAACGGTGCCCCCACCATAGGGCCGCCGGCACCGTGCAGAAACAGCAGCGGCTCGCCGCTGCCGCCCCACTGCATTGAGGTAGTAAATTTTCCATTCCGAATAGCAACCTTCACTTCTTGCATTCCAAACAATCTCCATTCAGGGGGGCGGCGTCTTAGGGGGCGGCGTCTTAGAGGGCGGCGACCGGCATACGGTCTTCTTCCTTCAGCGGGTGCGGTGCCCAACGGTCTTCCCATTCGTTCCACAACTGCTCGCGCAAAAAGGGTAAAACCTCTTTGGCGTACAGTTCGGTATTCTTGCGGGTCAACTCGGCGCTCAGGTTGCCGAAGTGGAGCAGGGAGAAAAGTTGCCCGACGTTCATTTCCTTAATGACTTCCACCAGCCGTTCGCGCACGGTTTCCGGGGACCCGGCAATAACATAGCCCTGCTCAACAAAATCTTTCCATTTGAGGTCGGCCAACTGCTCGAAACTGAAAGGCGACTTGAGCGACTTGATGGTCTTGAGCGTCAGATAGCCCGGTGCGGCGGCCCAATAATCGGGCACGTGCAGACAGCGATGGTAGAAATACGAAGCCGCCTCTGCATAGTCCTTTTCCGCTTGGGCGTCCGTCTCGGATACCCCAATGAGTTGCAGATAGCCTGCGCGGTAGGGGTTCCGGTCTCGGCCGGCGCGGTCTACTGCCTCCCAATAGCCTTTCATAATCTGCGTGGCCGGCTCGTAGCCGAAGTAACTCAGGAAGGCATACATATAGTCATGCTCGGCCACCCAGTCCCAGGTTTCGACGCTGCCGCCGCCCGGAATCCATACCGGCGGATGCGGCTTTTGGATCGGGCGGGGCCAGATGTTCACATACCGGAGTTGATTGTATTTTCCGTTAAAGGCAAACGGTTCCGGCTCGGTCCAGGCCTTGATAATCAGATCGTGTCCTTCTCGGTATTTCTCGCGTAGCGTCAGGGGAGTCTGGCCGTACGCAAAATTGGTGTCCATCGACGTACCGACCGGAAAGCCGCCCACGAAACGGCCACCCGATATACAATCGAGCATGGCCATTTCTTCGGCAATACGGATAGGCGGGTTATACAGCGCAATCGAGTTGCCCAGCACAATGAGTGAGGAATTGGAAGTCCGCCGCGCAAGCGAGGCCAGAATGAGATTAGGTGACGGCATCAGGCCATAGGCGTTGGCATGGTGCTCATTCACACAAATACCGTCAAACCCCAGGCTGTCCGCAAACTCCAGTTGGTCCAGATATTCGTTGTAAAATTGATGGCCCCGAGCGGGATCGAATAATTCGCTTGAAACATCCACCCATACACTCGGATGTTTTTCCTTAAAGTCCTCGGGCAGATCTTGATACGGCATCAAATGGAACCAATGGCATTTCATAACAGGCCCTCCTCATTGACGGCTCAGAACGAACATCAGGAACCCACCCCGCTGCTTCGTAGCACCCCTCCCAAGAGGGGATGAATGCCGCTCCCCTCCTTGGAGGGGCGGCCCGTAGGGCCGGGGTGGGTTCCTTATCTTTGTGCAAAAAGTTGTATCAGCCGGGGATTTGAGCCACAAGAGGAAAATCCGACCTGTTTGTTCAGGTGGAAGCAACAGACCCCGGAAGGAGAACGGTTCTTGCCCGCACGACCAGCATCAGCGCGGTAGCACACAGCAGACCGATACTAACTCCGGTAAACCCGAGTTGATAGCTTCCGGTCGCATCATAGATAAAGCCCATCACCGTTGGGCCAACGAAACCGCTCAAACAGATAACGGTCTGATAGAAACCGTAAATCACGCCGTGCGCTTTCATGCCGAACATGTGCCCGGTCACGAGAGCGGTCAGCGGAGTGGTGCCACCAAAAAATAAGCCGAAGCAGACAACAAAGCCGACCATGGCAACCGCGGGGGAAGCCCATAAGAGCAGGGCTATGCCCACACCGCCCAGAGCATAACAGGTCGCCGCCAGTTGCATCGGATCATAGCGCTCACTCGCCCAGCCAAAACCCAGCCCGCTGATCACCGACGCGCTGAGCAGTACACTCACCAGCAGGGCTGCGTGCTGGGCGGAAAAGCCTTGATCCGTAAAATAGGGATGCTGATGAATCATCACGGAAAAGAGACAGCCATAGGCCAGAAAATAGATACCGATGAGGGCCCAGAAACGGCCAGTCCGGAGCGTATCGCGGGCGGATATCCCCTCCCCTACGCCGGTATAAACCGGCATGTCGTCCGCGGGTCGTCTCGTCTCGCCGTCCGGCAGCAACCCCAGGTCAGCCGGCGTATCTCGCAGCAGTCCAAACAGCACTGGAACCAGGATAACCCACAGCAGCCCACCCAGGATCAACAGGGTGAGACGCCAGTCCACCCACTCGATACAAGACGAGGCAAAGGGCGTCATGAGCAGTCCGCCCACAGGAGCACCGATCATGGCCGTGCCCATGGCCCGACCGCGCTTACGCGTAAACCAGCGCGAAATGGTGATGTTGACCGGCACATGGGCCAGGGCTGTAAACCCAACCCCCACCCCGAGACGCAGCAGATAGAGTTGCCACAAGGCCGTCAGCTGTGACAGCAGCATCAGGCACAGACCCACTAATACAGCCGCCGGAATCATGACCGCCCGCGGCCCGTACAGACCCACCGCTCGTCCGACAAAGGGAGCGGTGAGCGCAATGGCCAACATGAAGGCTGAAATCCCGCCTGATACCTGTGCCCGGGTCCAGCCGAACTCTGCGGTCAACGGCTTGAGAAAGACGGGGAAGGACAGATTGCCAATACCACCGGCCATCGACATGCTCACAAAGCATGCCACAACGATCCACCAGCCGTAAAAAAACGCGGGCGACCCCTCGCTCAATCCTCCGTCCCGACCTGCCATAGGGCTACGATAGAGTTCCACACGGCCACCGTCCAGGACACCAGCGAGAGTCCAGGCCACCCACCCAGTGAGGGGAGCAAAACACATCCCCTCTTGGGACGTGAGATGTGCATTGTGGCGTGAGCCTCCCGGAACCGGTCCGGCAGCCCCCGCCTCGGGCCGCCTGCCTGCCCGCTGCCTGGGAGCGCGGCCATCTTGGCCGCCTGCGGGCTGGAAGCCCGCACTCCTGGCCCCCTGCCGCAGACAGGCACGGCGCAGGGAAGCGGGGAGCTGTCGGGTAATGTAATGTGCATCACACGTCTTGGGAGTAGTGCCGCGTCAGCGACGGGGTGGGTCAGACGCACGGCCCATACAAGGGCAACCCACCCCGGCCTACGGCCACCCCTCCAAGGAGGGGATAGGAAAACTCCCCTCTTGGGGCGTGTGGTGCAAGTATAGCGCTTTAGCCGGGGAAGAGGATGGCGAGAGCCAAGGCGGGGCGGTCGTTTTTAACGGAGGGTGGAACGACGCCTCCTCAAATGGCACGAATCTTGGGCAATACCTCTTGGGCAAAGAGGCGCAGGCTCTGCGTCGCGAGGTCATCCGGTAGGGAACCAAACTGAAACATGGCCAGGAGGGTTCCGCGTTTACCCTCTTCGCGTTGGCGTTTGATTTGGGCGATCACACTTTCCGGACCGCCCAGAATGACCGTCCCATTCTCAATTCCTTCATCCACGCTATAGCCCATGGCCTTGCCCGTCTCTTTACTCGTGACGTTTTTCAGCCAATCGCGCATACCACCGACACTCATATGCCCAGGGATAAGCGAGACCGTGCCGATATCAAATGACGCCAGCGCGCGGTGGAAGTGGTATTCCAAATGCGTTTCAGCCTCTTGGCGTGCCTTTTTATCGCTCTCGCCAACGTATAACGCGCAGATCGAGGCAAACATATCGTCAAAATCCTCGGGGATGGTGATGCTTTGCTCTTGAGCCAGTCGATAATACGTCTCGTGCACCGAGCGCGTCCGCTCAATACTGACCCACGGCGTGGCAATATAGGTGCGATTCTTGACCGCAAAATCGAGCGAGTCCAGGCTATTGGCCGCCATCCAGATTTTCGGATAGGGCTGCTGCAAGGGCTTAGGCCAGATATTGTAGTCCCGGACGCGGTAAAACTGTCCGTCAAAATCAAACCGCCCCTCACTCGAAAGCGCTTTCAGGACTAAGGAAAAACCTTCCCGGAACCGGGCCTGAGATTCCGCCGGGTTGACATTGTAGGACAGGTATTCGGTCGGAAAACCACGCAGCGCCCCCCAAATGAAACGCCCATTGCTCAGGTGATCCAGCATGGCGACCTCTTCCGCAATGGCAAGCGGGTGGTGTAACGGAATGCAGGTGCCAGTGACCGCCACCTGAAGATGTTTGGTGCGTTGTGAGACGGCTGCTGCCATAAGGTGCGTCGAGGGCACCATGGCACAAAATCCGCCGCCGCCATGATGCTCCTGACAGGTGAAGCCATCCAACCCAAGCTCATCACTGAGCGTGATCCGGTCCAACTCTTGTTGCAGTAATGCATTTCCCTGAACAGGGTCGAAATACTGATTCGAAAGGGGATACGATCCAGGCGTACCAACGGGAGCATCGTCAGGCAGGTGAGGCCAGCCAAACAGCACCATATTAAAGATTCTCATGCGCCTCCCCTCTCCTGTGGCGTAATGAAGGTGTTAATCGCCTGGATAACGGCCTCGCACTCTTCCACATACGGCAGATGTCCGGCCCCCGGAATTATCACGCGGTGAGCGTGCGGCAGCGAGGCAGTCCACAGCGCGGCGTGGGCCGGGGCCAGGAGGGGGTCCTGCTCGCCCCAGATGACAAGCGTTGGGGTGGTCAAAAGATGCAAGTGATGGCGCAGGCTGCGACTGTGGAGGTAGGGGTCAAACACCAGGCGGATGCTCGCGTTGCGGTTGTTGATAAATGCGTCGGTCCAGTTACTCAGGTCGGGAACATACAGTGAGGCCCGCTCCGGAACTGCGTCCGCAAAAAGATACTGTGGCAAGCGCGCCGGGTCCGTATAGAAAAGATTGGGGACCTTGGTCCAGTCCTGCACTAAGCCGAGCGGGCTAATCAAAACCAGCTTGGCAATCCGCTCCGGTCTGAGCAGAGCGAGTTCAGCCCCGACCCATCCACCCAGACACGAGCCGACGACAATCGGCCGTTCAAGCGACAGCGCATCAAAGAATTGCAGCAGCAACACCGCCAAGTCATGCGGCGTCTTCGCCCACTCCGGCAAGGCGGATTGCCCATAGCCCGGCAGGTCGGGAACAAACACCTGGAAACGTTCGGCTAACCGTTGGTGGTAGTCCATCCAGCCCGGCTCGCCCCACAACCAGTGGAGCCATACCAGCGGTGGCCCTTGGCCAGCCTGATGGTAGCAAAATTGAATAGCGGCCCGCGCCGCGCCATCTCCACGCAGTTCAAGCGTTTCTTGTTGTGGAGCCATACTCACAGATTTCCCCTTTTGCTATTAGGGTTAGCATAAGCGAAGCGATTCTACAGCCTGGAATATTTATTTTTGACTATACCCAGTAATTTTTAATGTAGCCGAACTCACGGACTACCCCCGTGTGTGCTAGGAGTAGGAGCGGGATTCTAAGCGAATGTCTCAAGGAGGTGTCTGATGCGGACAAAGCACGTATTGAGCAGTCTGGTCATTGTTGTCCTGATGGGCGGTGGCAGCTCGCGCGCGATGGCCGAGTTTTTCCCGTGGTGGGCGTTTGAC
>MKWU01001969.1_pt1 | contig 32896 bp, 25 predicted proteins | sample 809101 | NCBI WGS metagenome assembly MKWU01 (sample SAMN05860141, study PRJNA318959) | sponge metagenome | host: Aplysina aerophoba | place: Slovenia: Piran, Adriatic Sea, Gulf of Piran | collected 2013-05-07
ATCGAGACGGAAGCGTGATCCCGCGGGACTACATCAGCGAGTGGCGGGAGCGGGCGCCGTGGAGCGAGGATTTCCAGTTCGAGCAGGACCTGGTCATCAGCCGCGCCCTGGTCGCGGTGTACTCCGATCCGGCTCTCGCGCGGGCGCTCGCGTTCCGGGGAGGCACGGCGCTCTACAAGCTCTACCTCACTCCGCCCGTGCGCTATTCCGAGGATATCGACCTGGTCCAGGTCGAGCCCGGGCCTGCGGGTGCGCTGATGGACCGCTTGCGAAGCGCGCTCGATCCCTGGCTGGGCAAGGCGCGGTGGAAGCAGTTGCAAGGTCGGGTGGGGTAGCGCTTTTGTGATACGGTGCGAGCCGTTCTCGACCGGATTGTGGATATCGTCATGTTGGAAAGAGATGCGGACAACCGTTCTGGAGGCGACCTTGCACTCGAATCCGCTCGTCAACAAGATAGACGGCTCGACCATGCGCGGGGAATTGTGCGGACACGGAGCCTTTATCGTTGCGGTGTAGTGTGGACTCGAAGAATAGGCGTATCCAGCATCTACATGCTGCTGGAGGGCACGTTTATTCTTTTCAGCCTTCTGAGTATATGGCTGCTGTGGTTGGGCTCCCCGACGGCCACGGCGGCCCCACTGCATACGATTGACTTCTCAGGTCATCCGGATGGCCCGGCGGCGGAATGGTTGAAGAAGCAGGGATTTAGCTTTCGACTGGACGCAGACGATTTGCAGCCGTACTTCAAAGATGATCGACTCGTGTTGCACACCGCCCGAAACAAAGCCGGCCTGTTCGAGTTGCCCCTGCATGTGCCCGCAGTCAAGCGGATTCGTATTCATTGGGGGGTCGAACGCTACCCGCGCGGGGCGGACTGGAGCCAGGGGATCACCGCGGTTCCTATTGCGGTGATGACCACGTTTGGGACAAAAAAGATAAAGAGCGGATCGCTCGTCGTTCCCAACGCTCCGTATTTTATCGGCCTCTTCCTAGGAGAAAAAGAGCAGGCGAATCGCGCCTATACTGGAAAATACTACAAGACCGGGGGCCGCTATTTTTGTACCCCATGCGGGGTACCGGTGGGCGAGCGGGTAGTGACGGATTTCGATTTGGACCAGGCCTTCCGCACGCAGTTTAGTCAGACGGTTGTTCCCCCGATTAGCGGAGTCGGCTTTCAGATGAATACCAAAGGGACATCCGGAGGGGCCAAGGCTTTTTTGGAGAAAGTTGAATTTTTTTCCGAGTAATTGGCGAGCGGGCTGAATACTGACAGGTGTTGATCCGTCTGAACAACAGCTTTCCTTGTCTTCGATGCTCGCGCCGACCGCACCGGTTTCGGCCACCCGGCGAGTTGTCCCGACCACCTCTTCCGGGGTGTGTCCATAGCCGTTCTCGGCATCCACGCTGACCGGTATCCGGACCGCGCCGGCAATCCGGCGGGTCTCGTCCATAGCCGCTTCCCGGGTAGCCATGTCAAGCAGCAACCGGCCCTCTGCACGGAATGACAGGAGCTTCTTCCGGCCAAGTCGCTCGATCCGGCCAAGTCCGACGTTGGCGAGTTCATCGCGAGCCCGGCTCGTCGTCATGATTGAATACCGTAGCGGTTCCGTCAGCTCGGTGTAGGCGACAGTATTGGCGAGGCGCTGGCATCAGCCGAGTAGATGGACCCACCGGACCGCTCAGGACGAGGCTCCAGCCACCGTTTCCTCATCGACAATCTCGCTCGAGGCGCCTCGCGCCAACAACCCCGCGTCAGTAGCGAACATCGACGGGGATCGCTGCGCGTCCGTGACAGGGATAACCAGACTTGTCCTTGTGTGGATTGAGCCGCGACGTGCTCTTCTTCCGCGTGAAGCGCTTGCCGCAGTACGCGCATTCATAGACGTACCGCGGCCCGCTCGCCCAGGCCGCAGGTCACTCGTGCGAACGCATGCGCAGTCACGCGCTCGCAACGGCGAGCTTCTGGACATCTCCGCCGAAACTCGCCCGGACCCGGTAGTTGCTGCCCACCCGCATGTCCTCGACGATGCGCGCACGGTGCCTGGTGAGCGCGTCCTCGATGCGGGCGACGGACCGGTCCGCCTCCTCTGAGCCCGCGGCTCCGGGATTGGAGTGCCCGGTCGAGGCCCGGTTCGTCCGGCGCTCCCAGGGTGTGCGCCTCGAGCATGGACGTGGGCCGGCGCGCCGTGGCGGAGGAGCGGGAGAAGCGGTTCAGTCGAGGGGATCGACCTGCAGCCCGGTGTGGCGCGCCAGCACGTCGAAATCGCTGTCGTTGTGAAGCACCCCAACGCCGGCGCGGATGGCAATCGAGCCGATGAGGCAGTCGATCAGCTTGCGAACCGTCTCTCCCTCGCGGCGGCAGGCGCGATAGAGGGCGGCCGCCTCGTCGTAGTCTGAGGGACCGGTGGGGAGGACGGTCGCCCGCGCGAGCAGCCCACGAAGGCTTCTCAGGTGGCGTTCATTCCTGGCGCCGGCGAGCACCTCCATGCGAATTGCGTCGCACACGGCGATTTCGCTCTCGATCAGCACCTCGACGCGGTTGCAGACCGTGGACCCCGTGTCGCGAAGAAATTCGATCCACGCCGAGGTGTCGACCAGGATCACCCCGCACGTCCGGAACGCATCTCGTCGAGGTCGCCGTCCCAGCCCGATCCCCGAAGACTTCGGGCCTCGTCGAGCCCGAGAGGCTCCGCCGCCACCGTGCGCAATGCGAAATTGACAGCTTCGCGTTTCGTCGAGAGCCGATAGCGACGCATGACCTCGGTGCAAGCCTCGTCGTCGATGTCGATGTTGGTGCGTGCCATGTGTATCGTATACACCAGAAGGAAACGAAAACCAAGCACGCGTGTCGCGGGGGGTCGGTGTCCGACGCGCAACGGCCCGAATGGAGAGCGGCAATGTGGGCGTAGCGCAGCACCGGCTCGTCCTCGAGGTGGGCGGTCTCGCGGTCGAGGGTGATGGACTCGATGGCGCGGTGGGCGCGCAGCAAGATGGTGCCGCCAGGAGTCTCGTAGCAGCCGCGGGACTTCATGCCTGAACCTGGAGGTGGACCCACTCGATGCGGGAGCATCAGTCGGCGCCGCTACACATCGTCGCGCCGGGCCATGCGGTATCCGACGCCCCGGTGGTTGAAGATGTAGGCCGGCTCCTTCGGGTCGTCGCCGAGCTTGCAGCGGAGCTTCTGGATGAAGACGCGCACCAGGTGCGTATTCCGGTCGAAATCGATCACCGATTTGTATGGACGCCTCCCGGATTGCAAGGACCGATTTCGGTGTGATGGGGCAGGCAGATTGCAGCTTTGTATCCGGCCTGTTCGCGCAGACGGTTCGGCCTGCTGGCCCTGATGGAATTCGCTGACCCACGCCTCATTTCCGGCTCGGGCTACTCGCCCAATCGGTGATTCAGGTTTGGCGGGTCACGGTCTGACCTGTTTGCCATCACACCTCGTCGTGCCTTGCGCAACCTCTCAGCGTGCCATCTCTCCTTCGTGTCCGGCCGTGCGCTACGCCAGCGAACTCGCGTAATCGTCTCGGTACGCCCGATCATGCGCAAGCACCGCCCAGATCGTGCGTGCAATCTTGTTCGCCAGCGCCACCACGGCGACGTTCAGCGGCCGGCGTGCGGCTACCAGCACGGCCCACTCCGGCGGTGCCTTGCTGCCGATGAGAACCAAGCGCGCTCCGTGAATGAGCAGAGTGCGTAGGTACGTGTCCCCCCGTTTACTGATACCCAGCAGCAGCACCCGACCGGCGGTCCCGCGATGTCGGGGCACCAAGCCTAGCCAAGCGGCAAACTCGCGTCCGGACCTGAATACACCCGGGTCGCCCATCGTGGCGATCGCAGCGGTGGCGCCGAGGACTCCGACGCCCGGAATCTCCGCGATGCGCTGGCTCGCCTCGCTACTGCGGTGCCACTGCCGCAGACGTCGTTCGATCTCGCCCACCTGCGCTTCGAGCTCCGCCACACGAGTCCACTGCTCGCGCAAGGTCTCAATAACCATCGCTGGCAGCCGCTCGGAGATTCGCTCCAAGGCCTCGGCAATCCCGCGACGGATGCCCGACCGCCCTTGCGGCATGACTTCACCGTACTCGGCCAGCAAGCCCCGAAGGGAGTTGATCTGCGCGGTGCGGAACTTCACCAGTTGTGCGCGCATGCGGTGTTGCGCCAGTACCGCCTGCTGCTCTTCGCTCTTGATGGCCACCGTGCGCAGCCCCGGCTGCTGCACGGCGGTCCAGATGGCTCGTGCGTCATGCGCATCGTTCTTGTTCCCGCCCACGAACGGACGCAATATCTTGCCGGTATCAGCCTGACCTCGTGACCGAGCTCCACGAGCTGGCGCGCCCAGTGCTGCGATTCACCGCAAGCCTCCATCGCGACCAGGCACGGTGCGCGGTTGGCGAAGGACTCCAGGAACTTCGCCCGCGTGAGCTTCATTCCCATGCATTCACCCGTCTCCGACGCGACCCAGTACAGTTGAAAGACCCGCTTCGACGTATCAACGCCGATGACCGTTTTGGTAGTGTTCATCTCGGACCCTCCGGTTTGCCCGTGAAGACTCAGCTCTTCCATCTTAGGCACTGATGATGCCGTCGGCCCGTGAGGGTCCACTCCTCTCCTAAACCGCCGACGCTTTCAAGGGGTGGGAGGCGTCCATACCATTTCCGGACGAACCCGATCAGCGATTCCGGTCCCAAGCCGATCACTTTTCGGCGGCGACCGGAATCGATCCGGACGTCCGGTGTGAAGGAGCGCGCGGCGCGGGATAACTCTTCGTCGTGACATCGTCTCGCACCTTTCAGCGAGGAGATGTCAATGGCCTTCAAGAGGTTATCCATGCGCAAGATCCATCGCGTACTGCGGCTGTTCTTCGAGGCCGGATTGTCGATCCGGGCCATCGCGCGCTCCATCCAGGCCTCGCCCTCGACGGTGGGCGAGTACATTCGCCGGGCCAACACCGCGGGGCTGTCCTGGCCGCTACCGGAGACGCTCGACGAGCGCGCGCTCGAAGGGCGGTTGTTCCCCACCGCCGTGGTGTCGGCTCGCGTCGAGCGCCCGATTCCGGACTGGGCCCGCGTCCACGCCGAGCACCGGCGCAAGGGCGTCACCCTCGCGTTGCTGTGGCAGGAGTACAAGGCCGAGCATCCCGAGGGGCTTCAGTACAGCCAGTTCTGCGAACGCTACCGCAGGTGGCGCGGGCGCCTCGACGTCGTGATGCGTCAGTCGCACCGCGCCGGCGAGAAGCTGTTCGTCGATTGCGCCGGACACAGCGTCCCCGTCGTCGAGCGCCAGACCGGGGAGCTGCGCAACGCGCAAATCTTCGTCGCCGTGCTCGGGGCGTCGAACTACACCTTCGCCGAGGCGACCTGGACCCAGACGCTCCCTGACTGGTGCGCCTCGCATGTGCGGGCGCTGAGCTTCCTCACCGGCGTCCCCGAGATCGTGGTGCCTGACAATCTGCGCTCCGCTATCACCCGCCCCCACCGCTTCGAACCCGACGTCCACCCCACCTACACCGACCTCGCCGAGCACTACGGCTTCGCCATCGTCCCCGCTCGCGTGCACCGTCCCCGCGACAAGGCGAAGGTTGCCCCCCGAGGTCGCGGAGTTGCTCATCGCGCTCAAGACCGAGCAACCCGCACTGTCGGTCAAAGCCCTCATCGGCGCCGCCCGCGACCGCGACATCGACCACCCGCTCGCCCCCTCGACGGTGCACCGGCTGCTCTCGCGCGAAGGCCTGCTCGACGCTCGCCCCGGCGACCCCCTCGCCACCCACCGGCGGCGCCTCGCCTGCCCCGCCGCCGCCCCGGGCGCCCCCGCCGCCACCGCCGGGCGCGGTTCCCCCTGCCGCGACGCCGGCGAGCTGTGGATGAGCGATGTCATGCACGGACCGAAGGTGCGCGACGGGCGCCGGCGCAGAAAATCCTTCCTCATCGCGTTCATCGACGATGCCACCCGCGTCATCCCCTTCGGGCAAAACCACCGTGTGCCGACACATCGCCTCAGCCCTGCATCCCGGCCTGTATCGGGTGGGCGACGTCTCCCTCACGACCGGCAGTCCTCGACATGTACAAGGCCATCGCCTGGGAACTCGCCCTGCCCACAGCGAACTCGACGACAGCCCGTTCGCCGCGGCGTAGGCTCGCAGCGAGGTGCCCTGCGCCTGCCAGGCGCGAAGATGGTCGAGCCAGAATTGCTGGCGCGCGCCCCTCGCGCGCGGAACCTGTGAATCGGGATACGTCCCGGCCATGGCCTGCCCCTCCAACGATCGATGAACCAGCGACCGTGGCACGGCCGGTCTATCGGCGGAAGGACGTACTTCGCGAGGCGCTTACGATAGAGCCACGTTCGTAGCGTTCGCTGATGATCAGTCAGGGTCGGCGGACCAGACCAGTGCGGGGCGTTCTTCGAGTCTTGAGTTGGGAATTCGCTGCGCCGAGCTTGCTCGCCCACGCTCGCACACTGTCTCCGCTGCGCGGCGATATTGAGACCAAAGCGACGCCCGTGCGTCTCGGGGTTCACCCTGAGTTTGGCGCTCGCGCCCGACCTTTCGTGGCGGTGCCAGGAAATTTGACTACAAGAGCACCCGCTACAAGCGCCGCGATTCAACCGTCATCGGGCACGTTCGACGGGTTCGATCGTGCAGTCGAGGATGCGTGCGCCGCCTGCAGAAATGAGCTCCCCGCTCTTGTCGCGTCGGCGCGAATTTTCCAACCCAGCGAGCCACTAACGCACCGAGTGGCGAGCCAGACGGCCGCGCCGCCGACGCTGAGTCGCCACGCATCGCGACCCCTGCACCTGGCGCTCGCGGCGCATTCGCGCTCGTCGGATGGTCCTCTCGGGGTCGCACGAAGCCTCAGGTGAGGGGCCGTCTTGGGAGGATGCCGGCAGTGACAAGGAATGGTCCCCGCGGTCCGACGCACGCGTTGAAGGGGTCGCGAGAAGTTGCCGTGCACGGGCATGACTTCAGCACTGCCTGCAACGACGTCGACGATCCGCACATCGACCTCTCCCCCTGGGCGCCGCTGCTCGCCGTGCTCGATGCGACCGAGCCGGAGACCTCGCCGGGCGACCGGCCCTTCACCCCGGGTGAGGGCGTCGAAGGCGCCCATGCGCTGGAGCTTCGCGCCGAGTCGATGCGCCACTACGCCGAGCGCGGGGCCCTGCGCACCGGCGAGCTCGACCGTACCGAGGTCGGAGACTCCGACGACAACCGAGACGTCGTCGCAGGCCGCGCCGAGGTCGAGGTCGACGGGATGCTCGAGGAGCACACAGGAGACGACTTCGTAAACGTCGCCGACGAGGTCGAGATAAACGTCGAGGGGCCGCTCACCATGCACGCGGATCTGGAGGACAACATCATCATGGGCGGGGTGATGAGAGACGAGTTCGCGGGCGGCACCGTCGTCACCGCGGCGATGAGTGACGACCTCGCGGCTGGCGCGAGAATTCGCTGCACCGCACCGCTCGACGTGTGGTTGCATGGGCTCGTGGGCATGGAGGAGCGCCCGGGGACGTGCGCGGCCGACGGGCTGCTGTTGGAGCTCGCCGGCACGCTCTATGAGCGCGAGTACGGTCCGAGCGCACATGCGGCGGCGGTGGCACGGTTCCAGGACACCACTGTCTCGACGATGAAGACGGGCTTCCGCCCGCTGATGAAGACCGCGCTGGGGGTGCGAAACCTCATCCCGGGCGGCGGCGGGGGAGGCGGTCAAGCGAGCACCTCTGCGCCTGCCGCGCCCCCGCCCATACCCCCCGGCGGCGAGGTGGGTGCGGCGACGCTCACCGCGGTGCAGAGCGGGAGTGCATTCGGGTACGGCGTTGCCGGCGGCGGCGACACCGACGCGATCGTCTCGGCCGTGCGCACCTCGCTCAGTGCCTCCGACATCACCGAGGTTGAGGATCTGCACCACTGCGCGAGCACCGCCGACAACGTGGACAGCCTGGCAAGGGTCGAGGTCGACGGTGCGGGATATCGGCAGGTTGCGGACATCTACAATCAACCGGTCCCGACGTACGCTGTCTCCGAGCCCGACTTCGACGAGCTGGTCGATCTCGCTCCCCTGGATGGGTCGCTTCACGAACTCCAAGACGCGGCCGCCACCGGGGCGCATCGAGTCGCGGACCCCGATACTGGTGGTGTAGTCGGGGTCTCGACGCAAGGCGACGACATCCGCCTCTACCACGCCGACGAGAGCCGCGTCGTCGTCATGCCGGAGGACGACTACAGGAGCTTCGTCGAGGGCGATTCCAGCCGTATCTCGGTCGTGGACGCCGATGGCCGTGCGCTCGATCCCGAGTCGGTCACCGTCTTCCTCGAGCCGGTCGACGACTCGAACCTCCACGACACCTCTCCGCACCTGCGCTCGCGTCCCGCTGCGAGCGGCGACGCGGTAGACTCCGTCCGCTCGCCGCTTGCCACCTTCAATGGCTCGCGCGTTGGCGACAGCTCGCTCGTTGAGCCGCAACCCCGCCTCGAGCACACTCCCGGCACCGCCGCCTGGAGTGGCGGCGAGGACGAAATCGCGCATCACGGCGCTCACGGCGACGTCGACTCCTACGGCGCCCCCACTCCCGGCATCGATCCTCCGTCGCCCGTTCCGTCCGGTCGACCGCTTGCGGATTCGACTCCCGTCTCCAATCCGGCTCGCCCGGGTGCGGTGTTTACGACGCCCAAGCCCACTCCGCTCGATCTCACCGAGCCGGGAACGGCACGGTACGACCTCGGGCGATCCTACGGCCTGCTCCGCGCCCGCCAGCAGCACTACCGCGACCATGCCATCTGGCGGGGCAACCTCGCGCTGACCGAGGCGCTCGGCGCCATCGACAAGCGGGCGATCGAGCTGTTCACGGGGCTCGATGGCTCGCTCAACGACATCATGGCCGATGGGAGCACGCGCACCGCATCGATTCGAGACGCGCTCGAGGCGATGGCCGAGCAGGCGCGCACGAGCGGTCGGTCGGGCCGCGCGAAGGCGATCTGCGAGGCAATTAGCGAGCTCGACCAACTCGTGCACGGCACCGCCGTCGCCATGGCGGCGCAGGCCGACGAGTTCTCCGGCGCGGCGCTCGGTGCCCAGCGTGTGCGCATCGACCCTCACATCGACACCGACTTGCTGCGACGATGGCTCCACGAGCAATGGGTGAGAGCCGACGACCAGCTCGCGCAGGCGTCGGAGCTCGCCGTTTCGACCGAGGAGATGCACGCCGCCCAGCGCGCTGGCTGGGAGAAGCTGTACTACGACCAGATGCTCCAGTCGCTCGACAAAGGCGTCAGTCCTCTCGCCACCTCGAGCGAGATGATTGCCTACGTCCGCTCGAATGCGTCGAAGGCTCAGTTCGAGCTGCTCCTGAAGCTTGAGGCAGGGCTCGTTGCGACGCTATCCGATCCGGCGTTCATCCGGAGCATTTCGGAGATGGCCGAGATGGGTGCCGACACCTTCCCCCCGATGGTGCGCGCGCGCATCGACGCGGGGCTCGACTTCCTCGGACCCGATTCGCTGCGCCTCGCTGACGACGACGCGATCCCCCCGCCGCTGCCTGCCGCGAACCTCTCCGACCTCGCAAGCCACGTCGGTGAGGTGCGTGATCGGAACTTCTCACGAAGCTCGCTCGCCGCGAGCGAGGAGACGCTCGAGCGCCATGTGTTGAATGTTGCCGAAACGGACTCCGCGCCTCGGAGAGCCGCGCCGTCTGCCGGCACGGGCTACGACGGCGTCGGCACCCCGAAACACGCGTCAGGCATCTACCGCACGCCCCGCGACAATGCTCAAGCTCCGATCATCGACGAGCCGTCCGGCGTGTGGGTTATCGAGGCGCTCGCGGAGTCCGATCCCTCCCTGGCGCATCGGGATGGCGCTTCACTCCCCGCGCAGGGCAATGGTGCGTCGTCGCAAATCCCCCCCGTGTCCTGGGATTCAGGGCTTCGGGAGACTTGGGAGGTCGATCGTGCCGGCGGAGACGTCAACGATTCCGGGAGCTACGACATCTTCAATACGGCGTTCTGAGCGGATCGATTTTGACACCAACGGACGTCGGGCACGCTGGCAGTGGCAGCTACTGCAAGAGCCACGCATCAGTGCTTGCGGGCGTTATCGCTGCGGCGGGCCCGGACGTGGGCACGAGAGCGCGTAGCTATCTTCCTTTCTGGGCGGCTCCCGAGCGTTCGGTCGCCCAAGACGGTTGACTCTGTAGCCGAGGCTAGCTCGGTTGCGGCCGCTGGGTGGTCATAACTATCCATTTTTCTAGAATTCATGGCGCCGTGAGTTGCTTGACTTGTGCTTGACTCATGCGTCTTCAGCCATCTGGTCGCAGATCTGGCGACTGATCGAGTTCGGCTGGGCCGACATGGAAATCGCCTGCGCATGTCTCCCCGATACGATCCATCGCTTGGTTCGTGGGCTCAGGCACCACCCATGGTGATGGGACGCAGTCCGGGGTGGCGACGCAGGGCGAGCCGGCGCCCCAATACAACGATACGTGAACAACGGCGGCGACATCGCCCTGCATCTCGAACCCGGCGCGCGGCTGTCAGTCGGCGTGGTGCCGACGCTGCGGGACGCAATCCCGCGTGCGCGCATCGAGATCGCGTCCGACTCCGCGGTGCGCGGCGTGGCGACCAGCGGATGGCAGGGCCGTTCACACTCGCTCGGCGTCGCGGGTGGCTCCAGGGTCCGGCCGTCGCGAAGTCGTGACACCAGTTTGCGCGCGATCAGGTACGCAAAGCGCGCCCGCTCCAGGCGCTTGTGCCACAGCACGAAGCCGCACCGCTCCCAGTACAGGATCCGGCACTGAGTCCGGCGCCGGTTGGTGAACGCAAACAACTGCGCCGAGAACGGGTCCTTCGAGAGCTGGTCCTGCACCAGCGTCGCCAGACCCGTAATCTGCTTCCTGAAGTCCACCGGCTCGACACACAGCCAGACCTCGATACCGTGGTGGGCGGGGCGGATCATCGCAGCCGGCTCGCGCATTCGAGCACGGTTGCGCACATCGCGCGCTCGGTGTGCTCGGGGACCTCGACGACGACCGCGTTGGGCAGAAGCACTCGACACGCCGGCGCCGGCACCGCGACGCGCACCGGCACGAACGCCGGGGCGGTTTGCTCGAGGCCGCTCAGCAACCCCCGACGCTCGAGCCTGCGATGCGCCCGGTACAGCGAACTCCACGACAGCCCGTTCGCGGCGGCGTAGGCCCGCAGCGACGTGCCCTGCGCCTGCCAGGCGCGAAGATGGTCGAGCCAGAACTGCTGGCGCGCGCTCCTCGCGCGCGGAACCTGTGAATCGCGATACGTCCCTGCCATGGCCAACCCCTCCAATGGTCGATGGGACATCGACCGTGGCACGGTCGGTCGACCGGTGAAAGGACGTACTTCGCAACGCGCTTACCTTGCCGACATGAGAATCGAGCGGGATCAGATCGCCACGGACGCAAGAGGGCTGGTTGACGCGAGACGCGAGGTGCCTCGACAGAAGTCGTTTTCGAAAATGATCTGAGCTACCGCAAGTCGCTTCGGGCGCCATCGCCAGCGCCCGTCGCGTTGACAGTCCTTGCCTCCACGGCCTGCGCTCTCACGGCGGAATTCCGATCAGCCATCGCCCGAAATCAGCCCGAGTTCCCGCGCGCGCCTGACCGTATCGCTGCGTGTCTTCGTGCCCAGCTTCGTGAACACGCGGCGCAGGTGGTAGCGCACGCCGTAGATGGTCAACTCGAGCTCTGCGGCGATCGCCTTGTCGCTCTGTCCGTCTAGACGCCACAGGATCTCCCGCTCGCGTGCGCTCAGCTCGAGCGTCCGATCGGCGTCAGCGCGGCGCATTGCCGAAAGAAGCGATTCCGCCGGCGCACGAAGCGGCGAAGCCTCCACTCCATCGAGGAACCGCTCGACGGCGGGCGCACAGGAGTGTCGTTCGAGAATCGCGAAGCGGGCATAGTCGGTCTCGGTGAACAACGCGAGAAACTCCGCGAGATGCCCGTCCGCGGCCGCCGGATTACCCGCGCGCTCCTCGAGGACGACGCTCAGCACTAGGGCGCGCATCAGCGTGCGCCGCAGGCCCCGAGCGCCTGCCGCCGCCCGAAGCTCGGCGGCGAAACTGCGTGCCTCGTCGAGTCGCTCGTGCACGATCGACAGGCGCAACCACGCCGAGCTGAGCGCTTCCATCTCCCGCCAGGTCTGTCCCTTCAAATCCAGGCACGCCGGTGCATCGCCCGGCAACCCCTGCTCGCACCAGTCGCGTTCGGCATCGCCCGCGGCCCCTGCGTCGATCAGCAGCGAGACACGCATCGCCCCCAGTGTGTTTACAAGAGGAGTGAGGCGTGCGCCGCGCACGAAGCCCACCATCCCGTCGAGGAGCGAAAGTGCGCTCTCGGGGCCGGTTTCGGTCAGGGCCCGACCGACGGCGACGTCGGCCGCGGCGGCGTAAGCCTGCAACGGTGTGCCGCTCTTCGTGAGCGCCGCGGGAATGCCGGGCGGCTGCGAGCAAGGGGCAATGCGGTTGCGCTCGAGGTCGAGCTCGCGTAGCAGCGCCGCGGCAATCGCGGCCCAAACCGGCTCGTGGAGGTAGCTCGCCTTCGCCGCCCGCATCGCCTTGGTGAACCAGTCGCGGGCCGCCGAGACTCGACCCTGGGCCATGGCGGCCTGGCCTCGCTGAATCTCGACCATCATCCGGCCATAGCCGCTCGCGCCGAAACGGGCCCGGGCACGATCTGCCCATTCGATCGCCTGCGCGAACCGCGCCGTCACGTTGTGGGCAATACAAAGGGAGTGCTCCGCATAAGCTCGGACCAGCGGTTCGGCTCGTTCGCAGTCCGCAATCCGCCGGTAGTCCGCCATGGCCGCCGAGGTCTGCTCCGAGCCGACGGTCCCGCCTCCATAGAAGAGGAGGACTCCACGCAGGATGCAGAAGTCGAGCCACGTCTGAAAAGCCTCCTCGTCGTGCGTCTCGGCAGCAATCGAGGCATAGCCCTCGCGGGCTCGCTCCAGGCGCCCGGCGAACACCAGCGCCGCGCACCGGGCGAGGCGCAGGCGGGGGCGCGACTCGACAACCTTCTCGTCGAGTAGCTCGATGGCGGCGCGAAACTGCACCAGCCCGTAGCGCAGCCACAGACGAATCCCCCCGGCCTCCTCCACGATGTCGCCGGTGAGCCCCGAATCGCCCGACTCAGCGCCGTGGCGCAGCGCGACCAGCGTCTCGCCCCGGCGCGCGAGCGCGACGGCAATCCGGCGATGCACCTCCCGAAACCGCGCTCGCGCGTCGCGGAACCGCTGAAGCGCGCAGTGCTCGCGAATGAGCGGATGCAGCCGCCACGCATCGGTCCCGCTGCTGCGCACAGGCTCGAGAAAGCCCACCAGCGCCTCCATGGTTTGGATCCGGCGCATCGAGTCGTTCCCGCCCAGCACTTCGTCGAGCAGCGCCGCGTCCATCCACTCGAAGAGCCCAATGTCGAGGACGAGCTCCCGATCGTCTGCGTCGATCCCTTGCCACAGACGCGACTCCACCCAGTTCTCGACAATGCTCCGCGCTTCTCCCGCACCCGGCGTCACGCCCGAACGGTTGCGCTGGATGCGCAGCGCCATCGGCCACCCCGCCGACTCCTCGGCCAGCGACGCGAGCTGGCGCCGCGACAGGCGCCGATCGAACAACTCGCTGATCTCGGACGTCGAGAAACGCAGGTCGTCCACTCCGAGCACCGAAGCATGTCCGTCGAGGACGGGGCCCGCGATATTGAGCCCAGGAGGCAGACGCCGGCACGCGGCGGCGAGATGCAGGTTGGGCGGCCCGCGCTGGATGAGGAAATCGAGAAGCGCCACCGATCCGGGGTCTTTCAGCCGGTGCAGATCGTCGAGGGCGAGGACAAAGGGCTCGCCTCGGGCTTCGAGCGCGCGCGCGAGCAACCCGATCCGGCTCTCCGTCGCGCCATCGCGCTCGGACACGCCCTCGATGCTGAGCCCCGCGTACTGAAATGCGAAAACGACGTAGGAATCGAGCACGTCCGCGTCGTCGCTCTCGTCGACCGAGACCCACGCGGTGACGATGCCGCGCTCGAAGAGGTGACGGCAGCATTCGGCGAGCAGCGTCGTCTTCCCGAACCCGCCGGGTGCAATCATCACCGTCAGGCGGGAGCGCGTCGGCATGGCGCGTTCCACGAGACGTGGGCGATCCACGTAGCCCACGGTGCGGTCGGGAACGCAGACCTTTCGTCGCAAGAGCCACGTGAGCCGAGGCTCGGCATCCAGCTCCCCCCGGATCTGCTTCCGCGACGCGAGGGCTCCGGGCTCGCGCATCATTCGGAGCGCCCTGAGTCGTCGCGCTCGCGAGATCGGCGCACAGCTCGGGGGGGAGTTGCGCGAGCGGAGTGGTTCGCCGGGAATTGCACGGATGTATGCATGCTGGGGACAGGTTCGCCGAGCTCCCGCGCCAATACAACGATAGGGGGCAAAGCATTTGTGTAGTAGCGACAAGCGCCGTCTCGACTACATAAGTGGTTTGGCTCACGGATTCCGGGTGGGTTCCTCGAATACCAACGAACGCGAGACCATGAGCGTCGCCATCGGGCCGCCGAGCCATCCTGCGAGCAACGGGCACCGACCACGTTCCTTCCCGCCTGACGCTCAGCGAAGGATGGAAACGGCGTTGGCCTCGACAGCGTGCCTTCCCGTAGGCGCCGACCGCAAATTCGAGACGAATGCTCACTGCAAGCGTGGTCGCTACAAGCGCCACGAATCCACAATCAAGTAGGAGCGTTTGAAGAACTCAGTGTTCCAGTCGGATACGTCCATGCCGACTGCACAAATGCGATTCCTGCTCTCGTCGCACTTTCGGATAGCGTGCCGGGCAAGTGGCTCGAATCAACATGGGCCCTCGGATCGCGATGGTCGGTGGAAATGCAGCGGCAGAGCGGATCCGGAGGGCGAACGGGTCCGGTTCGAGAGGTCCGAGGACGCGCAGCGATGCGGCACGGAAGCGGTAGCCTGAACGGATGGGGGGGCCCTGCGGATGGGTTCGCGCTCCCGCGCGGGGACGTGACTTTGGGAGGACTGCGATGGGCCCACGCGCCGCCGTGGCGCTGCTCGCCGGAGCGCTCGCGCTGTGTGCGTGGTCGCCGCACTCGAACGCGCAGACCTGCGAGGCGCTCGATGCGCGCTGCCTCACCGATCCTGCGCTCGCACAGCTGCGGGACGCCGTAGTGAAAATCGAGTACGAGGACGACCAGGGCGATACCCAGTCGTGCACCGGCACGCTGCTTGAAACACGCGGAGCAAGCAACCGAAGCACCATGGCGCCCTACGTGCTCACCGCCTCGCACTGCGTGCCCGACCAGGCGACCGCCAACACCGTGCAAACCGTGTGGTTCCACCAGCGCGAGAGCTGCGACGGCACCGGTAGCGATACGCGCGCGGTGCGCCACTCCGGCGGCGCAGACCTTCTTGTGCGAAGCGGAGCGGACACCGCGCTCGGCGACTGGTCGCTGCTTCGACTTCGCACGAGCGCGCCGAGCGCCGCGCACCACGCGCCGTGGGCCGAGCAGGCGAGCTTCGGGAGCGAGGAGAGCGCAAGCGCCACCGTCGTCACGCTCCACCACCCGAGCGGCGAGCACCTGCGCTACGCAAGCGGCACCGCGCGCTTCAACACCCTGCAAACGAGCGACGGGTCTTTGGGCGCCAACAGCTCGGTCACCGTCAGAGTGCAGGAAGGCATTATCGCGGGCGGCTCGAGCGGTGCGGGCTACTTCCACGAAGGACACCTCATCGGCGTGCTGACCGGCGGGGGCGCAGGCTGCCCGCAGAAGAGCCTCGGCTACAGCATGCACGGCATCTATCCCCATGTGGTGCGCTGGCTCGATCCGCACAACGCCGAGAGCATGGTAGCCCCGAAGGTGAGCACGGCGACCATCTCCGGGACCTCGCTCAAACTGACCTTCGACCGGCCCTTGAGTGGAACCCCGGCGGCAAGCGAGTTCCAGGTGACGGTGACAGCGAACGAGTGCGACAGCGAGACCGGGACACTCGCGCAGACCAATCCAGTGACCGCCTCCGAAGCTGACGTGACACTCACCCTTGCCGAAGCAGTGAGGCCGACCGCTACGGTGACAGTGGCCTACACGGGAACAAGCCTCGCCGACGCGAACGAAAGCACGAACGTGGTGGCGCCGTTCCAGGACCAAGGGGTGAGGAACAACACCCCGGTGCCTGCCGTATCAGGATGCGCAGCACCGACCCTCGCCGACCGGGACAAGATCTGGGAGGCAACGCTCTCGGTGAGTCGCGACTGCCGGGTGTACCCACCCTCGCTCGGAGACTGGAGCTACGGCTACGGGTTCATGAACAACTACAAGGGGGCCCCGAGCAGCGAACTCGGGATCTTGAGCGACCGGAACTTCCTGGTCGATGGCACTTCGTACGAGGTCCAGATGCTGTTCCTCTACGCTGGCGATGACCCGGGGATCCTGGTCTACAGCCCGGGCGACTTCGTGCTGAGCCTTGACCGGGGGTTGCCGGAGGGGGAGATCGAGGACCTTCGTCTTGACGTTTGCAGCACAGGGTTCGAGCTCGACGACGCAGAACACATCGTGTACCAAGGCGAGCCCGACGAGTACGACTATGCCTGGAAGAGCACGAGCCTCAACTGGGCGAACGCAACCGAGCTGACCCTGACGCTCAGCCGGGACACGAGTCAGCAGGCCCGGGCGCTGGCCACCGTGAGCGCGGTCTCGGAACCAACCGCGCCGGGCGAGGACGGGATATACGAGAAGGACGACCGGATCGAGACTCGGGTAACGTTCAACGCGCCCGTGACGGTAGACACCACGAACGGGGCTCCGACGCTGGGACTCGGGCTCGGAGGGGTGCGGCGCGAGGCGGCGTACGAGAGCGGCTCGGGGGAAGCGGAGCTGGTCTTCGCGCTCAGCGTTGCGGAAGAGGATGCAGGGACGCAGGGCGCCATCGCGCTTGCCAACGGGATACGACTGAACGGCGCGACCATCCAGGACGAGCACGGGGTCGATGCAGTGCTCGCGTTCGGAACGGCACCCGGGGTGTCGTCAGTGGAGATTGACCCGGAGGGCGAGGGAGACGGCAGCTGGGGCGAGGACGAGACCGTGACCGTGACGATGGTCTTTGCCGAGCCAGTCAGGGTGAGCACCGAGGAAGGGACGCCCTCGGTGCGACTTGCTCTCGGAGGAGCAAAGACCGCGAGCTACGTGAGCGGCTCAGGCACCAACCGGCTGGTGTTCGCCTACACATTGGTCAAGGGAGACGGGTCGCACCAGATGGTGCTGGTAGAGGCGAACAGCCTTGCCCTCAACCAGGGCACCATCGTCAGCACGGGAGGGCTTGACGCCATACTCGAGCACGAGGGCGTGGCCGTGCTTGCGGACATGCCCCGCGCGGTAGTGCCGACGCTCTCGGTGGCCGACACGGCTGCCGAGGAGGGAGCGGGGGCAACGCTCGCCTTTGAGGTTAGGCTCTCGGAGACAGCCCCGGACCAAGTGACCGTGGACTACGCAACCGGTGACGGAACAGCGACCGCGAACCAGGACTACACGCCGACGTCCGGGACGCTCGCCTTCGAAGCGGGAGAGACCGCAAAGACCATCCAGGTCACCGTGCTCGAGGACGAGGTCGATGAAGAGCGCGAGACCCTGACGTTGACCCTCTCGAACCCGCAGGGAGCCGAAATCGAAGACGCCGAGGCCACCGGCACCATCAACGCGAACGCAGGCAGCAACGCGCTCACCGCCTCGTTCCGGGAGGGGCCTCCCGAGCACGACGGTACAAGCCCGGTCACCGTCGAGCTCCACTTCTCCGAAGAGCCGTGGAACCTCAGCTACGTCACCGTGCGCGACACCCTGTTCACGGTGACAGGCGGGGACGTGAGGCAGGCCCGGCGCATCGCCCCGCCGTCGAACCTTCGCTTCGAGATGACGCTTGTGCCCGCAGGGGACGGACCGCTCGGCCTTGCACTTGCGGCACTCCCGCCCTGCGGCGAGAGGGGCGACGTGTGCACCGAAGACAGGCGAAGCCTCACCGGACCGCTCTCGCTCAACGTGCCGGGACCAGTCGCCATCTCGGTCGGGGATGCCGAGACGGAGGAGGCGCCGGACGCCAAGCTCGCCTTCGAGGTGTCGCTTGACCGGGCGCGCCACGCTGAGGTGAGAGTGGACTGGGCAACCCAGGACGGAACCGCAGTTGCAGGAGAGGACTACACCCAGGCATCCGGCACCCTCGTCTTTGCCCCCGGCGAGACCCGCAAGAGCGTCGAGGTGACGGTGCTCGACGACGACATCGACGAGGAGACCGAGACGATGGCCCTGGTCCTGTCCAACGCGCAAGGAGCACGGATCGCCGACACCGAAGCAACCGGGACCATCCGGAACAGCGACGCCATGCCAAGGGCCTGGATCGCGCGGTTCGGGCGAACGGTGGCAGAGCAGGTGGTCGACGCGGTGAGCGTACGCCTGAACGCGCCTCGGACCCCAGGGAGCGAGGTGACGATTGCGGGGCACCGGGTTGGCGGAACGCTTGAAGAGGACATCAAGGAACGCGAAGAGTCCGAGAGGAACCGAAGACTCGCGCCCTGGGAGGCAGAGAGCGACCCATGGGGCGAAGAGAGCGCGGTGACCGGACACGACCTCATGACCGGAATCACGTTCAACGTGACGGCAAGTAGCGACCGGGGCGGAATCGGAGCGATGTGGGGAGGCGGGGCAGTGTCACGCTTCGAGGGTGAGGACTCAGGAGTCAACGTCGAGGGCGAGGTCACGAGCCTGCTACTCGGCGGTGACTTCAGGCGCGAGGACAAGGCCCTGGGGGTGATATTCGGGCAGAGCCTTGGGGAGGGCACCTACCAGGGGAGTGCTGGAAGTGGCGAGGTGGAATCCTCACTGACAGGCGTCTACCCATGGGGGAGCATCGAGATAAGACCCCGACTCACCCTGTGGGGCGTGGCAGGGTACGGAGAAGGAACCCTGACACTCGATCCGGAAGGAAGCCCGGCAACGAAGACCGACATGGACCTGGTGATGGGGGCGACAGGGCTTCGGGGTGAGTTGAGGCCCACGGCAAGCTGGGCACCATCACTCGTGCTCACCGCAGACGCAATGGCGGTGCGCGCGACATCCGAAGAGGCAAGGACACCAAGCGGAGGGCGCCTTGCGCCAAGCGGTGCCAACGTGACACGGCTTCGCCTGGGGGTCGAAGGCTCGAAGGCCTTTAGTCTTGGGACAACCGAGGCGTCGCTGACGCCGACCGTCGAGCTTGGAGCCCGGCACGACGGGGGCGATGCAGAAAGAGGCTTCGGAGTCGAGCTCGGGGTCGGCAGCGGATGGTCGGCACCAAAGTGGGGGATCGATGGTGAGGTCCGGGGACGGACCCTGCTTAGCCATGAGACAGACGGGTTTTCCGAGAAGGGACTGTGGGGATCGCTCACCTTCGACCCGACACCGGAATCAAGCCGGGGCCTGTCCCTCAACATGACCCAGACGATGGGAGCCGCAGATCTGGGCGGCACCCAAGCACTCCTTGAACGGGAGACCATGAGTGGATTCGGAACCGAAAACCAGGGAGGCGACAGCCAACGGCTCGAGACGACCCTGGGGTATGGATTCGGGATCCTGGGAGGACGATTCACGGCGATCCCCGAGCTGGGGCTCGTGCGTTTGGACACAAGAACGGAGAGACGACTCGGGTGGCGGCTCGAAGAGGTGGACAAGTCGGGATTCGTGTTCGAACTTGGTGCCGGGAGCACATGGAGCAAGAACGAGGGCGGAAACGAAGGAGACAGTCAGATGCATCTTGGCTTCGGCTGGCGGCGAGAGGAACGCGAAGCAGGAGATGCAAGCATGGAGATCCGGTTCGACCTGACGAGGAACGAAAGCACTGGCACAGATCCCAAATACGGGATCGGGATGCAGCTGACAATCAGACGGTGAGGCGGGAGGAGGCACACATGACGCACTGCCCGCTCCCGAACGCACTCATCCGCCCGCGATCGCGGCGATGGCATTCCGGCACCCGATTGAAGAACTCCTCCGGGACAATCGGTCCGAGCCCGTTGCGGGCCGCTACAATCCCAAATAAATCCCGGCCCCTCATCACACGATCGCCGTGCCGACGAGCCCCGTGACGATGCCGGTGCCGGCGCCCGCAGCGATCCCCACTCCCAGCCTCCGGGCACGATGCCCCGCTTCGGCAATCCCGGCTTATGCCTCGGAGCGCGACCCTCACGTCCCGCAGACGGCATGCTCGGCCCATTCGAATCGGGACGGGCTCACTGCTCCCCACCGTCCGGGCCAATCGACGCTCCCTGTCAAAGCCGTCCAATTCGGCCGGCCTCGACCACAGGTGCCCGATTGTGGGTACGACGATCTACTACTGTCTGGAGGCCCGGATCTTCTGAGGGTGACGAAAAAAGTTTGATTCCTGGCGCTTCCCAATTGCTTCCCCGCGTCAATTTGCACCTTGAATGGAAATCTTGCCAGGGGATTTATTTCTTTAATTTCAGTCTGTTATTGGTGGGCCGTCTAGGATTCGAACCTAGGACCCGCTGATTAAGAGTCATGACCTCCCCCTGTATCCCCAGTTCAATCCCAATCCATTCAGCTCAACAAACCCTCGTAAAACCAGAATGTTACGTGTGTGTACGTGCTCGTTGCATCAATCGCGTTCAATCTGTATCTTGTCGGTGTGGTGAGTATTTGGTGAGTAGAGAGAAGTTCAACCACCGCATCGGAGGACAGTCGATGCTAACCGAGCGCATCATCCGAGAGGCCCGGCCCGGCCCGAAGCAACGCAACCTGTGGGACGCGCAACTGAAAGGCTTGGGCGTTTGCATCAACCCCGCTGGCACGAAGTCGTTTGTGTTGGACTACCGCACACACGGACGCCGTCGCCGCATGGTCCTCGCGCGCACTTCCGAGATATCCCTGAGAGAAGCTCGCGAGCGGGCCGGATCCGAACTGGCCCGCATCCGCGCCGGCGAAAGCGATCCGTTGACTCGCCGGCAGGTAGCGCGCGAAGCGCCGACCGTGAACGATGGGCTGGACCGGTTCTTCACCGAGCACGTCCCAACGCGCATCGCGACAGGCCGCATGACAGCGCGCACCGCCCAAGAATATCACCGGCAGGCGTCGCGCCACATCCGCCCGGCATTGGGCCAGCACCGCATCACCGACATCACCCGGCTCGACGTCGAGCGCATGGTGCACACGCTACGTCCTGTCGTGAGGAACCGCGTGCTGGCCTTGGTTTCTCGACTGTTCACTCTGTTCGAGCACTGGGAGCTTCGCCCCCAGCACACGAACCCCGCGCGCGGTGTCGAGCGAACGCGCGAGGAGCCGCGCGATCGCGTGCTCACTCCGTCGGAGTTGGCTGCGCTCGGCGATGCACTCACGCGGGCCGGGGGGGGGGGGGGGGGTGAGCGCGGAGTAAGCCGCGGGCTCGCGTGCTCCCTCCGTGGGAGTGGGCGGCGCTGGGCAATGCACCCACGCGGGCCGAACGAGCCAAGCCCGCAGCCGTCGCCGCAATCCGCTGTGCGGCACTCACCGGACTACGAATCTCGGAAGTGCTCGCGATGCAATGGGAGCATATCGACACCGAGGGCGGCACTGTGGTGCTTCCTCGCACGAAAACGGGGCGCCGCGTGCACGGGCTTCCTGCCGCCGCCCTCGAACTGCTCGTCAGTCTGCCTCGCATCAACGCCTATGTGTTCACCGGTGGCCATGGACCGGGACGCGATGCGCCAGTGGGCTACAAGAATGCCCGCCGCGTCTTCAGCAACGTCGCGGCGGATGCCGGCCTGTCGGATGTGCGACTACACGATCTGCGTCGAACCGTCATGACGAGTGCGGCCCGCGCGGGGCTTGGCGCACACGTGCTCCGCGACTTGCTCGGACACAAGACGACGGCCATGGCCGACCGCTACATCCGACACGCCGGCCAAGCTGTCCGGGACGCGCAGGAGAGCATCGGTGCTGCGATCGCGGCGCAACTGGAGGGTAAGTCCCCGGCCGAGGTGGTGAGCCTCGACGCACGGCGGCGCGCCGGCGTGAACTGAGGGGCGGGCCGCCGCTCAGTGCGTGGCCTCCACGTGGCTGGACGCCACGGAGCGAAACGGTGCATGGGCGACATCCGCGAGCGTCGAGGCACTGTGCAGCAGAGACTGGAGCACCGTGTCGTGAACCCGATCAAGAAAAAACGTCAACGTGAGTGAGTCTGCATCTCAAGACGGCGGCGCCCCACGCGCGCGCAAGTCCGCGACTGAGCCGGGCCACGAGCCTGGTGTCTGCGATCTTCGTCGCCCCTACGCCGGCTGGCGCCGACCACCCATTGACGTCGAGCTCTTTCGCTGGCCGGACGATACGACGAATCTGAGCTATGGAGAGATCGGCCTCAAGACTGTGCGGTTCCGGCGTGAGTGGATTGGAACATCGATCGACTTTGATGACGCCGTGGACATCGCACGCCACTGGTTCCAGTTTCAGCCGGACGCGGGAGGCTTCCGAAGAAGTCTACGTGAACAGCTTACCGAGAGGGCGGTACAGGATTGGCTCGTGGTGCGCTTCGTCGCAGTTGCGCGTGGGCTGTCGATCGCGTCCGAACCCGCGCGCAGTTGCTCAATCGACTCGATACCCGTTCATGGGCCGATGTTGAATGAAGCCGTAGTTATGCGGTGCATCGAGGCCGCCGAGTCCAGTCGCCCACATTGGGAAGCACTTCGTTTGGCCGCAGCATTTCTCCATTGGAACAAACAACCGCTGGGCGATGCGCTCGCCGAATGGCTGGAGAAGGCTGACAGGCCGCCCGACGGCCGAAAGCGCCCGCGGCAAAGCCCCTACGATCGACTCAGGAACCGGGCAATCATCGCCGCGATCAAAAGACTCGTCGCAGAAGGCATGACCGCGACTCGCAACGAGACCTCGCCAGAAAAATCTGCTTGCGATGCAGTTGCGACGGCGTCCGGCCTGAGTTACGACGTGGTTCTCAAGACCTGGAAATCCGCAGACTCTCAGCCGTTCTAGTTCCGTGGGACACCGATGCCGATAGGTGTCCCATGACGGAGACAGCCCCCGCCCTGATACTGCCTCCTCCGCAACGTACCGGAGGGCCCCGGAATGACCACCGCACAAGCTGAGCCACGCAAGTCCACTGCGATCAGATTCGCGCGATTCGTCGTGGACCGATATTACCGCCCGGGGGATCCAGAGCTCGACACCATCGCGTCCCGTGGAACGCTGGCGACATGGCGCTGGCAAGGCCGAGGTCCCAAATACACGAAGATCGGCACCCGGATTCTCTACCGCGGCTCCGATTTGAACGACTTTCTCGACGCCGGTGTGGTCGAGCCTGCAGACCGTGCGCGCATGCACGAGGAACGTGCACGCGCGCTCCGGGAGTCGCGGAGTTGAAGGCGTACCACTGCACGTCGATCTAGTTTGCCGCGTGACAGCCTCGGTGTACTCCGGAGCGATCGACTGGCGCGACATCATCGGCGATGTCGCCCGCGCGCTATTGGGCGAGCCGAACACGCGACTTAGTTCGGACCGGGAACTCCGATACGGATCGCGCGGCAGCCTCGTCGTTCACGTCAATGGTAATCGGCGTGGTTCGTGGTGGGACTTCGAATCGAATGAGGGCGGCGGAGTGCTCGACCTCATAGATCGCGAGTGCCGCTGCGGCCGGGCCGGGGCGATGCGGTGGCTACGAGAGCATGGCATCATCGAAAATACGGGCGAGAGCGGCGGATTCTCGTGCCCTAAGCCGCGTTCCCGTCCCGCCCCTCGCCATACCTCGCGCCCGGCTGCCCGCAGGCGCAAAGACACGCGAGCGTTTGCACTGCGTATCTGGGACGCAGCCCGCCCGCTCGCCGGCACCGTCGCCGAGGCGTACCTCGAAGTGCGCGGTGTGGGGCACGTGGCCAGTGCTCCGGCGCTCCGGTTCCATCGCTCCATCACGCATCCCGACGTACCGGAACCGGAGTGCTTCCCCGCGCTGGTGGCCGTCGTCCAGGGTGCCGACGGGCGACTCAACGGGGTTCACCGAACATACCTCCGCGCCGACGGAACCGGCAAGGCGGACCTGGACTCCGCGCCTGCGCGCTTGTCGCTTGGACCGATCGGCGGCGGCGCGGTACGAATTCTCGAGACGGCTGGCGATGCACTGCTACTCGGCGAGGGTATTGAAACGACGAGCGCCGCGGTCAAAGTGCTCGGCTGGCGTTGCGGTGCCTGGGCGGCGCTCTCCACTTCCGGGCTTCGCGCCGTGGTGCTCCCAAAACACGTGCATCACGTCACCATCGCGGCGGACCGGGACGCAAAGGGCGGCGGTCAGCTTGCCGCGGCGGCACTCGGCGAGCGGCTGATGGAGGAAGGGCGAAGTGTCGCCATCAAGCTTCCGCCGTTCGTGGGCGATTGGTGCGACGTGCTTGCTATGGCGAGGCACGCGGAATGAGCAAGGCGGACTCGATCATCGAGTCGGCGAAATCCGTCCAGGCGACGAAAGCGGAAGGCGCGTTGCGAGAGGCAGCCGTTGATGCACTGAAGCGCGCCGGATTGCCCAAAGACCTGATCGAGCGCACGAAGACGCTGCCGGGAACGCCGTTCGAGCACGCGCCGGCGTTTGCCAAGCTGCCGGATGCCGACCGCGCGAACTTGCGAAAGGCGTTCAGAACCTTCGCCAACTTTCCGGTTGGCGACTTCGACCGGCTGACCGCGCCGGCCGGCCGCGATAGCGGCGACGGCAGGGCCGGCCGGCCCGTCAAGTGGAACGACCCCGACCCGTGGCCGGATCCGGTAGACGGCGCGGAACTGATCGACGCTCTCATGAGGGTGATCGTGCGCTACGCCGAACTCCCGGCCGGCGGTGCGGTCGCGGTGGCGCTTTGGACTCTCTACACGTGGGCGTTCAAGTGCTTCAGCGTCTCCCCGAACCTAATGGTGACGGCACCGGAACGAGGTTCCGGCAAGACGCAACTCATGGGGTTGATTTCGTGGGCTGTGCCGCGACCTTTTCCCGTGAGCGACACGACGGCCGCGACCATCTTCCGGATTGTCGAGCACGAGACACCAACGCTACTATTTGACGAAGCACAGGCAGTGCTCAAGCGGCGCAACCCCGATGATCCGACGAAGGCCATTCTACTCGGGAGCTTCTCCAAGCGGTTTGCATTCGTTCCTCGAACGAACAAGGACACGGGCGAGGTTCGGTTGTTCTCGACCTTTGCCCCCAAGGCGATGAGTGGTCTGAATCTCGCCGGGATTGACGATGCGTTCACGTCGCGTTGCATCGTAATTCCGATGATGCGCGCGACTCATGCCTACCCCGAAATGCGTATCGACCGCGACCCGGTCAGTCTTGAGATCAGGCGTAAGTGTGCCCGGTGGGCGGCGGACTATGCGGCGGCGCTCCGCGAGGCGGACCCCGACATGTGCGGACGGGTCGGACGCAGTGCGCAGCCGTGGCGACCGCTGTTCGCGGTGGCGGACGCGATCGGCGGCCCCTGGAGTAAGCAAGCACGCGAGGCCGCCGATGCGCTCTCGGCGGTGGCGGGCGCCTTCGCCAGTGGAGAATCGCTCGGGGTGATGCTACTCGCAGACGTGTGGGCGGTGTTCGACGGGATGAGCGGTGTGCAGCGTATCAAGTCGAAGAATCTCGATAAGGCGCTCCAGGACCTTCCCGAACGGCCTTGGAATGCGATGCCGAAGTCCGGCCAACCGATCACACCACAAGCCCGCGGGCGGATGCTGGCAGAATTCGGCATTCACTCGAAGACGCTTCAATTCGACGACGGCAAAGCCGCGAAGGGCTACGAGCGGACGGCATTCGTTGGAGCGTGGACCGCTTACCTTTCCGACGACAACGGTTCGCGAACCGTTGCACCGTCGCAACCCAGCAATACAAGCGAATCCGCGAGCGTCCCAAATGTTACGGGCACCACGACTCGCAACGGTTCGGATCGTGCGGAAACCCCTGCAAATTCGGAAGTTGTCACGGCGCAAAGGTTCGGAAACCAGGACCCACGGGAAAACGGAACGGAATCCGCCCCCGCGCCCGTGTCCCTGCCGTCGGCAACCGCCCGGCACCAAACGACAGGCGACGAATACCGGAGGGCGCGTGATGGCGAATAGAGGGCTCCGCCGACGATGCAGCCGGCCCGCTCCAGGCGAGGTATGGGCGGCGGCGACATACGCGGATGCGACCCTGGCCCGTACGTACCTGAGCCAGCGCGGATGCTGGCTTGGCCGGCATGTCCCCGGTGCTCCAGCCCTGCCCGAGTCGGTGCGCTGGCTCGCCTGTGCCGGGGTCCCGGACTGCGCCTCCGCGACGAGCTGGCCGGGGGCACCGGCAGGCGGGGCGGGGGCCCCCGGCGGGGGTGGCCGGTGCCGGGGTGTCCGCGGGGGGGCCGCCGGGGCGAGCCTCGAACGCCGCTCCCGTCGCCGTGACCCTCATTGCGCTTGATGCGCGCGGCTTTCCCGTGCGGGAGGCGCGATGCACGGTCGGGACATGCGCCGGTGCGGTCTTCCGGACCGGCGACCGGGGAGACAAGACCGCGTTGACGGTAGAGGCGGACGCGGCAGGCCAGGTGCACGCGAACTGCTGGCCCGAGACCCCTTTGGCTCGGAGTCCTGCAGGGAGATACAACGTGAACGCGAGAGAACACCCGCCCCACGCGCAACGGCGCATCAAGGGCCGGTCCGGCCCGTGCACTGACTGTCGCGGCGAAGGTGAGCGCTGGATCAACGGCCGGGTCGAGCCGCGCGAAGCGTGCGACGGAACCGGCGAGGTTCCACGTGAGGACAGGGAGGGCACGACATGAGCCGGACGCAACATGGGGCGGTCCCGGAACGCCAGCACGAACGCAACGCGGCGTTCCTCGAAGCGGTGCGGGCCGGCGATGCCCGTCGCGCCACGATTCTGGCACTCGCGGAGCCGTTACCAACGGACGCGAGCGATGAAGAGCTCGAGCGGTGGCGGGTCCGGCGACGCCTGTATCGGACACCGGGCAGAAAGGACAGGAAATCGCCTGCCTCGACCCGCGAGGAGCAATGCTCATGAACGATTCCACGATGCCGGTTCCGTTGCATACGGAGAAAAATCTGGCCGCGCTCGCCGACGATGTGCTCGACGGGCAACTCTTCGAATTCGCGGGCAAAGTCGAGCACGCACTTGCCGAACGGCAGGAGGCGCTCCATGCGGTTGCCGACTGCGAGCAACGCGCGGTAGTCGCGGCATGGAACCTCGGGCAGCGTCTCCTCGAGAAGAAGCGCCGGATCGGGTTTGGTCGCTTTGGCATCTGGTGCGCCATGTCGCGTGCGCGCACGGGCGTGAGTCCACGAAGCGCTCGCGACTACATGCGCCTCGCGGAGCATTTTGGCAGCGCTGCCAATTTGGGCTCGTCGATTCGCAAATCTCTGAATGCGATTCCCTCGAAGCCGCACACGCCGCAGGTCGAACCGGTTGCACCTGCGGGCGCCACCCACACGGCGAATCCGCCGATGCAGGGCGAGCGTTCGAACATCCGTCTCCTCCACTCGCAGGATGAAGGTGCGCATCCCGACAACGTCAGGACGATGCGCGCCGCCCATGCGCCGACCTCGGGTGGGAGTCTCAAGGTGGCGGACGAGGAGCTTGGCCGAACGCTTCCCCCACCCCATCAGCTCGACGCCCGAGGGGTCGTGGTTCACGGTTCACGTGAAACCCCCGTCGACGTTCTCGACCGCGTCCGGGTGGTCTTTGGTCGGCCCATCGGCTGCGACCCGGCATCGAATGCCGAGGCACAAGTCCTCGTGCGCGCCGAGACCTGGTACGACGGCCGCGAGGGGCGCGATGGGCTTACTGAGCCGTGGAGTGGGCCACTGCTCCTGCATGCGCCGTGCTCGGAGTCGGCACTCTCGCAGTTCGTGTCAAAGCTGGAAGGCGAAATCACCGCGGGCCGTGTGGCCGAATGGCTCGTGCTGGCAGATCTGGTCGCAGAGACGGAGGCCGGGCAGACACTGATCCGCATGGCCGACTGCATGTGCTTCCCAGCCGGCCGGTTGTCGTTCCTCGCGAGCACCGAACCAATGATGAACGACGCCATCGGGCAATGGATCATCTACGGCGGGCCGCACGCCAAACGGTTCGTCGAGGTCTTTTCCGAGATTGGACGGTGCGCGATGCCGGTTGCTGTCAGTGACCAGGTCGGAGGTTCGCGCGCTGCGGCGGTTGGTAAAGAAAGGGGATCATCTACCTGAGTCACATTGCGGGCTGACTCAACCCGAAGATCTCGCCGTAACTACTTGGCCTGCCGAACAATCCTGAAGGGACGGCGAAACGTCTGCCGAACCTCGCCCACCGTCATGCCAGGCATGTCGAATTCCTCCACCAACTCCGCCTTCGAGGGCTGGTAGTCAGTCGGAGCAAGTTCGAGCGGCGTCGGATCGGGGATGGGCTGTGGCGCACGTTGCGTAGCGCGTTTCGTCATGGTGCTTCTCCTCATCAGGCGTCCCGAGTCTACCACTGCGCCGCCCCCCCGTGCCTCGCGCGCGCATGCGCGTGCACGTGCGCGAGAGGGAAACGGGATTTGAGCCGCACGGCCGAATGCGGTACACAGGAACGACCACTACCAGCCGGTGAGCCGCCCTGCCGGGTCACCTGCTGAATACAACAGCCCTTGAACCGGCGTGGGGTAGCTCCCCGGGCCCGGCGAATAGGCAGGCTCTCATCACGTTCACCGTGCTGGTAGTGGTATGGCCCGGCGCCATTTCCTGCGCCGGGAATACCGCACAGGGATGTGCTCCGACGTGGAGAAGAGTCCCATGCGCAAGACCGCCAGCTTTCTGGTAGCACTCACCCTGAGCCTCGCCGGTTGCGGCGGCGGTGACGGCGGAAATGTCCGACCAGACATGTCGATGCCTACCGGGGGAATCCCGCCGACGGGCGAGGGATCGCCCTATCTGCATCCCCAGGCTGCCTCGCAGTCGCCCATCACCATAGACAGTTTCATTGGCGTGCTCGTGAATCCCCCATCACCAGCAGTCACGACGGTGGTCCGGCACGACAGCTCTGCCTCTCACACCGGCTGGGTGCCAGTCGACACCGGCATAGTCGCAGACGGCACCACCAGGTCGGAACTCATCAGCTACCTGAGCGCCGACATCGCGGCCACAGGCGGCACGCTGGATCGCTTCGTGACTCCGCCGGTCATCCACATCGCCTCGGGCGCGACCGACCAGGACATTGACGCGACCTTGCAGGCCGTTCAGATGATCAACGCATCGTTGCCCGACGCATGGCAGCTCTCCATCGCCCTCAACCCCAAACAGACCAGCAACTACTTGGCCAGTCCGGGCGAAATCCTCATGGTCTTCGCGGACAGAGACGAATGGGAGGCTGAATGTCACGGCCTTGCGTGCGCCAACGTCCAGGTCAGCACGCTCTCGCCGGGAGCCATCAGGAGCGCGACCATCTTCGCTGACCAGAACAGCCAGTCCGATCCGATGTACGCGGCATGGATCGCGCACGAGATGCTCCATGCGCTCGGCCGCCAACACGCCAATCCGCAACGGTTCCCCCAGTCCCTCATGGTGCCCGTGGAGAACCTGAGTCTTGTCGACAAGCTTCTCAGCACCCTCGACCGTGATGCGCTTGTCGCGGTCTACGGCGTACTTGAGGCAGGCGACACGAGCACCGACCTTCACCAGAAACTCGGCGCGTGGGAGCACGAGTCGTTCCATGTGATGGGCGGAATGCTGTTCGGCGACTTGTCGGGATCGTCGTCAAGCTCGGTCTGGTTTGGCGTCGCAGACCGAAACGGCGAGCAATTCCCGTGGGTGCTCGGCACACGCTCCGCTATGCCACTTGCCGAGAACCCTGTTCTCCAGGGCTCAGCGCGGTGGGAAGGACGGCTGCTTGGCATGACCCCGAACGCTCGCATCGTCGCGGGAGATGCGGCACTCGACATTGACTTGGGTGCCCTCTCGGGCGAACTCGCGTTCACCGGTCTGGAGCAATGGGCGCCGCGCGCCGACCCGGGCGACATCGGTACGGGTACTCGGTGGGGCGACGGTGACCTGCGCTACGGCGTCCAGGTACAGGGCAGCACGTTCATCCAGAGTGGAAGCGGTGATACTGGAACCGTGACCGGCATGTTCATCGGCCCGGCGCACGACGGCATGGGAGGAACGCTTGACCGCAACGACCTTGATGCAGCGTTCGGCGGAGCGCGTCAATGAGGAGACTCCGATGGAATGGTTCCTGATTCTGACCGTGGGGGTACCCTTCATCCTCATGGTGCTGGCGTGATAGGAGAGAGAGCGATGAACGAAGACGACAAGGGCAAGGAGTACGCGAAGCTCAGCGTGCAGGAGGCAGTACGTCGGTCGCTGGTCGGCGACCCGAACGGGCAGCGGATGGCGGCCGAAATCTTCAACGAGCTGCCGGCAGACCACCCGGACAGCCCGTACGCCGACGAGATCAAGGCCATGCGGCGCGCTGGCATCATCGACTGATACCCTGAAACGACCCGGCGGGGCCTGTCCGCCCCGCCGGGTGACACACCACCTGTGAACAAGGAAGCACCTCGTCCATCGTCATGCCCGGCATGTCGAATTCCTCCTCCAACTCCGCCTTCGAGGGTTGGTAGTCAGTCGGAGCAAGTTCGAGCGGCGTCGGCTCGGGAATGGGCTGTGGCGCACGTTGCGTAGCGCGTTTCGTCATGGTGCTTCTCCTCATCAGGCGTCTCGAGTTTGCCACTTCATGAACCTCCCCGTGTCGCGCGCGCGCATGCGCGTGTACGTGCGCGCGAGAGAAACGGGATTTGAGCCGCACGGCCGAATGCGGTACACAGGAACGACCACTACCAGCCGGTGAGCCGCCCTGCCGGGTCACCTGCTGAATACAACAGCCCTTGAACCGGCGTGGGGTAGCTCCCCGGGCCCGGCGAATAGGCAGGCTCTCATCACGTTCACCGTGCTGGTAGTGGTATGGCCCGGCGCCATTTCCTGCGCCGGGAATACCGCACAGGGACGTGCTCCGACGTGGAGAAGAGTCCCATGCGCAAGACCACCAGCTTTCTGGCGGTTCTCATCCTGACCCTTGCCGGCTGCGGCGGCGGCCCCGCGAGCCACGCCCCGGCGCACCCGTCCGGCCAGCCAGCGCCGCAAGCACCTGCCGTCGAGCAGGCGACGACCGACGACGAGGACGCGACCGAAACCGAAACGGCGTTGCGCGAACGCTACGAAGCAGCGAAGCGAAAGCTCGAGGCGTTGCTTGCATCCGGCAACACGACCTCCAGCACCAACTCCAAACTCGCGATGGCAGTGACCGAGTTCGTGGACAGCGCAATCGCCTACTACGTCTGCCAAGGGTGCGCCGGGGAGGTCACGCCACTCGACCCCGCTGTCATCTCCCGCGCGACCGTGCGCGGCACCACTGCGGCGGACCTCATCGACTACCTGAAGGACATGGCCGGCGGCGGCCCGTGGGGGCCGTGTCCCGATTGCTGGCAGCGCTGGCCGCAACTGCCCCTGTGGACCGACCGACCGACCGTGCGGGTGTGGTCGAACGCGACCGCCGACCAGCACCGCATGACCGCCAAGGCCGTGGACCTCATCAACGACTGGCTGCCGGTCGAGCACCGGATGCGCATGGGCGCGCCGACCGCGTCGCGCACCGACTTCCAGCTAGACGTGCCGGCGGGCGAAATTCATGTCTCGTTCGATTACGACGGCGACGGCGGGCAGTCGCGCTACCACGAGAGTTGCTGCAACCTTCACACCGATGACGTGCCGTACATGATCTCCAATCTGGTTCTGATCGACCCGAACGCCTCGTGGCACCAGACCTACGGGCTCATCGTGCACGAGCTTGTCCACGCCATGGGGATCCCCGGGCATGTGTACGAGGGTCGGCACCCGACGAGTCTCATGCCCGATGGTGCCTACCGCGACGGACCGCTGCCCGACGAGGCCGGGTTGCCCGACCTGCCCCGGCTCGACGGCGAGGCCCTGATGACCGCGTACACGGTCTTCGACGACGGACACGTGCCCGACGAGATCAACCCCGAGAGCCTCGGCCCGTGGGCCCGCACCATCCCGGCGCTGCACGGCGAGGTCCACACCGACGGCGGCACGGCCCGCTTCGGCGTCGAATACCGCCAGCAGTGGACGCGCGCGTGGGACGAGGGGCCGGTGCCGGCGACGACGTTGGCCGACTCCCCTTTGACCGGCACGGCCACGTGGACGGGCGAGCTGGTCGGGTACACGGATGCCGGCGCCGCCGTGGAGGGCGATGCCGGGATCACCGTCGACATGGCTCCCATGACCGGCACGGCCGCGTTCACCGACCTGATGGCCGGCGCCGCCGCATGGGGACCGGACCTGTCCACGGACATCGGCGTGACCGGCAACCACATCGAGGCGACCCAGGGCGGCCCGTGGGTCGGCTTCGACGCCCAGTTCCGCGGCTCCGGCCACGAAGCCGTCACGGGCGCCTTCCGCTGGGAACGACTGGACACCGGCAACCTCACGGCCGCGTTCGGCGCGGTGCGGGAATGAGCAGCGAACTCAAGCCGGGTGAGAAGGCGATTCTCTCGATCGTCGTCGTCGGGTTCACGTTGCTCGTGGCCTACTGCTCCGGGCCCGTCGACTCCAGACTGCCGACGAAGACCTACGACCGCGATATCATCGGGGGGAGGTAGCCATGAACGAAGAGTTCGACCGGCTGGCACGCCGGGTAGCGCAGATGGAGGCCCAGGTGCAGCAACTGGTCGAGGCCGTCACCGAACTGAACGAGTACATGGGCAACCCCATCGGGGTCATGAACGAGGAATCGGAGATCGGGCCGCTGTTCCAGTACGAACGTGACGACGAATACGCCGACGAGGAGGACTGAGATGGAATGGCTCCTAATCCTGACTGTAGGAGTGCCGCT
>MKWU01001970.1_pt1 | contig 32889 bp, 24 predicted proteins | sample 809101 | NCBI WGS metagenome assembly MKWU01 (sample SAMN05860141, study PRJNA318959) | sponge metagenome | host: Aplysina aerophoba | place: Slovenia: Piran, Adriatic Sea, Gulf of Piran | collected 2013-05-07
GATTCAGACCCTGCTCGCCGGCCTGCCCAGGCTCAGGGCCATCGAAAAATACGCCGATTCGAAGCAGATGGGCGAGGTGGCGAGTTACGTCGGCCAGGAATTGGGCGGCACGCTGGACTGGGACTATATCCGTGAGGCGCGCGATCTCTGGGACGGACCGGTGATCGTGAAGGGCATCCTTCATCCCGACGACGCGGAACGGGCGATAGAGACCGGCGTGGAAGGCATTCAGGTCTCAAACCACGGCGCGCGGCAGTTTGACGGCACGCTCGCCGCCATCGACGCGCTTGCCCCCATCGTCCGCCAGGTCAATGGACGGGCCCGTGTCCTGTTCGACAGCGGGGTGCGCACCGGACTGGACATCATCCGGGCCCTGTCGCTGGGCGCAGATTTCGTGCTGCTGGGAAGGGCCTTCATGTACGGCGTGGGCGCATTCGGCAAAACAGGAGGCGATCATGCCTTCGAGATACTCAAGGCCGATCTCGAAGTCAACATGGCCAACCTGGGATGTGCTTCGGTGGACGAGATCCCCGAACCGGTCCGGCCCGAAACCACACAGTAAATGTACCAGGAATTAAACCGTGCTCATCCCGCCGCTTCCGCTTGCGTTTCCCGACCCGTTTTCCGAGCGTAGAGCAGGCTGTAGCATCCCAGCGCGACGGAAAAGGCCGTCCCGATAGCGGCCAGCAGCAGCATACCGCCCATTTCGAATAGAAACCCCGTCACCAGGCTGGCAGAGCTCGCAGACAGCGCGATGAACATCTCGTTGACGCCCTGGACGCGTCCACGTTCGAGGGGGGCGAGCGCATTGGAAAGCAGAGACGAGCCGGCGATGAAACAGAAATTCCACCCCAGGCCCAGGAGGAAGAGGGCGATCGCGAGCGGAATGAACCGTGGCGATACCGGTGCGATCACGCAGGAGACGAGGAGGATGATCATGCCCCATATGATCACATTGTGCTGCCCCCACCGCATGATCAGACGGCCGGTTATGCCGGAAACCCCGAACATGCCGATAGCGTGGGCCATGATGACCCAGGAGATCAGCCACGTGCCATGGTCGTGATGACTCATGTGCAGCGGTGTAATCACCATGAGCAGCGTCATGACGAATTGGCCGATGACCATGGCCGTGATCCCGTATCGGACGTGCACGTTACGGAGGATTTCCTGCACGGGACGTGCGGTCGACTCGTCGATATCCGATTCAGCTGAAGGTCTGATCCGCCGGGCGATGTCCAGCGGATCGGGGCGGACGAGAAATACGGTAAGCAGGACTGCTGCGAGGCTCAGGCCCACGCCGACGACGAAGGGACCCGACATGGGCGGGTAGCCGTATTGGGCGATCCAGATCCCCGCGGGCGCCACCATCATGGCGCCCGCGATGGCGCTGATCGTGCCGGCGGAGACGATTCGGCCGATGATGCGCGCCCGTTCGGATTCGGGGTAGATTTCGGCGCCGACAAACCGGGCCTGCTCGCTGGAACTGCGCGCCATGCCCGCGAAAAAGGACGCGATGCAGAATCCGGCGAAGGAATGGACGGCCACGCTGAGGAAACTCGTTGCCGCGGCGATCAGGGACGACACGTACCCGGCCGTAAGCCCGGCCCGGCGGCCGAGGCGGTCCATGATCCAGCCGAAGGGGAAAGCGCTGATCGAGCGGGCGAGAAAAGCGATGGTCATGGGCACGCCCGTCATGCGCTCGCTGTCGGCAAGCTGCGCCGCCAGTATGGGCACCACGGTGAAGGCCGCGACCTGGGTAGCGCCGAAGAGGGCCTGGGTAACGAACAGGGTGTGCGTGATCCGGCTGCGGACCGCCTGAAGCTGTTCCGGTTCCATTATGCTCCCGCGGATCCGCCTTCTCGCCGGTCGGCCGCGTTTCGATGTCCTCCATAGTACTGGCCGGAAACGGTTCCGGATCTCAGATGACTTCCAATCGATCCCGGTCCGGCAACGCGGGGAAGGGTTCACTCGGCAGGGTCTGGTACCAGAATGCCACCGAAGCGATGTCGTCCTGGAGCGGTTGAAAGGGGCCGCCTTCGGCAAACCCGAGCAGCTGACGCCAGCCCAGCGCCTGGATCGTTACCCTGAGGTCCTCCTCGAACCGCACGGGATCCGACACGTGCCACCGGTACATGCCGAAGCGCTGCTGGGACTTGTACAGGCCGTCCGGGCGGATGACCTGGGGCATGCCCGCGTACGGGGTGGTGTATTCCACGTACCGGCCGTCGATATCGAAGTTGTATGATCCGCAGAAGTAGTCCTCGACACCCGTCCCGCAGATCGTCGGAAACTCGTCGTCCCCGTCGATGTAGAACTTGATCTCGCCCTCGCCCCACCATCCGTTGCTGTTGGAACCCCACGCCATGTAGGTGCCGACGTAATGGCCGTGCCCCTTCACGCCGTCGACTATGGTGAATACTTCTTTGTACGGAAGGGGGTTCACGCGCCTGAAGTTTGCGTGGAAGTAGCCGATGTCGTCGGGCACTTCGGTCAGGGTGTAGTCGATCTGGTAGTACACGCGCATCTTCTCGTCGGCGATGTTCTCCAGCGTGATGCGGCAACGTTTGCGGAAAGGCATTTCCCAGTAGCAGTTGAAAGAGCTGGCCGGGTTCACGCACACGGCCAGCGACGACACATGCGCGTATTCACTCCAGCCGCAGGCGAAGAAATCACCCACGGGACATTCCACGGAAGGATGTTCCTCGTCGTCCCAGAAAATGCGGAGTATGGCGAAGCGCCAGTGACCGGTGGGCGTCAGCCAGATATGCTGTATGGCCCCCGATCCTTCTATATCTGCCATCGTAAGTGTTTCGCCGGCTTCGATGTCGAAGGATGGGGATACCTTCCAACCCTGCCCGAGATGCCGCGCGTTGTGGGCTCCGGTGCCCTCCGTGGCCATGCCGCCCCGGCCCTTGCCGCCATCCGTGTTTTCCGGCGAGATGGATCGCGTGCGGGCGCGCGACAACCGCGGCAGGTTTCCCATGTCCATGCCCAGTCCGTTGAACATTTGTGCGTCTCCTCCCGATTTATACTCTTGGAAAAGTGATCTCGGCTTCATTATAATACGTTCCGGGAATACACTCGCACAGGTCTTTTTGGTTGGTTTCACGCGACTCGCGGAAGGCGTGCCATGCAACGGGACGTGCTCTACTACATCGCCGATCCCATGTGCTCCTGGTGCTGGGGATTCAGCCCCGTGCTGGAGTCGGTCTCCGGCGTGCTACCGGTCGAAATCCCCATTCGCTACGTCATGGGCGGCCTGGCCCGCGACTCTGAAGAACCCATGTCCGGTGAAACCCGGTCCTACGTGCAGTCCCAGTGGCGGTTGGTCGCAGAACGGACGGGGGCGGAATTCAACTGGGATTTCTGGCAGAACTGCGAACCGCGAAGATCGACCTACCCTGCCTGCCGGGCGGTCATCGCCGCCGGGATGCAACGGCCGGAAGGGACGGAGGCGATGTTTAACGCCATTCAGCGGGCCTATTACCTCGAAGCGCGGAATCCGTCGAACGCGGAGACGCTCGCGCAACTCGCCGGGGAAGCGGGACTGGATGCCGACCGCTTCTGCGAGGACCTCGTTTCAAACCACACCGACGAATTGCTCCACAAGGACTTCGAACTGCGCCGGTCCCTCCACGCCGACAAGTTCCCCACCATGATCCTTGATCACGACGAGAACCAGTTCTGGCTGGCCTACGGGTACGAAGAGGAAGAACTGGTGGTGGACCTGCTGTCGTCTGCCCTGCTTTCCTGACCAGCGCCACCGCGCTGATTTCCTGATCAAGGCTGGCGTCCGCGTGTGTGCGGCGGGTCGCAGCAGTTGCGGCAGACGCGGTAGCAACCTGCAGCGCTTTGCAGGCCCCCGATCCGCAAATCGCTAAGTTCCCTCGACTCTCGGATCGATCCACATGTACACGAAATCGACCACGATATTGGCACAGACTACCATCGCGGCCGAGAAGAGCACGACGCCCATGATCATGGGTACGTCGAGATTGAAGACCGATTGCAGGGCCAGGACGCCCAGTCCGGGCAGGGCGAATACGTTCTCGGTGAACACCACGCCGCCCATGAGCGCAGCCATGTCGAGGCCGAGGATGGTGATGACGGGGATTACCGCGTTCCGCAGTCCGTGCTTGAACAACACGACATATTCGGGGATCCCCTTGGCGCGGGCCACGCGCACGTAATCGGCGTTCAGCACCTCCACCATGTTCGTGTGGACCAGGCGGGCGTAGTAGCCCGTAATGACCAGGGCAAGGGTCACCGCGGGCAGAATGATGTGGGTCCAGCCCGCCAGCCCGCCCACGGGAAACAAGCCGGTCCGATAGGCCAGGTAGTATTGCAACATGCGCGCCAGCCAGAATACGGGCAGGGATATGGCGACCAGGGATACGATGAGCACGGTCCGGTCTATGGCACGGCCCCTGTACTTCGCCGTAAGGACACCCAGGGGCACACTCATCAGCATCCAAAGGCAAACCGCTGTCAGGGCCAGGGAGAAAGTGACTGGGAACCGCACCAGAATGGCGTCAAGCACCCGTTCTCCCGTCACCAGGGACGTGCCGAGATCGCCCTGCAACAGGTTGCCGATATAGCGTCCGTACTGAACGACCAGGGGATCGTCGAAACCCATTTCCGATCGGATCCGCTCGATCGTCTCCGCGTCCGCATTCGCCCCCGCGTATACCCTGACCGGATCGGCCGGCACCGCGTGGACGATGAGAAACGTAATCACCGTCGTTCCCCACAGTATCACGACCGCCCAGCCAAGGCGCCGCAGGATTCGATTCAGCATGTTGGTCTTCCGCGATGGTCCGTCTTGTTTGTCATGGTTCGATCCACATCAGTTCGTAGCGGATGGGCCAGACCGGATTGAGCTTCAGTCCCTTCAGCCACGGCTGACGAAGCAGGTACATCTGCGGGTAGTACAGAAATACCCAGGGTGCGTCATCCACGATCAGCCGTTCCGCTTCCTGGTACAGGGCCAGCCGATGGCCCTGGTCGGTACTGGAGGACGCTTCGTTCAGTAAAGCATTGACCCGCTCATTGTCATAGAACGCCACGTTGGTGCTGTGTACCTCTGTGATCCGGTTGCCATTCAGCAGCACGTCGAGGAAATTGCTCGGGTCCGGATAGTCCTGGTACCAGCCGAAGGTGGCGAAGGGCACCGCGCCGCGCCGGCCCGTCGCTTCGATTCGCGTCGGACCGGTCACCGGCCTGATCTCCACGGTGATACCGACCTCCGCAAGGTCCTGCTGCACCGCCTGTCCGATCTTGGAATCTATGCCGCTCTGGGCCGTGACCATGAGTTCGGTGGTAAATCCTTCCGTAAACCCGGCCTCCTCGAGCAGGGTCCTGGCCTTTTCCGGGTCGTGGTCATATCCTGTGAGCGCTTCGTTAAATCCCGGCATGCCGGGCGGCAGCACGCCCCGGGCCGGAATCCCCCGGTCGCTGATCAGGCCTACGATACGCTCGCGGTCGATGGCGTGGTTTACCGCCCTGCGCACGTTTACGTTGTCGAAAGGCGGCAGTTCGGTGTTCATCGACAGGTACTGAATGGCGTTCAACGGCTGGTGGGCGACGCGCTTGCTGAGCACGGGATCGTTCATAACCCGGATGAAGTCCGCGTCAGGAATACCCGTTGACGTGACACTCGCGATATCCAGCTCGCCGCGCTCGAACATCATCATGTGCAGGGTCTCATCCCCTCCCACCATCAGATCGATGGCTTCAAGCCGGATATCGTCCGCCCGGTAGTAGCCCGGGTTCTTCTCCAGCCTCAGTCCCGTGCCCCGTTGCCACCGCGCCAGCGTGAAGGGGCCGGATCCCACGGGATACCGGCCGAACTCGTCCCCGTGCCGCTCCACTTCTTCGCGGGGAACGGCATAGGCGAAGGGCATGGCGATACAGTAGAGAAAAGGCAGATCGGGTTGGACCAGCTCGATCTCGAGGGTTTCCAGGTCGGGGGTGCGCAGGCCGGAGACCCGGTCCGCCGAACCGTCCTGAAACCCTCTTGCACCGGCTATATTCCGATAGAATCCCTGTCCGGGGGACTTGACGGCCGGATTCAGAATCCGTTGGAGGGAATATGCGAAATCTTCGGAAGTTATCGGCCGGCCGTTCGAAAATCGAATGTCCTGGCGCAATTTGAATGTGATCGTCCGTCCATCCTCGGAGATCGTCCAAGATCGCGCGTGCCAGGGTACCAGGTTCAGGTCGTCGTCATAGTCTATCAGACCGTGAAACAGGGTGCGCACGAGCGGCCAGGTCACCACGTCGTAGGCGATGGCCGGATCGAGCGATCGTGGATCCGACGGCACGGCGATCCGCAGCACGTTCTCATCGGGATGCAGCCGCTCGAGCCGGCCGTCTCCTCCACAGGACGCGGATAGGAAAAGGATCGCGAGCCAGAGGGGAACCAGGATCCCGCGGCCTGGATTTGTAGAATTACCGCATCCCGGGGTTGTAGATACCCCGCATCCCGGGGTTGTAGATACATTGTATATACGCCACCGGCATATACGCTTACGCAGGTAAGATCCGCAGGCAACCATGATCCCGATCACTTCCCCCGTCCGTCCTTCACATAAGGGTCCAGCACCTCTTGCAGGCCCTGACCCAGCAGGTTGAATCCCACCACGGCCACGATGATGGACACCCCCGGTGCAATAGTAAGGTGTGGAGAAACGATGAAATAGGGCTGCCCTTCCGCGATCATGGTGCCCCACGACGGAGTGGGCGGCGGCACGCCGACCCCCAGGTAGCTCAATCCGGCGTCGAGCAGGACGGTATTCGCCGTAGCCAGGGAACCGAGCACAATGACCAGGGGCAGGACGTTCGGCAACAGGTGCCGGACCATGATACGTACGTCCGAACAGCCGATGGCCTGCGATGAAGCGACGAACTCCCGGGTCTTCAGGACCAGGACCTGTCCCCTTATGGTCCGGGCGATCCAGGTCCAACTGATCAGGCCGATGACGAGGAACACGCTGACGAGTCCGCGTTTGAGCGTGATGTCCAGCCCGTGCCAGTCCAGCGCATCGGGATGCAGATGAATCACCCGTCCGTCCATCAGCCCCGCCAAGGCGATAGCCAGAAGCAGGCCCGGGATCGTCAACATCACGTCGGTCCCGCGCATAAGCACGGTGTTCACCCAGCCGCCGTGGTACCCCGCGAGCATGCCCACGGTCACTCCGACGCAGACGGCGATCAGCATGGCCACGATACCCACGAACAGGGAGATGCGGGTGCCGTGAACCAACCGGGCCAGCATATCCCGGCCCAGGTGGTCCGTCCCGAGCAGGAACCGGTCTCCTGGCGGGATGGGCAGCCCGTCGGCGTCCAGCCCGTCAGAAAGTTGGCGCATGGGATCCTCGAGGAGACCCAGTCCGGTGAGGACCGGCGCGGCCAGAGCCATGACCACCAGGAAAAGGACCATGCCGCCGCCCGCGCAGACCATGGGGTTTTTCAGCATGCGTCGATGGAAGGCGACGTGCGCGCGAACGGTCTCGTCCGAATCCACGTTGGCCGCGGTAGAAGCAATCACGGTCATGGTATCACGAATCCCTTACAGTGTGCGAACTGCCAGAAGCCAAAAAACATCATACCCCGGAGTAATCCAGGCAGATTCCCTTCCCCGATCGGGACGCCCTTCCGATCGCGCGAAGGAGGCTGTAATAGAACCGGAATTCGGCGCCGTTCAATTCGGCGACCGCATCTGCACTCCACAGATCGGCCAGGCGTCTCAGGGCCGGGTCCGGTAGCAACCTGTAGTTCGATCCGTCGTACACGCCCGGTCGATTGAGCAGGGCATCTCCGGCGAGTGTGCCGCCGGTACCCAGAAAGAACACATCGTCCCGCAGCCCGGATCCACGGGACGCGACCAGTAGATGGCCGGTGGAATCGCGTTCCGTTTTCAGCGTAATGGACACATGCAACCGGTCCGCGCCGCCCGCGGATGCAACGTATATCCTGCTCAGCGGAGCGCCAAGCAGGGCGCCGGCCATCCGGCACTGCCGGAAAGCGCACCACCACTTGCTCCACCGTCCGCCATCCGGAGAGGAAATCACCCTCAGATATACCGGCTCTCCGAAATCGGCGTCCCGGCTCATTTCCAGCATCGCCGTGAAACCTCGGTCGGCATGTTGCATATCGACGATGGGCGGATGGATCCGTCGAGGCGAAAACCCGGGAAGCGGCCCGGCAGTCCGCACTTCGGCCCCGCTTGCCGTTAGACGTTCAACGTCGGCGGCCATGCCCCGGTAGGGGGAGAGGAACAGGACCCGGCGGGGCCGGTATGCTTCGAACACAGCCCGTGCAGAGGCAACCGGTGTCTCTCCTGCGGATCCGGCGCTCCTGCCGTCGCGCATGCCACCGGGCACCCGGGCGAATGCCACGCCGGCCTGCCCTTCGGTGTCCTCCCGAAACAGGTCGTAATCCTGCATGCCGCCGATCACCAGCCCGTCGATGGGAATCACGAAACCCCCTTGCCCCGAACCGGCAACTGCACAGATCCTTGCCGGACGATGGAATCGTACCCGGCCAGCAGAACTTCCATGAGGTCCCGCGCGTCGTGGACGGTGTAGCGGGGACTGCCACCGGTGTCCAGCGCGTTTACCAGGTCCTTCAGCGCTTCGGTCGAGAAGTCGGGGCCGGATGAGGCCAGGAGCGTGGGCGGACCGCTGTGCCACTGCATGGGATCGTCGTCGCCAACGCTGTAATCACCGTGAACGATGCGGTTTCTCAAGTGGGTGTCGACACCCGGACGCTTCCCGTCGATCCGGCCCGTACCCTTTGTGCCGAAGAGGTAGGCCTGGTTCGGTCCGCCCGCTCCGTGAGACGCGATACCGCTGCGGCCTGCCGATATGGAGGCCACCCTGCCCGACCGGTCTACGAGCGTCAGCGTCCCGAAGTCGTCCGCGCCGCGTGCGGCATGCTCCGGAAAGAAATAGGCGCCGCCCTGGCCGTACACTTCCGCGATGGGTTCGAAACACTGCTGCACCAGGGCCACGGCGTAGGCGCCGACGGTCAGAATCTCGCGCTTGATGTCCGGGAACTTCCATCTCCCCGGCGGCAGGAAATCTGTTTTCACCGGGGGCTTCGAGATGGACCGGGGAATCCCTTTCGCAAAAAGGATATCGACGTGCATCGCCGTCAACTCGCCGAGAAAATCCGTACTGATCATCCTTCGGCACTGGTTGACAAGATCGTTGTAAACGTAACTGGGAAGGATGGTTGAGACACCTGATCCATCCACGGCTTCGACGACGGCGTTGCACTCGTCCATGTCGGCGCCGATGAACTTGTCGATCCACAGGTGCTTCCCCGCGTCCGCGGCCATCATAGCGATCTCGGCGCGCCGCTCAATCTCGTGACCGATGCTCACGATGTCCACTTCGGACCGCCGCACGGCCGCCTCGATGCCCTGGTGATAGGGCACGCCCAGCCGGTCGGCCCAGGACCGGTTCAGCGGCTCGAGATATGGATCGATGTCCTTGTCGTCCGCAACCCCGACGATCCGGATGCGGGGATGATCCACGAAGGCGGGAACGAAGCTGCGCTGGTGGCTGTGCCTGCTGAAACTCACCAGCAGCACCCCATATGTCCGGTAAGCCATGGGAACTCCGAATGAAGCGGAAAAGATGTGAACTCCCAAAATAAAAGCCGTCTATGGCGGTGACAATGAAAACAGGACTTAAGGGACCGGCCGCTGCTTACTTTCCCTACTTTTACTTGTATCACCGCCACGGCTCAGTAGATTGAACCTGTCTCCCGGATTTAGCCGTTTACATTCAACGTCAACTCGACTTCGGAGAAAGAGGTACGCCATGGATGCCGTCCTGCGCGCGATTTCCGATTTCATGTGGGGCCCCTGGACGATCGGTGTGCTCGCCGTCCTGGGTCTCATGCTCACCGTGGCCAGCAGGGGAGTCCAGTTCCGGAAGTTCGGTACGGCCGTCGGCCTGGTCATGCGGGGCGCCCTGCGGCGGGACAAGGGCGAGCAGGATTCAGGCGACATATCGCCGTTCCAGGCGCTGACCACCGCCATGGCGGCGACCATCGGCAACGGCAACATCGCCGGCGTGGCCACGGCCATCGCCGTCGGAGGCCCGGGCGCGGCCTTCTGGATGGCGGCCATGGCGCCCCTGGGCATGGCGACGAAGTATGCCGAGACCGTGCTGGCGCTGAGGTACCGGGGGAAGACCCGGGACGGCCTCATGCTCGGCGGTCCCATGTCCTACCTGAAGGAAGGCCTGAACCTGCCCACCATCGGCGCCATATTCGCCCTTTGCGCCACGCTGGGCGGACTGGGTGGCGGCAACATCGGCCAGGCGAATTCCATCGCCCTCGTGATGAGCACCCAGTTCGACGTGGCCAAGTGGATCACCGGTCTCCTGCTGACCGTCATCCTGGCCGTGGTCATCATTGGCGGGATCAAGCGTATCGGCCTCGTCGCCGAAAGGCTCGTACCCACCATGGTGGTCGTTTACGCCGTCAGCGTGTGTTACGTTGTATTCACGCACATCGAAGCCCTGCCGGCGGCCCTGTGGCTGATCGTGGAGAGCGCCTTCACCCCGGTGGCGGCGATCGGAGGATTCGCAGGAGCCACGATCGCACGTACGGTTCAGTACGGCATCCGCAGGGGCGTCATATCCAGCGAGGCCGGTCTCGGCAGCGCGGGAATCGCCCACAGCGCCGCCCGGACGACCAACCCGATGCGGCAGGGCTACATTTCAATGATCGGGGTCTTCATCGACACGATAATCGTCTGCTCCATGACCGCGGTTACCGTAGTCATCGCCGGCGTGTGGCACAACGGCGAAATCAGCACCGCCCTCGTGGCTTCCGCGCTCAACACCTCGATCCCCTTCGGCGGCGTCATCGTCGCGCTCTGCTCGCTCATGTTCGGTTTCACCACCATGGTCACGTGGTCCTACTATGCCGAACAGGGCCTCCGGTTCGTGACGGATTCCCGGGGCGTGGTCTGGGGCATCCGCATCGCCTGGTGCGCGGCCGCATTTTTCGGGGCCGTTTACGAGGCGCGGGTTATCTGGGACCTGGGCGATATCATGGTCGCCTGCATGATGTTTCCCAACCTGGTGGGATTGATCGGTCTGACCCGGGAGATTCGCGTGGTATCCGCCGGCGAACGGACCGCCGGGGCTGCTTGACGGAGTCCCGATTTAAGGGTATATTACCGGCGGACCGGATCGGTGTGAAAAAAAACCGAACCTTTTTCCTCCCCCGGTCCTCTGAATATAGTAGCATGCGTGAAGCGGAGCGTTCGCTTCCGCGCTTCAGGAGTGAATGAACCCCAATGGCAGGTGCTTAAGGCATGGCGCATACAGCGGACGGAATCATCATAGAAAGCGTGCTGAACGGCAGCGCGGAAGACTTCGAGACACTGGTCAAGCGGTACGACCGCGATATCCGGCGCGTAGTCGGATCCATGGTGAGAAACCGCCAGGATGCCCAGGACATCGTTCAGGACGTCTGGATCTCCGCTTATCAGCGGCTGTCGTCCCTCCGCGACCGCGACCGATTTCTCCAGTGGCTGCGTGTCATTGCCCGCAATCGGTGCCTTGCTCACGTGGGCGAACTGAGGAACCGGGGCGAGGAATTGCCGGAGCTCGAACCCGGGCAATACGCCTGGCCGGGAGACGAACACCTGAAACGGGCAAACAGCCGCAAGGTACGGCACGGGGTGAATGCCCTTTCGAAAGCGCTCAGGCGTACGGTGGCGATGTACTATTTTACCGGCTATTCCTGTGACGAGGTCAGCATGAGAATGGACGTCCCCGTGGGCACCGTCAAACGCAGGCTGTCGGAAGCGCGAAGCAAGCTTCGCAACATGTTCAGGAACTGGTCCCGTAATCCTTTCGAAGGTAGCCTGGACCTTCGCCACCTTATCGTAGCCGCGCCGATCTGCTCCGGGTTCTGAATCCAACCCGTCGAACGAACCGAGGTCTTCCAGACGCATGTCCCAACCGCCCAACGAACGGCAACAGCCCCCACCCCGAAACGAACGACAGCCACAGCCGGACAAGTCGAAGAAGAACCGCTCGATCCTTATCTGGCTCGTGCTCTTCCTATTCTTCCTGATGGCCGCGCAGTTCCTTCCCCAGCGGGGCGATAGCTCGATTACGGTTTCCTACACGCAGTTCCAGCAGTTTCTCGAAGCCGACAATATCGAGCAGGTCACCATCACCGAGAAATTGATAACCGGCCGGCTCCGTCAGGATTCATCGACGATGATCGAGGGCACGAACCAGAGCCTGCGTGACTTCAAGGTATACATCCCCTTTGACGATCCGGACCTTGTGGCCGATCTCATGGCCAGGAACGTCATGGTGACGGCCGAACCGGAGTCCACCAACTGGGTCGGCTACCTCATCGCCGCCCTGCCCTGGCTGTTGTTGATCGGGTTCTGGATTTTCATTCTGCGACAGATGCAGTCGGGGCAGCGCGGCATGTTCTCCTTCGGCAAGAGCCGGGCCAAGATGATCGTCGAAGACCGGCCCTCCATCACCTTCGCCGACGTGGCGGGGGTGCTCGAAGCCAAGCGCGACCTGCAGGAAATCGTGGAATTCCTGAAGAATCCGGACAAGTTCCACGCCCTGGGCGGACGCATACCGAAAGGCGCGCTGCTGCTGGGCCCCCCGGGTACCGGCAAGACCCTGCTGGCCAAGGCCGTGGCAGGCGAGGCGGGCGTGCCCTTCTTCAGCATGAGCGGATCAGACTTCGTCGAGATGTTCGTGGGGGTCGGCGCCTCCCGCGTGCGCGATCTCTTCGACCAGGCACGCCAGAATGCCCCGTGCATCATCTTCATCGATGAAATCGACGCCATCGGCCGTCACCGCGGCGCCGGCCTCGGCGGCGGGCACGACGAGCGGGAACAGACCCTGAACCAGTTGCTGGTGGGGCTGGACGGCTTCGAAAAGACGGATTCCATCATCGTGATCGGCGCAACCAACCGGCCGGACGTGCTCGACCCCGCCCTGCTCCGTCCCGGCCGCTTCGACCGCCATATCGTCGTCGACCGGCCCGATGTGGTGGGTCGGGAAAAGATCCTTGAGATCCATGTGAAGAGCCGCAAAATCCCGCTCGACGACTCGGTCAAGCTCGACGTGCTGGCCAAGGGCGTGCCCGGGATGGTCGGGGCGGACCTGGCTAACATGGTGAACGAAGCCGCCCTGATCGCCGCGCGGTACGACCACACCTCCGTGACGAACGAAGATTTCGAAGAGGCGAAAGAGAAGATGATGATGGGCTCGAAGCGGCATCTCGTGATCAGCGATAAGGAGCGGAAAGTCGTGGCCTACCACGAGGCCGGCCATGCCCTCGCCTTCGAACTCATCGAAGAAATCGACCCACTGCACAAGGTGACGATCCTGCCGCAGGGCCGCGGTTTGGGCGTGACTATTTCCCTGCCGGAGGAGCGCTACCTGCAGTCCCGCTCGTACTGCCTGGGTACGATGGCCGCGGCGCTGGGAGGCCGCGCGGCCGAGCAGATCGTCTTCGGGGAGGTCACCTCCGGCGCGCAGAGCGATATCGAGCAGGTCACCCGGATCAGCAGACACATGGTATGCGACTGGGGGATGAGCGAGGAAATCGGGGCCACGGCCCTGGGCGAGAAGGAGCACGAGGTCTTCCTGGGCCGGGATATCGCCCACCAGCCGAACTACAGTGAAACAACCGCCCACCGGATCGACCAGGAGATCCAGCGGTTCGTATCCGAAGCCGGAGACCGGGTGGAGAAACTGCTCAGGGACTACGAACCCCAGCTTCATCTCGTGGCCAAGGCCCTGTTGGAGCACGATACGCTCATAAGGGATGAAGTGGCAAAGCTCATATATGGGCAGGACGCATTCGAGGCGATGGAACAGGAGCGCGAAAGACTTGCCGCCGAGGCTGCGGAGGCTGAGCAGGCCGCTGAGGCTGCGAAGGCCGCCGAGGCTGCGAAGGCCGCCGAGGCTGCGAAGGCCGCGGAGGCTGAGCAGGCCGCCGAGACCGAAGAGTCTACCAAGGCCTCGGAGTCTGGGCAGGCCGCAGAATCAGTGCAATCCCCGGAATCTGGCACGGAAAAGCCGGAAGTCTCGAACACTGAAGCATCGACATCTGATGCGCCTTCAGTGGATGGTAACGGAGTCCCATCGGAGGACGGATCGGACGAAGAGCCGGTAGGAACGGCCCCCGAGATCGATAAGTCCGTAGAGTCGAAGGGAAGATAAGACCAAGCGCACAACAGGTAGTAGAAGATAGGCGATAACGGGGGCGAGAGTCGTATCTCACGCTCCCGTTTTACTTTGGGTCGTATATGAACTGCTTAAAACAAAAGCCCAGCGGCGACCACACCGCTGGGCTTTCTCATCAGATAAAACAAGGCCTATTCCGAAAAGGCCTTAGCTGGACTTGGCCAGCACGTCCTTTAGGGTCTGGATGAATACCTCGGTTTCGGCTTCGGTACCGGCGGAAACCCTGATCCAGTTTCTAAATTCCTGCTGGCGCCGGGAACTTATCCAGACGTTACGAGTCCGCATTTCCCTGACTACCTGCATTGCCGACCGCTTCAGGTCGGCCATCACGAAGGTACCCTGGGACGGCAGGTATTCGATCCCCATCTCGTCGAAGGCCGCGTAACAGCGCTTTTTGAAGTCCCATACGGCTTCCCTGGACTTCTGAAGATGCTCGAGATCGCGCACAGCCGCGGCGCCGGCCACGCTGGCCAGGGTGTTCGGAGATTCCTGGTAGTACTTCCGCAATTCGTCCTGGACCTTTTGCGAGGCAACACAGTAACCCAGTCTCACGGCAGCGAGCGCGTAGGCCTTGGAGAAGGTTCTCACCACGACCACGTTGTCGTACTTGACTGCGAGCGGGATGGCCGAGGGAATCGGGTCCTGCTCCGCGAAGTGCAGATAGGCCTCGTCGATGACCACGATGGCCGAAGAAGGGACCTTTTTGACGAAAGCTTCGATTTCATCAGGCTGCAGCAACGTGCCCGTGGGATTGTTCGGATTGGTGATGACCACCAGAGAGGTCTTATCGGATGCCAGGGAGGCCATCCCGTCCAGGTCGTGCTTGTATTCCGGCGTCATCGGCGCCCGGATGATGTTTACGTCGACGCCGAACATATCGTTGTAACCACTGGCGGATCGGGAAACGGACCCGTAGCCGTACTCCGCTTCGATGACTTCGCCGCCATCGCGGCTGAGATAGGCCAGGCACAGCAGGTCGAGGATAAGACTGGATCCCGGGGTCAGCATGAATGGACCGGGGGGCGGACGGAAAAACGAGCGCCGCCTTGAATTGTCAGGCTCGGGCAGTTCCACCCCGTCGAAGGTCGACAGGGCCTGCATCAGATCGCTCAGGTCCGTACCATAGCGGTTGACGCCGAACAACCGGTTCGCCATGGCTTCGATGGCCCGCGGCGACGGTCCAAGCGGATTCTCATTCAGGCTCATGCGGACGAGACCCGGCTGGACGCCTACGCCCCGGATGGCTTCGATGGTGGGCCTGCCGCCCGTGATCATCTGCGTGGCCATCGCAATCCTGTCTGACATGGACAGTGCGACACCGGCCGTTCCGGCGGCGAGCGCGCCCTTCATGAATCCTCGACGTGTCCAGGCATTCCGGGCTGTTTCTGACACATGCATATTCGACTCCTTGAATAAATCCAGACTTGGTAGATCCGTTTGGGTTGAATGAGAGAATACAGTAATGAGAGAATACAGTTTTAACTCTTACAAACCAGCGCCCCGCTTTCTTCAAAATTACACTGCCTCCTCCGTCCGTACACCTTGACATCCCTTCGAACAGGGCGTTACAATGAACTTGTATGCACGACCTCCTTCTCGAAATATCGCACCTGTCCGCCATAATCCCCACAGACGACGGTCCCGTCCGGGCCGTGCGCGACGTTTCGTTTCAGATCAGGCGGGGCAGGACACTCGGCGTGGTCGGTGAAAGCGGCTGCGGCAAGAGCATGATGGGGCTGTCCCTGATGCGACTGGTGCCCAGACCGGGTTACGTGAAAGGAGAGATCGTTCTTCACGATCGGGAAGGCGGTTCAGGAATCGGGATTCACGATCTCGAGCAGAATGGCGATGCCATGCGGAGAATCCGGGGCCGGAAAATCGCCATGATCTTCCAGGAACCCATGACCGCCCTCAACCCGGTATACACCGTGGGGAACCAGATCGGCGAAGCCCTCCGTCTGCACCACGGCATGGACCGGGAGCATGCCCGTTCCCGCGCGGTGCAGGCACTTTCCGAGGTCGGCATACCCGGTGCGCGGCAGCGGGTGGACGAGTATCCCCACGAACTGTCCGGCGGCATGCGGCAGCGCGCCATGATCGCCATGGCCCTGTCATGCGGTCCAGAACTGCTGATCGCCGACGAGCCCACCACGGCGCTGGACGTGACGATCCAGGCCCAGATCCTCGACCTGCTGAGAGAACTCCAGAAAAGCCATAATATGGCCATCCTGATGATCACACACGACCTGGGTGTGATCGCCGACATGGCCGACGAGATCATGATCATGTACGCTGGTCAGGTGGTCGAAACCGGCTCGCCCGAACGGATCTTCTACCAACCGGCCCATCCGTATACCAGGGGTCTGCTCGATTCGGCGCCGAGGATCAATCGCGAAAGGGCGTCCAGGCTGTCTACGATACCGGGTACGGTTCCTTCTCCGCTCAACCTGCCGAAGGGCTGCGCATTCGCGCCTCGTTGCCGGTACGCCACGGAGCAGTGCGCCACGGAACCGCCGTTAGAGGAAATCGCAGAAGGGCACCGCGCACGGTGCTGGCACGTTGAACGCGTAGCAATGGATCAATAGCGCATATGGGCCCGGTCGGTTTCCGGGCCGATCGCTTGTGGGGCCGTCCGCTAGTGGGCCGGCCGCCCGTGTTTCGGCGACTGCCGCACTGCATGACAGCATACAGCGCCACCAGGCCTCGAAGCTACCGGCGCCCTCATCCAGCCAGACGCAGATGTCCACGGAGATCCCGTCATGTCCACCATACTCGAGGTGCGGAACCTGAAGAAGTACTATCCTGTCCGCAAGGGGCTATGGCGCCGCAAGCGGGGCGACGTCCGGGCAGTGGACGGCGTGGATCTGCACTGCGACGCGGGGGAGACCCTGGGACTGGCGGGCGAAAGCGGTTGCGGCAAGACCACCCTCGGACGCTGCGTGCTGAAGACGATCCCGTCCACGGAAGGCGATATATACTTCGGTGCGGAGAAGGCGAATCTGAGCTCCCTTGACCGGCGTGGAATGAAGCCCTACCGGCGCCGGATGCAGATGGTGTTCCAGGATCCGAATTCCTCCCTCAATCCACGGATGACGGTGAGTGATATCGTGGGGGAACCCCTTCGTGTGAACGGGCTGGCCCGGGGGGCGGAGCTCGAAGACCAGGTAGCCGGCCTGCTTGCGGACGTGGGACTGAACGCGGCGGACATGCGACGCTATCCTCACGCCTTCAGCGGTGGCCAGCGCCAGCGCATCGGCATCGCCCGGGCTCTTTCCCTGCGGCCGGAACTGGTCATCGCGGACGAACCCGTATCGGCGCTGGACGTATCGGTCCAGTCACAGATTCTGAACCTGCTTGTCTCGCTCAAGGACCGCCTGGGCCTGTCCTATATCTTCATCACGCACGACCTGAGCGTGCTGCAGCACATCAGCGACCGGGTGGCGATCATGTACCTGGGCCGGATCGTGGAAACGGGTCCCTCCGAACAAGTCTGCCACAACCCGCTCCACCCATACACGGAGGCGCTGATCTCCGCCGTGCCGGTAGCCGATCCCGCGGTGCAGAAGAAACGGAAGCGCATCGCCCTGCCCGGCGACGTGCCCGATCCCGCATCGCCGCCGAAAGGGTGCTATTTCCATCCGAGGTGTCGATACGCAACCGACCTGTGCAGGGAGTCCGATCCCCCGCTGAAGACCTACCCCGGAGGCGTCGAAGCGGCGTGCCATTACAGCGACACGCTGTCCCTCCAGGGCATTTGACCGGCCAGACATTCGCATGCTGGAGTCACGGATGAAACGAACAACGAGAGAGATACTGAAATACCTGCCTCTTATCGCCCTGCCCGGGCTGCTGGCCTGTGCCGGCAATGGCGGCGGCCCCGCATCGGACGTACCGGTTTCCGACGCATCGGCCCGTACGTCGCTGGAAGCGCCCCAACTGGCCGCCCGGGTGGCGGAGGGCAGCCTGCCGCCCCTTCACGAACGGATCCCCCCCAACCCGCTCGTGGCCAAGAACGATTATGAAGGGTACGATGGTCCCGGTGTATACGGCGGGACCTGGCGTCAATTGCACAACAACACCGACCTGGGCACCTGGAAGATGATCGCCGGATACGCCCCGCTGATCCGTTGGAACCGGATGACCACGGGCCTCGAGCCCGGCCTGGCGGAATCGTGGACGTTTAACGAGGACGGCACGGCGCTGACCCTCAAACTGCGTGAGGGCGTGCGGTGGTCCGACGGCCATCCCTATACCTCGGCTTCCTTCCGCGCGTGGTACGACCTGTGTCTCGACGACCGACACCGGTACCCGCCGCCCGTGTGGTGTCTCGTGGACGGCAAGCCCATGGAGGTGGAAACACCGGACGACTACACCATCGTCATGAAATTCGCCGGGCCCAACTGGCTCGTGCCCCTGTGGCTGGCGACCGGCTTCTGGTGGAGCGAAGAGTATAACGTGCCGGAACACTACATGAAGCAGTTCCATCCGGACCACAACGCCGGGATAGACGATTTCGTGTTATACGAGAAGCACAGACTGCCCCAGCGCAATCCGGAAAAGCCTTCCCTGTGGCCGTGGACGATCTCCCGCATCGAGAAGGGCGGCTTCCGGGTGATCCTGGAACGCAACCCCTACTACTACGTCGTCGATGACGACGGTCGCCAGTTGCCTTATATCGACCGGGTGGTCACGACCCTGGTCCCTGAATCTCAGATCCGGGTCCTGCGGGTGCTGGCCGGAGAAGTGGACTGCCAGTTCCGCGATCTCGACCTGCGGGACTTCTCGCTCTTCATGGAAAGCCGGGAAAAGGGCGGATACCGCGTAAAATTGTGGGAGAGCGCGTCCGGCGCGGATCCCGCGATCAACCTCAACTGGTCGGACAACGACCCGGTCCTCCGCGGCCTGATACGAGACCAGCGATTCCGGAAGGCCCTCGCAGCGGCCATCGACCGCGAGAAATGCAACGCCGTCGCCTTCAAGGGCCTGGTGGAGCCCCAGGGCGCCACCGTGAGCGAGGAAGGCTGGCATTTCCTGGACATGGAGGGCGCACGCCTCTTCGACCTGTGGAAGACCACCGACGCGGACTTCGATCTGGAAATGGCGAACAGGCTGCTCGACGAGATGGGGCTTACCCGCCGCGACGCCGACGGGTACAGGCTTCGTCCCGACGGCCGTCGGCTGACCCTCGTGCTGGACGCGCCGGCGGCGGCGCACATCGCCCACGAGAATGACGTCGCCTTGATTGTGGCCGAGGGCTGGCGGGAACTGGGACTGGACGTCCTGGTCTATACGCCACCCGGCGCCGAGTTGAAACTGCGGCGCGACCTCGGCGAATTCACCGCCCATCTCCACGGCGAGGCGGAAATGGACCTGTTCACCTACCCCGACTGGGTGTTTCCAACGTCTGGGAAATACTGGCATCCCAAGGTGGGCAAGTGGTACGAAACGGGCGGCGAAAAGGGCGAGGCGCCCACGGGCGTCATGGTCGCACTGCTCGATATCTACGACCGGATCAAGCAGGAGAAGGACCTGGACGCCCGTCATCGGCTGGTACAGGACGCCGTGCGGATCCATATCGAATACGGACCCTTTCATCTGGGCACGGTAGCTCGTACGCCCAAGCCCGTCATCGTGAAGAACAACTTCCACAACGTACCCGACAGCGGAATACTCGGCCCCTGGGCCATCGCTGGTCCCGCGACGAGTTTCCCCGAGCAGTTTTATATCGACTGAACGGACGATTACACATACCGCGTGCCGGACAGTCCATGGACCGCGGACCGCGGCATTGCCACCCGGTTAACCCATGATCCACTACGTCATACAGCGCTGTCTCCTCGCCATACCGACCCTCCTGGCCATATCGATGATCGGGTTCGTCATCATCCAGTTGCCCGAGGGCGACTTCCTGGACCGGAAGATCCAGGAGCTGGAAGAAATGTACGGCGACAGCAGTTCCATCGCGCGCATCGACGAGCTGCGCGAACGGTACGGTCTGGACCAGCCCATGTGGCGGCAGTACGTGGACTGGATATCAGGTTTCGTCGTGGGCGATTTCGGAGAGTCCTTCGAATACGAACAGGAGGTCAACCAGCTGATATGGGACCGGCTCGCCTTTACCGTGATCATCGCCCTTGGCGCCCTGCTGTTCACCTACGCCGTGGCGATACCCATCGGTATCTACTCGGCCACCCACCAGTACCGCCTCTCCGACAACGTGCTGTCCTTCATCAGCTTCATCGGCATGTCCATGCCGGGATTCCTCCTGGCCCTGGCTCTCCTGGTCTTCGTGTTCGAGATCTACAGGATACCCTTGTTCGGACTCTTCTCGAGCGAGTACGAAGGTGCGCCCTGGACCTGGGACAAGCTTGTCGATTTCCTGAAGCACCTTTGGATCCCGGTCATCGTGGTGGGCATCAACGGCACGGCCGGGCTCATGCGCATCATGCGTGGCAACCTGCTGGACGTCCTGGGCCAGCCCTTCGTGCAGACGGCCCGCGCCAAGGGCCTCAAGGAATCCGTCGTCGTCATCAAGCACGCGGCGCGCATCGCCATCAATCCGCTGATCACGATCCTGGGCATGAGCCTGCCGAATATCCTCTCCGGTGCCACGATCGTGGCGATCGTCCTGGGTCTCCCGACCGTGGGACCGCTGCTGCTCCGGGCCCTGGTCGCCGAGGACATCTACCTGGCGGGCACCTTGCTGATGATGTTCAGCCTGCTCCTGATCATCGGCAATATCCTCGCCGATATCGCGCTCGCCTGGGCGGATCCGAGGATACGGTATGACTAGCGTAGTCGACTTGATCATGAATGGCAGCGTTCGTGGAGTAAGCGGAGCAAGCGGAGTAAGCGTTCTCGGAGTAAGCGGAGCAAGTGAAGTAAGCGGAGCAAGCGGAGCAAGCGGAGCAAATCCATGACCACGGTCGACCAGGCAGAAACGGTCCGGGATTCGGGCTATCTCAGCTACCGCGCGCTGATCTGGCGAAGGTTCAGAATGAACCGGATGGGGATTGTTGCGGTGCTGATCCTGGCGATGTTCTATTTCGTGGCGATTTTCGCCGGGTTTTTCTCCCCGTACGACCACAACGATATCCGGATCCAGGTCCGGTACCTCCCACCCCAGGAGCTGCATTTCGACTGGTCCACCGGGTTCTACGTCAACGGACTGACTTCCACGCAGAACCCGGAAACCCTGGAACTGGAGTACGAGACGGACCGTTCTCAACGGTTCCCGGTCCGGTTTCTATCGCGGGACGGCAGTGGTAACCTCCGGCTGGTCCATTCCAATGGTCCCATGTACCTGCTCGGCACGGACCGCATGGGACGCGACCTGCTCTCGCGCATCTTCCACGGCGCTCGCGTCTCGCTTACCGTGGGGATCATCGGCGTTTTCCTAAGCCTGATCCTCGGATCCGTCCTCGGCACGCTCTCCGGTTACTTTGGCGGCTGGATCGACCACGCCCTGCAACGGGTCGTCGAAATTCTGGCGTCATTCCCCCCGATCCCGCTCTGGATGGCCCTCGGGGCTGCGCTTCCGGCCGGATGGACGAGCATCGAGACCTACCTGGGCATCACGATCATCCTTTCCATCATCAGCTGGGGCGGCCTGGCCCGAGAGGTGCGGGGCAAAGTGCTCGTATTTCGGGAACAGGATTATACGACTGCGGCGCGGTCGGCAGGCGCGGGACACTGGCACATCATCTCGCGCCACCTGCTGCCCGGCTGCTACAGCCATATCATCGTCGTGGCCACGCTGGCCATACCCGGCATGATCCTGGGCGAAACGGCCCTGAGCTTCCTTGGCCTGGGCATTCGTCCCCCCATGACCAGCTGGGGCGTCCTGCTCGAGGAAGCGCAGCGCGTGACGGTACTTCTGAACCACCCCTGGCTTTTGTTTCCCGCGTCACCGGTGCTGGTGGTCGTCATCGCATTCAACTTCCTCGGAGACGCCCTGCGCGACGCGGCGGACCCGTACTCGTGAGGATGGATCCGTGCGGAGAGGGACCGGATGAGCGTGAGATCGCGGCATACCCTTACAGACCGAATTACAACCCTCCCCTCATCCATCACCGTTCCCATTCGGATGTACCGGGAAGACCGCTGCTGCTGTACACCTCAAGGTCGGTGTCGCTCACCCATTCCGGCGTTACAGGACGGCGGGAGATGCCGCCTACACCCGTCTCCTGTGCCCTGAGCATACCCCGCACGTGTCCGGTAACAGCGTCTCTGTATATGGACATCGGATTGACGGTCTGACTGTCCAGTCTCGCCGTCCCGCCCGGACCCGATAACGAGATTTCCGTCAACGCCCGTCCCCATTCGGATGGTACGGGCACGGCGAACGCGAAGATCGACCGCTCCTCCCCGTGTACGAGTTCCGGCATTTCGAAGCGGAAGGAAAAGAGTTCGCCTTCCGGGGATGCCCCGGCGATCCGGTAATCTCCACCCGTATCCGGTAACACGGGAGGAGCGTCCACCACGAAGGAAGGCTCCAGGAACGGCGCGCCGAACTCGTCGATGCCTCCCCAGATGAGCAGCGTGCGCGCGGCAGCAGGCGGCGGAAGTCCGGACTCGCGCTCAATGCGATAGCGCAGGGCCTTTGTGAAATGAAAGTCGCTTACCCAGACAGGACCGCAGTAACCCATGACGTCCTTGTGCCAGGGCGGGACGAGCGATCCGTCTCGAAAGTCGTATCCCCAGACACCAATCGAACCGTCGCTTTCGGGAAAGGCGGGATCGGCGCCCGCGGCCTCTCCGCACGGGGCGTGGCCAAGACTGAAATTGTGCCCGAGTTCATGGGCCATGGTCAGCGGGTCGCTCGACGCAAACGCCGTGCGGCCTGGTGATTCCGCGAGTCCGCTGGGACCGTCGAATTGCCCCGACATCAGGCCCATGTAGTAACCGCTCCCACCTTCCATGACGTGTATCGCCATGGTTTCACCGATCAATGCGCCGGAGTGGTTTACCGATGTCCACACGGGATCATGGACGCGCAGGTCCATCTTCTCGACGGGGAGCAGGACGTCGATGGCGGATACCAATTCGCCGGAAGGGCTCAGACCATCGGTTAGCTCCAGCACATGCCGATCCGGAGCAGGCGAATAGAGGAACGGGATTAACGTGAGATCCAGGACCGGCATATTCCTTACGTCTACCGCGTTCCTGCCCGTTTGCGGGATACGTTTCGCTATAGCCAGTCCGGGAGGTAGCGCGCCTCCGGGGTCGATTTCAATCACTACTTCCAAACCGGGTTCCATGATCGAAGCGGGTATCTCGACGTTGGCGGTATTTGACAACAGGCTTTCGTCCATCTCCACGGGTATCGGGTTCGTTTGGGCCGGAACGTCGGCGACGAAAGACGCCGAACCATCCTGGTAGAAGGTCGCCCGTACGCCCGGGAGGTCCAGGTCCGTCGCTTCATCGGACGTGACGAAGACCCGCAGGAGCGCCGCCTCGCCGGCGACAAGCGGAACGGGGAACTCCCCGGACTGTACGGCCTGCGTGATCAGGTAATCGGCCCGCATGGCCTGGCAGGGGGCCACACGATAACTTTCCAGGTTTTGCAGCCAGGCCCGCAGTACGGAGTCGGAGCCCGCGCAGAGCCCTGTATCGCTTGCCGCCAATACGACCAACTCTCGAAGATCGGCCAGTTCCACAGGAAGACTGCCTGTAAGACCAGGGTTGTTCGACAGAAACAACTGACGAAGAGAATCGAGATCGCCCAGAGCGGGCGGCAGCCCGCCCGCGAGATCGTTGTCGGACAGTGCAAGTACCTGCAATCTGGAGAGCTTGCCGACTTCCCGAGGCAATGGCCCGGTCAGGGCGTTCTCCCGAAGCCAGAGTTCCTCCAGCGAAGCAAGATCGCCGATTTCCGCGGGCAGCGGTCCGCTCAGGCCGTTATTCTCGAGCTGCAACCTGGTCAGGTTGGACAGGCGCCCGATTTCGGCGGGCAACGAGCCGGACAGGCGGTTGTCCCGAATATGAAGCTCGTTCAGAGAGGCGAGACCGCCGATTTCCGCGGGCAGCGGTCCGCTCAGGTTATTGCCGTCGAGTAGAAGGATCTCCAGGTTGGACAGGCGCCCGATTTCGGCGGGCAACGAGCCGGACAGGCCGTTCTGTTCAAGCATCAACCAGCGCAGATTGGCGAGATTGCCCAATTCATTCGGGATTGATCCGGACAGGCCGTTCCCCCGCAGCAGCAGCAATTCCAGATTCGACAGATCACCGAACTCGGGCGGTATCGTCCCGGTCAGTTTGTTCTCCGAGAGCACCAGGGATTCCAGGGATGAAAGCTTCGCGATTTCCGGAATCAGCGATCCAGTCAGGTTGTTTCCGGCAAGGGCAAGCACCCTGACCCGGCCCTGTCGATTCAGAAACACGCCATGCCAGTCGGCGATTGGACGGTCGGTCAGCCAGTTCTCCCGATTCTGCCAGTTGGGGCCGCCGGCGCCGTGGTAGAACGAAACCAGGATGTCGCGGTCCGTCGCCGCCCCGCAGATTGCATTCGTACCCCTGTGCGAGGTCATGGCGTCCAGCCACGCCTCGAATGCCGCGTCGGCCTGGACGCATAGCCTGGTCATGTCGTAGTGGAACTCGTTTAAGCGAAGTGCGGACAGCGACAACGGGATCCTGCCGGACAGGGCGTTGTCATCGATTCGTAACGAAGTCAACTCGGTCAGTTCCGCCAGCCGGGGCGACAACGACCCGGAAAGCCCGTTTCCGCCGAGGTCGATATCGGTTACCAATCCCAGAGAATCGGTCGCGATGCCGTACCAGTCTTCCAATACGGCGTAGGGATCAAACGCCCATCCTTCTCCGTTCGTCCATCCCTCCCCGTTCGCGGCCTCACGAAACGCGAGTAGTGCGCGCTGATCGCCTCCGCTGCAGAATTCCACGTAATTTCGCCAATTGCCAAACTGTAGCGTCCAATCGATGAACTCTCTCGTACCAGGAACGCAAAGGCCTTCATTGACCGTTATAGGAAACCGTTCCAGTTTCGCGAGTCGCAGAAACGACCCCGGTATCGGACCGCTCAGCCGGTTTAAATCGAGCGCAAGTTCCTTCAGATTCCCCAGATTGCCGAGTTCGGGCGGTACCTGGCCCGTGAAGAGATTTTCACTGAGATAAAGGATCTCCAGGTTGGCGAGGTCACCAAGGAAGGACGGAACGGAATCTGTAAAGCGATTGCCGCCCAGGGAAAGGTATTTCAATTCCGACAAGGCGCCGAGTTCAGGCGGCAACGGTCCAGTGAATTCGTTCTGGTGCAGGTGCAGTTCCCGCAACGAAGTCAGGTTGCCGATGGCGGAGGGAAAAGCGCCGGTCAACTGGTTGGAGCCAAGATCGAGCCCGCGCAGGTGCCGAAGCAGTCCGATCTCCTCCGGCACAGGGCCTCGCAGGCCATTGAAATTCAGATTGAGATCGGAAACACGGCCCTGTACGTCGAGGGCCACTCCTTCCCATCGATCCAGCGGTTCATCCGATGCCCAGTTGCGGTTTCGCTTCCAATGCGCGCCCTTTGTCGCTTCGTACAGGGCCACCAATGCGTCGCGTTCGATCTTGCTTTCCTCGTCCGTGTCCAGTACGGTCACCCGGGCGCTTGCCTTCGTTTCGCCGTTCGAGGCGGTGACGGTCGCAGACCCGGGGCTCACCGCGGTGACCAGGCCGGTCGCGTCCACGTCTGCGACCGTCCGGTCGCTGGTCGACCAGGCAAAGGGCGCGTCCCGGACGGGATGTCCGTTGGCGTCGCTGCCTGCGGCGGCCATCCTGTAACGGCCTCCAACGGCCAGCGACAACGACGTTGGAACGACGGTCATCGAATCCACGACCTGTGCTACGACAACCTCCGCGCTTGCCGAAACCTCACCCGCCCTGGCGGTGATCGTCGTCGTTCCAGGCCCTTCGGCGGCGACAAGTCCGTCTGCTCCGACCGTCGCCACGGTCTCGTCGCCGCTTGACCAGGCCACGGCGGCGCCTGGCAATGCCCGCCCCTCCGCATCCTCAACCGCCGCCGACAGACGCAACATGTCCCCGATCGATGTAAAAGTGACGTGTTCCGGACTGACCACGATCACCGAAGGCTGAGGTGCCGCCACGGTGATTTCCGCGCTCGCGGTCGTCCCGCCCACGCTGGCGGTGACCGTCGTTGTTCCCATATCGAGCGCAGCCACAAGCCCGGACTGATCCACGGTGGCCACAGTTTCATCCGAGGAGGTCCAGAGAAACACCGGATCGATGATGGATGTGCCGCCCGCGTCGAAAGCCGTTGCCGTGATGCGCAACGTATCGCCCGGAAGCATCGCATGGGAAACCGGCTCCAATAAGATCTCCCGCACGTCCTGCATCACCGTCAGCGTCGCGCGGCCCTCGGCTTCGCCAACCTTCGCCGTAATCACCGCGATACCCTTTCCTACCGCCACGGCGAGGCCCGTACTGTCCACCGTGGCCACAGAGGTGTCGCTGCACGACCAGGCCAACGCCGCTCCCAAGATCCCGGCTCCGTACTGGTCGCGTACTTCGGCCGTGAGTTGAACGGTCTGTCCGATCGCCGTCAGTCCGGAAGCGCCAGGCGATATGACAATTGAAGCGGGAATCGGGGGTTCGACGGAAATACTCGCCTGCCCCACGGCATCGCCTGCGGTTGCGGTTATGGTGCATGCGCCGCCCTTGACGGCGGCCACAAGCCCGGACTGATCCACGGTGGCCACCGTCGGATCGCTGCTTGACCAACGGACGGACGGGTTGGCAATCAGGTTGCCGTTCCGGTCACGGACGGTGGCGGTCAGCCTGACCGTTTGATCCACGGCGGCGAGCACCGTGGCGGCCGGCGTGACGGCTATGCTGGAAGGTACCGCCGGTGAGGGCGGAGACGGCCCCGTCGGACCGGTTGGCTGGTCCCTGTCGCAGTTGGCCAGAATGACGCCCAGGCACGCCAGTACAAGTACGGAAAACCTAAACCGGGGGGACCAGGAAGGCATGTCGGTTATCCAGACGGGATTTAGTGCGTCGTCGATCCGATCACCGAAAGCGTCGATAGGCGTTGGTGGAACATCGACCGTTTCAGGTCAGGGGATTCATATCTATTGACAGGATGCAACGCCACAACTTAAGCTTGACTATGTTATGATTCGGCAAGATTGTTACATGTAATAGGAAGGTATTGCTGGCGCAAGGCCATCCGTATCTATAGACCACGGGGCCGGCAGGCAACCGCCGCTCCTTGTCACCCATGACGAAAGACCACGGCCGGTGAGTCGAAATACGTGGATTCCCGGACGGGTGTCAATGACATTTCGAAGATTGCCTGTGCCTTTCTACCACCTGCTTGCGGCGGTTCGGAACTGATGACGCGGTAAACGCGCCTGATCGACTGGAACGAGCAATTCGTCTCCGCTCGCCTGCAATGGCCTGGCCAGCGGCCAACTCGCCTGCAATGGCCTGGCCAGCGACCAGACTGAATCTTAGAGATAAGGAGCACAGTATGACTGATTCCACCAAAGTCGCCGTCGTGACCGGTGCGGGTTCCGGGATAGGCAAAGCCTGTTCCCTCGCCCTGCTTGACGCGGGCTACAGCTTGGTACTTGCCGGAAGGAGACGGGAAGCCCTCGATTCGACCGTAGCCGAAGCCGGCGACGCCGCGGATCGACTGCTTGTCGTCCCCACGGACGTAGGCGATGCTTCGCAGGTCGAACGCCTTTTCGCCGAAACCAGGGCGGTCCACGGACGCCTGGACCTGCTGTTCAACAATGCCGGGACCGGCGCGCCCGCGGTGCTCCTCGAGGAACTGACGGCCGAACAGTGGCAGACAGTGGTAAACGTCAACCTGACCGGTTCCTTCCTCTGTACCAGGGAAGCCTTCAAGATCATGAAGGACCAGGATCCGCAGGGCGGCCGGATCATCAACAATGGGTCGGTTTCCGCCCAGGTGCCCCGACCGAATTCGGCGCCGTACACGGCCACAAAGCACGCCGTAACCGGTTTGACGCGTTCGACTTCCCTCGACGGACGGAAGTATAACATCGCCTGTGGGCAGATCGACATCGGCAACGCGGCCACGGAAATGACGGAGCGGATGAAAGAGGGCATCCTGCAGCCGAGCGGCGACCTGGTGGCCGAGGCGCGGATGCACGTGAAGAACGTGGCCGACGCCGTCGTCTTCATGGCCGGTTTGTCCCTCGACGCCAACGTACAGTTCATCACGGTCATGGCGACGACCATGCCCTACATAGGACGGGGATAATGACGGAAACCAAGGCGCAACCTGTCGAAATCACGGAAGAACAGAAAGAGCAGTACCAGGAGGAAGGGTACTTCATCCTCGCGTCGGCCATGGACGATGAGATGCTGGCGTACATACGCGGCGAGTGCGATCGGCTGACTGAGGAGATGGAAGCCCAAATGGCCGAGGCAGACGAGACCACACGGGGAATCAACCACAAGGGCAAACGGTACTTCGTTTCAAACCGGCACCGCGACAATCCCAGCCTGCGCCCGTACATTTTCAGCGATCTCATGGCCGAAATCTGCCGGTCGACCCTTGGCGACACAGCCTATCTCTTCCACGAGCAGTTCGTGGTCAAGGGGCCCGAAATCGGCATGAAATTCGGCTGGCACCAGGACTCGGGCTACGTGGGCTTCGACCACCGGCCGTACATGAGTTGCTGGGCGGCCCTCGACGACGTAACCGAGGAGAACGGTACGGTCTACGTCCTGCCCTTCTCCCGCGCGGGTACCCGGCACCGCCAGGACCACCGCATCGTGGACGAAACCAACGACAAGATCGGCTATTTCGGCGACGACCCCGGGGTTCCGGTGATCGCGCCTGCCGGAAGTATCCTCGTGTTCTCCAGTGTTTCCTTCCACCGCAGCAGTCCGAACACATCTGTCGGCTGGCGCCGCGTGTACCTGACCCAGTATTCCGCGGAACCTATACTCACTGAAGACGGAACCCGGAACTGGAGCAACGCGGAACCCTTTCTCGTGGGTGGTGAGCGGGTAACGGCCGATTAGACTTCGTAGCCCGTAGCATCCGTAACTCAGTTTCAACACGAGCCGTGCGACTGCAAATACACCGCATACAAAGGAGCGGAACGTGACCACCATCACCGGGGTGAAGTGCATCCGGACGCGATCGAACGGAACCTGGGGCATCGTCAAGATCACCACCAACCAACCCGGACTGCACGGCATCGGATCGGCGAGCGACCATTACCATCAGGGCGCCGTCATCGAGGCCATCGAGTCCATGCTGGCCCCGAAACTCATTGGCCGCGACGTCAGCCGCATCGAGGACATCTGGCAGACCTTCTACACGAGCGGTTACTGGCGTAATGGGGCCATCACCAACACAGCCCTGAGCGGCATCGACATGGCGCTGTGGGACATCAAGGGCAAAGAGGCGGGGATGCCCGTCTACCAGCTCCTGGGCGGCGCCTGCCGGAGCGCCGTGCCCTGCTACGCCCACGCGGGTGGTGGTACCCCCGAAGCCCTGCTGGAAGCCATACAGGGCTACCTCGATGAAGGGTTTCCGGTGGTCCGGTGCCAGCTGGGTGGTTACGGCGGTGGGGGATTCATTCCCTCGGAAGACGCACCCCGCCCCGCCAACGCCTGGCCCGTAGACCAGGTATTCGACGACGAGGCCTACATCGAGGCCATTCCGAACATGTTCGAGTATCTACGTACGAAGCTCGGATTCGGCCCCAAGCTGACCCACGACGTCCACGAGCATCTGCGGCCCCAGTCTGCCGTCGCCCTGTCCAAGCGCCTTGAACCCTACCGCCTGTTCTTCCTGGAGGACGTCCTGTCCCCCGAACAGGTGCAGTGGTACCGCCTGATCAGAGAACAGTGCACGACGCCGCAGGCCATGGGCGAACTCTTCGTGAATCCCCACGAATGGACGCCCCTCATCACCGAGCGCCTGATCGATTACGTCCGGGTACGGGTTTCCAAGGCGGGCGGCATCACGCCGTGCCGCAAGATCGCGAACCTGTGCGAATCCTTCGGCATCAATACCGCGTGGCAGGAAGGGGGCGACAACGACCCGGTCAACCAGGCCGCGGCCGTTCATCTCGACATGTCAAGCTGGAGCTTCGGGATCCAGGAGGAGAACACCTTCAGCGAGGCTGAATACGCGGCATTTCCCGGGGCCTGCGAGTTGAAGGTAGGCCATCTCTACGCGAACGACAATCCGGGACTGGGGCTGGACATAGACGAGGACAAAGCCGCCAGGCTGCTGAACGCGGAGGATGCGGCTACGCCCCGCTATGCCGCGGAGGACCGGAGGGCGGACGGCAGCGTCGTAAGGCCTTAGAAGCCGCAGTTATTCTACTTCGAAAGCTTCATTAGCCAATTGATACCAGTGCACGTCCCCGGATGCGATGGCACGCCGAATACCGTCGTCTCTCCTGAGACCTGTCACAACGGGAAACGCACGTTTACCAGTAAAACGGTACATGTAACCTGCATTCCTGATTGCCCTGTGCGTATCCCTTCCATTGGCGGTAAACGAAACCTCGACTACGACGAAGCAAGTCTCGCCCTTCCCGTCCTTCGCCTCGATGATCAGATCAGCGGCGCGAAAACTGCGCAAGTCGTTTGCGGGTATGTCCTTTGTTCCCTTCAACCTGGCCAAAGTCCTTATCTCGGCACCGGGCAGAACCCGGACCATTTCGAGTCCCAATTCGTCGGCTATGTCGTCCGCGTACTCTATGGCCGCGTTCCTGGCGTGCGCCCCTCGCAATACCCCCATGTCGTTCTCCAATCGATCCACGCGATGGTCGAGCTTGTCCATGCTATGATCGAGCTTGTCCATGCGCTGGTCAACACGATCAAACCGTTGATCGGCATTTCCGGCCAGATTTGAGACGATCCGCGGCAACTCCAGAACTTCCCTGGGCAGTACCCTGTTGCGCAAAGCTTCGAGCCACCTGGGGTTATCGTCCAGTACCCCTATCAGGTCTTCTATCGTATGGATGGAGTGCATGCTGATTTACCTACTGGGATTGCTGACACCAACGAACAGGATGGTTTCCTCGACCGGCATGAAGCCCGAGCCTTCCAAAACTGATTTCTCAATCTATATAATCTGTCGGAAATCCATCCATTTTCTCGTAAAAAAAGTACCGCTAGGGCTTCGTGTCCGAGTCTATGGGCGGTTCATCGTTGCCCATGAACCGCTCCGCGGAGTTTATTGTGGCCGGACTAGACCGAAAATCGGCGATCCACGTTTCGCGGAAGTAGAACTGCTTCTCGCGAGGAAGGCCCGCGATTACTTCAGGTGGGGTCTTGAGCCGGTGCCAGTGGGTGGCCAGATGGGAATAGGCGTTGAGGACGGTGACCCGCGGCTCGTCCCGATTCCACTTGGGACCCGCGTGACATAGATTCTCGGTGAAGAATACGGCGCTGCCCGCGGGACAGGCGTAGGTCATCAGGAACTCGCTCCGTTTCCCGGGCTCCAACGACTTGTGATCTGGATGCATGGGGAAGTTGGCCTTGTGACTGCCTACCACGAAGTGCGTGCTCTGGTCCTCCATCCTGATATCCGTAAACTCGAAAATTACCCGGACCATACCGGCATAGATGCGTTCCCGCTGCACGCGGTACCCGAAGATCGGATCGATCTGGTTGGGACCGCCGCCGTGCAGTTCCCCGTGCTCCTCCCCCTTCTTGCGCCACACGCAGCTACAGTTCTCCAGACGGAAATCGGGACTGATGATCTCCGAGATAACATCGATGACAGCGGGATGATCGATTAGAATGCTCGACGGACCGCCCGGCACGTCGCGGTGTTCCGGCGGCAGCGACTCCGGTTCGTGCTTGATCAGGTAGATCTGCTCGCGGATTTCCTTAACTTCGTCCGCCGTGAGAATGGCCGGGCGCACTAAAAAACCAGACAGGTCGAATCGGAAGCGTTCTTCGTCGGTCATGGACATGGGGTGGAGTCCTTCGAGGTGATTGATTCCCGTTATTTTCAGCAGTTTATTCAGAGGGTAAAGACAGACCTGATGAGTGAACAGGGTTTCCCCCGGCTCACGTTCGCATGAGCGTCACAGTAATCTGTTAAACTCCTCTACGCCTATACCGCACTGCCTTATTATGGCGCGCAGTGTTCCCGGTCAAGTGCCCGATGGTCCGGGACTACAATTTGTGTAAAAGGGTGTTCTCGACGCAAAACGACGTGACTGCCGCGGTGTCGTCTGATATAAAACCCCACTTTGGCTAGTGCTCTGATGCACTCGCGCCCTGAAATAACGGGCAGTGCGTTCATACGGCTACGACCAAGGCCTCGAAATTGTCCTCAGGAATCGGAAGACCGTCGTCTTCCAATGCCGTGATATATGCTTCAATCGCCTCCTTGACACTTTCAATCGCAGCCTGACGGGATTCGCCCTGACTTATGCAACCTGCCAAGCTGGGGCATTCTGCAATCCAAAAGCCGTCCTCTCCAGGATAAAGAACCACTTGTCGCATCGCTTCAACTCCTTATGCCTTGTACGTTCAATTCAGGTTGCGGCATGAAGGAAGATTACGAGTTTCCTCAATCAAAAGGAAGCTTAACCATGTGTCCCGGTCAAGGGTGCAATACAGTTTCTCGTAAAGCGCAAAGACTACTGTGTCAAAGTGTCGAATT
>MKWU01001971.1_pt1 | contig 32883 bp, 22 predicted proteins | sample 809101 | NCBI WGS metagenome assembly MKWU01 (sample SAMN05860141, study PRJNA318959) | sponge metagenome | host: Aplysina aerophoba | place: Slovenia: Piran, Adriatic Sea, Gulf of Piran | collected 2013-05-07
TTTGCTGCTTTGGAATTAGCGTACGGTTCGGGCCACAGAACGGGGCTGCCCGGATTGGCGTGACGATTCAATGTTCGGCGAGCGCACCTCGCACGGTGGCCGCTCATCGCAAGTGAGCGCGTGACGGTGAGGTGTGTCCATCACCTCGGGCTGTTTCACAGTAATGAATCAGTTGTTCTGCGGAATCTCCGGGACGTCGCTTGCGCGCATCCTGAATGGAGTGCTGTTCACGATTCCCTTGATCAACGCCGAGAAGCGGTGTTGTTCCCGGGCCAGTCTTTGCTGGATCTCGTCCACGGCGGGATTGTCGGTCCGGTCCACGCCGCGGCCCAGCGCATAGGTCAGCAGTTTCTTCGTCAGCGCGCGGCTAAAGGCACTGGCTTCGGTTGTCGCCAGGATCTGTCGCAATTCGGCAGGCGACTCGAACTTGCGACCGCCCGGCAAAGACCCCGAAGTGTCGAGCGGGAGTTCGCCGTCCACATCGCGCCACCTGCCCACGGCGTCGTAGTTTTCGAGCCCGAATCCGATCGCGTCCATCACTAGATGGCAGGACATGCAGCCTTCGTTCGATCGATGTTCCTCGAGCTGCTGCCGTAATGTCCCGCCCATTGCGCCCTTCCGGACCTCCAGTTCAGGCACGTCTGGCGGCGGAGGAGGAGGCTTCTCGCCAAGAAGGTTCTCCAGCACCCAAAGGCCCCTCAGCACAGGCGAAGTACGCGTAGGGTACGAGGAGACCGTCAGCACGCTCGCCTGGCCCAGGAGACCTCCGCGCCGGCCGTCAGTCAATTCGACCCGAACAAAGTTCTCCCCGTCAATTCCCGTAATGCCGTAGTGCCGGGCAAGCCGCCCATTGAGGAATGTGTGGTTTCCGTCCAGGAAGGTCAGGATGCTCAGGTCTTCGCGGACGATGCTGTCGAAGAACAGTCGAGTCTCGCGAATCATGCTATCTCGCAGAGTCTCGTCGAATCCCGGGAACTGATCAGCGTCTGGCTTCGCGTGGGTCAGATTGCGCAGTTGCAGCCACTGTCCACCAAAGTTCTCCACAAGGGCTGTCGCCTTGGGATCGGCCAGCATGCGCCGTACTTGTTCGCCAATGCCCTTGGACGAGCCCAATTGTCCCGATCCGGCCACTTCCAGCAACTCGTCGTCAGGCATGCTGCTCCAGAGGAAGTACGACAGCCGCGAGGCCAATTCGTAGTCGTCGATCGCGCGAATCTCATCGCTACCGCCCGGCACGGCGTCACGTTCTATTCGGAACAGGAACTGGGGCGAGACCAAGATGGCCTGCAGGACCGTCTGTGCCATTCCCTCGAAGGTCTCTCCCCCACGCATCGACCGCTCAGCGAGGTCCATGAGGTGGTCCATTTCGGCTTCGGTGGCCGGCCGGCGGTACGCGCGCAGGGCGAGACGGCCGAGGATCTCTTCCGCACACCGCCGCCAAGGTTCCTCACCCCTTGGTCGGCATGTGAGGATTCGGCGATGGCTTGCAGGAAGCGGAATGGCTTCGGCGTTGTACGGGCCGTTGATCTCCAGGTAGTCGACCCACAGCTTGCGCTGGGAGTATTCAGAGTTGGGATTCATCGGCTCGCCGGCGAAATCGATGAATCCCACCCAGATGGTCTTCTCGCCAGGCCCCATGATATTCGACACGCGTTCGGTTCGATCGAAGTATTGCGCCGCCTCGACCGCCTTCGTAGCCATTCGCTGCCCTTCGATTTTCAGCGTCATCAGCCGAGGCGGCGGTTTCAACTCAGGGAGGTAGCGCCCGTTGTCTTCCGATCGCTGGCGGCGGTCGGTGGCACCGAACGCGAATTCGTAGCGCCCTCTCGCAGGGAAGTCGAAGGACAGCTCGATTGAACCGTCCAGTGTGAATGGCGACATGCTGCCAATGGCATCGGGATTGGTTGCATCCCGAGACGCTTGGATGCGGAATCGGGTGGGTTCCGCTAGCCGCGGGCGTTCCCAAATCGCAGCGCGAGCCAGTTTGCCGGCCGCGTCGAGGTATTTCTCCATCAACAGGGGAGAGGTAGACAGTACGTCGCCGATATTGTCGAAACCGTAGCCGGAGTCGTCGACGGGAAAGGAATTAGCTGGACTCAGATTGACGCCGAGGAGGTCGCGAACGGTGTTGTTGTACTCGGTTCGGTTGAGTCGCCGCGCGGTAACTCGCCCCGGCCGCGTTTCGCGGTATTTCTCCATGGCACCAATCCGGCTCTCGATCCATGCGGTTAGGGCTTCAAGGTCGGCCGAAGGCGGTGCGGGACTGCCTGGTGGTGGCATCTTGCCCGTCCGGGTCATCCGGAGCACGTCGACCCAAACGCCAGGGTGTCGCAGTGCTTCGGCCTCGTCGGAGAACAGATCCAAGCGTAGCTCGGCCATCTGGATGCGTTCCCCGTGGCAGGCCGAGCAATGCTCCGCCAGGAACGGTCGGACGGATTCCTCGAACGTGGCGGCAATCCCCAAAGGGAGCAGCAGCAACTGGACAAGGATGCGCCAAGACACCGCCATCATTATATTTCGGAAGCGTCTGGACCCTGCCACTTCGTGCCCCTGCTCAGGTTGAGACTGCCTCATCGCGACGTGCGAGCACGGCACTCCCAATCTCCGGCGTCCCTTGTGCAACGGTCGAGAGGCTTTGCGGGCTGATTTGAGTTCAGAGTGAGCGAGGTGACTGTAGTGCACCACGTCCAGCCTGCAGCGGCTCCAAACCAAGACTGCCGTGCAAATGGACAGGCGCTAGCGCATCGTACAGAGGCCTCCGATAGCTACCTGAAGCGGTGCGCACCGGATTGATAGCCTAGTAGATCGGGATGGAAAAACTACTGGTCGCGAATCGAGGCGAGATTGCGATCCGCATATTGCGGGCTGCGACCGAGCTCGGTCTACGTACGGCGACGATCTATTCGCACGAAGATCGCCTCAGCCTGCACCGATTCAAGGCTGACGAGGCCTATGAAGTAGGAGACACGAGGGGGCCTGTCGCCGCTTATCTCGATATTGACGGCATTGTCGGGCTGGCCAAGGATCGCGACGTCGACGCCATCCACCCGGGTTACGGCTTCCTTTCCGAGAACAGCGGACTGGCGAAGGCTTGCGCCGATGCCGGAATCGCTTTCGTTGGCCCAACTGCCGAACTGCTTGACCGGCTTGGCGACAAGACTAGTGCGCGCCAGCTGGCTCGCAGTGTCGGAGTCCCTGTCGTGCCCGGAACCGATGTGGTAGCTGGAGATCCCGACCAGGTGTGGCAAGCTGCCAGGTCGATTGGCTTCCCGCTCATCGTCAAGGCTTCGTTTGGCGGCGGCGGTCGTGGGATGCGTGTCGTTCGAACCGAAGCGGAGCTGCTGGAACGGCTTGAGGAAGCGAGCACGGAGGCGCACCGCTCCTTCGGCGACGGCTCGGTCTTTCTGGAACGCTACATCGCGAGGGCAAGGCACATCGAGGTACAGATCCTAGCGGACTCCCATGGATCAATCGTGCACTTGTGGGAACGCGATTGCTCGGTGCAGCGCAGACACCAGAAGGTAGTTGAGCTTGCTCCGGCTGCAAACCTTTCCGAGGGCTTGCGAGATGCGATCTGCGATGCGGCGATCAGAGTTGCCGGCGCCGCCGGATACCTCAACGCCGGGACTGTCGAGTTTCTCGTCGATGCCGACAGCGGGGAATGGTATTTCATCGAGGTCAATCCCCGGATCCAGGTAGAACACACCGTGTCAGAGATGATCACAGGAATCGATATTGTCAGATCCCAAATCCTCGTCGCGCAGGGGTGTCGCCTGCACGAGGAGCCGCTAGCGATTCCACAACAGGACCAGATTCAGCGGCGGGGGTTTGCGATTCAGTGTCGCATCACCACAGAGGACCCATCCGACGGATTCTCGCCCGACTACGGACGCTTGCAAGCCTATCGCACGGCGGCCGGATTGGGCATCCGGCTCGATGGCGCGGCGTATTCCGGAGCTGTGCTGAGTCCCTTCTACGACTCACTCCTCACCAAGCTGACGGCTTGGGACAGAACGTTGCGGGGAGCCTGTGTCCGGGCCGACCGCGCGTTGCGGGAGTTTCGGATTCGGGGAGTCAAGACAAACATTCGGTTCCTGCAGAACGTTGTGAATCATCCGACGTTCCAGTCCGGCGATGTGACGACCGGGTTTCTGGAAGCGACGCCCGAGTTGTTCAAGTTCCAGCCGGCGCGGGACCGCGCCAACCGCTTGCTCGCTTACATTGGCGACGTCATCGTCAACGGGAATCCGACGGTAGCGGGCAAGGACCGTCCCGAGAACCTTGAACCACCGCCCATAGTCCCGTATGACCGGGGCACAAAGGCACCAGATGGAACTCGGCAACGGTTGCTAGAACTCGGACCGGAGAAATTCTGCGAATGGGTGCGGGACCAGAAGCCTCTACTGGTCACTGATACCACGTTCCGGGACGCTCACCAGTCGCTGCTTGCGACGCGCGTGCGCACGCATGACCTGCTTGTCACAGCTCCGGCCGTAGCGAGGAGTCTCTCAAACCTCTTCAGCTTGGAGATGTGGGGCGGCGCGACGTTTGACTCGTCGCTCCGCTTTCTTTACGAGGATCCCTGGGAGCGACTCCGGGTGATGCGGCTGGCGGTCCCGAACATCTGCTTCCAAATGCTCCTGCGCGCCTCCAACGCGGTGGGCTACACGAGCTATCCGGACAACGTCGTGAGGGAGTTCACGATCGAAGCAGCCCGGCAGGGGATCGACGTTTTCCGTATTTTCGACTCGCTCAATGATGTGAACAACATGGGCGTCGCTATGGATGCCGTCCAGGGCACGGGAGCGATTTGCGAGCCCGCGATCTGCTACACCGGGGACATTCTTGATCCGAATCGCCCGAAGTACAGCCTGAACTACTATCTTGACCTCGCCGCCAGGCTCAAAGAGATGGGGGCACACATGCTCGGCATCAAGGATATGGCCGGACTCTGCCGGCCCTACGCCGGCTTCCAGCTCGTGAAGGTCCTGCGCGAGGAAGTGGGTTTGCCGGTGCACTTCCATACCCACGATTCCAGCGGGCTCAACGCGGCTACCCTCCTGAAGGCATCGGAAGCAGGGGTCGACGTCGTCGATGCCTCCATCGCAGCGCTATCGGGCTCGACGAGCCAGCCAAACCTCAACACCTTGGTTGGCACGCTCAAGGGCACAGATCGCGACACGCACCTTGACGAGGATGCACTAGGCCGGTTCTCCCTGTATTGGGAAACCGTTCGTACGTATTACCTGCCATTTGACAATGCGCCCAAGGCAGGTAGCGCGCGCCTTTACACTCACGAGATCCCCGGGGGCCAATTCACGAATCTCCAACAGCAGGCAGCGGCGATGGGCCTCGCGCAACGCTGGCGGGAAGTCGAGCAGATGTACGCCGACGTGAACCAGCTACTAGGAGATATCGTCAAGGTCACGCCCTCAAGCAAAGTCGTGGGAGATCTTGCGCTGTTCCTGCTCTCCAAGGGCATGACCTGTGACGAGGTCCGCAAGCTACCGCCGGATCACAATGTCGGCTTCCCGGATTCTGTTGTGGACATGATGAGGGGATCTTTGGGCGAGCCTCCCGGAGGATGGCCCGAGGAGATCCGCGAGATCCTCCTATGCCGCAAGAAGCCCATCGAGGGCAGGGCAGGGGAGAAGCTACCCCCAGCAGACATCGACGAGGCCGCTGCCGCGGCTTCGAAGCTGCTCAGGCGCAAGGCGACGAAGTGTGACGCGCTGAGCAATCTGCTATATCCCGACGTCTTTGCCAAGTACGCCGAGGCCCGCCGCATGCACTCCGATGTCGGCGTGCTGCCGACGCCGGTGTTCTTCTACGGCCTGGAGGAAGGCGAGGAGTGCACCTTCGACATCGAGCCCGGCAAGCGATTGATTGTCAAGTTCCTCACTTGCGGTGATGCTCAGCCAGACGGGACGCGCACGGTGTTCTTCGAACTGAATGGGGCGCCACGACGGGTGCGCATTCGCGATCGTTCGCTCCAGGCGGACCGGCCGGCGGCGCGCAAGGCTGCCAGCGGGAATCCCGACCACATTGGAGCGCCGACTCCCGGATTAGTCACAGCGGTCTTTGTCGGCGTCGGCGATGAAGTCGAGCCCAACGCAAAGCTGCTCACGCTCGAAGCGATGAAAATGCAGAGCACTATCTACGCGCCCGACGCGGGCAAGATCAAGGAGGTCCTGGTCGAAGCCGGAAGCCAGGTGCAGTCCAAGGATCTATTGCTGATCATGGAGTCCTAAGCGCGTGTCCCAGAGGCCATCGCGCTTCACCGTCGCGGCGTGGCTGTTCTTCGCCTACCTGATAGCGGTCATTCTGTTCGGTGCATGGGTGCGCATCAGCCATTCCGGGGCCGGCTGCGGCAGCAACTGGCCGACGTGCGGCGGGGAAGTGATCCCAACGGCTCCGTCCACCGCCACGCTGATCGAATTTGTTCACAGGGTGTCGAGTGGCTTTTGCGGCATCTTCGGCCTGGCCATCCTCGTTTGGTCCTGGGTACGTTTCGGATTCGGCGCGGTCACCCGCGCGGCGGCGCTCACCCTGGTCTTCATCGTGTTCGAGGGCGCGATCGGAGCGGGACTGGTACTAGGAGAACTGGTGGCGGACGACGATTCGGTCGCGAGGGCCGTCGTGATCGCACTGCACCTGGGCAACACGCTCGCCCTGACCGCATTCTCGGCGCTTACTGCCTGGTGTTCGGGTTCCCGGGACGCACCCAGATTCCTGGGCCGACGACGGATGGCGTTTTCGGGCGGCTTGGTCCTGATCGTGTTGACTGCGATGACTGGCGCTGTCACCGCATTGGGGGACACCCTATTTCCCAAGGAATTGGCGATTTCCGCTGAGTTGTTTGCCCAGATTGGTAGCGACCTGTCCGCGGGCAACCACTTCCTGGTCCGGCTACGCGTGGTCCACCCCGCACTGGCGATAGTTGCTGCCGGCTATCTGATTTGGCTGCTCAATGGGGTGGCCACATCGAATCAGTGGGCTCGGGCCGCAATGTACCTGACCGCCATCCAGGTCGCACTTGGCTTTTTCGACATCGGGTTGTCCGCACCAGCGTGGGTGCAGATCCTGCACCTGCTTGCCGCCCAAGGTCTTTGGATGACGTTGATCCTGACTTGCGCTTCGATCGATCGGGGCGCGGAGAAGGCCTCGCCGGCCCGAGCATAGTTTCCGCGCTTGGCAGACAACAGCAGTCCGATGAAGGTCTTTGGCCCCGGCGGGACGCTGCCGTGCCGACCTGACCGGGTCCAAGATCCGGGCGTTTCGAGCAATTCTCCGGCGTCACCACGAGGAAGGCGGTAAACCATAGTGCGCAAATGGTTACGGCGTTGGCCAACAAATATTTGTAAATTCCAGATCAGGTGTTGACACACGAATTCTGGCGTCACTACAATGCCTCCGGTGGGTACGCACGGTCTGTGGCGGCCAAATTGGTCCTTGATTCCCGCAGACAGCAAAAACTGTCTAGCTGGGTGGCCATTGGGGCCGGTCAAATGCATATCAGTGCTGCCGAAGTCCGAAGTGAGGTAAACCATGAATTTGAGAGCAAATCGCCGGATCCATTCCGGCGCGGCTTGGATCCTATTGCTGCTTCTGCCAGCGCTGGCATGGGGGCAAGGATCCGGTGGAACCATCAACGGTACTGTGACCGATTCCACGGGGGCAGTGATCCCCGGGGCTTCGATCGAGGTTACCAACGTTGAGAATGGAGTTGTCACGAACACGGAAACCGGTGTGAACGGCGTGTACTACTTGCCGAACATGCCTGTGGGGCAGTACAACATCGCTGCGGAATCCGATGGATTCAAGCGTGCCGAGGTGGCCAATCTTCGCTTGAACGTCGCGTCGGAACTCCAGCAGTCCTTCATCCTGGAGATTGGCGCTGTCACCGAGGTTGTCGAGGTGAGCGCCGCGCAGGTGCAGGTGCAGACAACATCGGGTTCGGTCGGATCCGCCGTACAGATCGAGCAGATGATCGAACTGCCACTCGCCGGAAGGAATATCTATAATCTCGTGAACCTGGTGCCCGGCGCGTATAAGAGGGGTAACACCGTCTCCATCGGCGGCGGCCGCTCACAATCCGCCGGGTCCTACATCGACGGAGTGGAGAATTCGCGGGGTGGCTTGGGGGTCCAGAACATTGAAATGGTTCCCCCGATCGACTCGATGCAGGAGTTCAAGGTAGAAGTCAACGCGATGGGAGCCGAGTACGGGCGAAGTTCCGCCGGAGTTGTGCAGGCCGTGACCAGGAGCGGCACGAACGAGTTCCACGGTAGCCTGTACTGGTTCACGCGCAATGACATTTTCGATGCCTACAGTTGGCGCAAGACACTCGACGCAGACGGTAATCCGAGAAAGACCAAACTCCGCCGGAACAACGGGGGACTCTCGATTGGCGGCCCCATTGTCAAGAACAGGACGTTTTTCTTCATCAATCCCGACATGCTATTCAATCCGCGGACGCTTCAGCGCCAGCGCAACGTTGGCGATCCGCGTTGGCGGACTGGCGATTTTTCCACAGCGAACCGCAGCTTCAGGGGCGGGCCTGTTCCCGTATACATCTGGGATCCGTTGACGGCGACAGCTGGCTCGGAGATTCAACCCCGGCTGGCGCAGCGGTTTCCTAACAACCAGATTCCGGCCAGCCGCTTTGACCCCGTTGGAGTGAAGATTCTCAGCTACGTTCCCGATCCGACCCCTGGACGGGTACCGACCAATCCCAACAACCTCGCTGGCAACTGGGTCCAGAACGTTGGTGCCAACACGACGCGGTGGTACCACACCGGCAAGGTGGAGCATGTCTTCAGCGAGAAGTGGCGCTCCTCGGTACGAGCGATCATCAACCCGCAGACGGTGGACAACGAGTACACCGAAGGCTACGGCCCGGCCGATCTGAACGGCGCGTTGAACGCGCTGGACCGCTATAACTGGAGCTGGACCAACACATACACGTTCGGTCCGCAGTTCTTCGTGTCAGCGATCGCAGGAATCAACCGCGTATATCTCGACAACCTAAGGTCAGATTGCTGCGAGACGAATTATGCAGACCTGCTTGGCATACCCGGCTTGGAAAAAGGAGGAGAGGCGTTTCCGCGCGTTGCCTTCAACAGCCGCGTTCCAATGACACCTGTAGGGAATGGCTACGCCCACCGGATCGCGGCATTCACGACCTGGAATTGGGAGGCGCAATTCACCAAGATCGTTGGCAACCACACATTCAAGTTCGGCGGGAAATACAACTCCTACCACGGCAACGAGACCGCTAGGCAGACCCCTTCGGGGAACTGGGTTTTTAATGGGTGGTTCACCAGGAACCACAGGGCAACCGGGAATGGCAGTCCCAATACAGGAATCGGCATGGCCGATTTGCTCCTAGGCCGTGCGAGAACCGTCACCACTCGGATATCAAACTCGCTCGGCAAGCGCATCAAGTACTGGGGCGGGAACTTCCAGGACGACTGGAGGGTGACGCCTCGGCTGACCCTGAATATCGGTATGCGCTACGAGGTTGAGACTCCGATCTACGAAGTCGCCGGCCGCATGAACGGATTCTGCCCGTACTGCGCGCACCCGCTAGCGGGCCAGAACGGCATCCCGGAGAACGCGATCGGGAGGGTGTTGTTCCCGAATCGGGATGGCTCGGGCAAATACCTCTGGAACTGGGATACCAACAACATTGCCCCCAGGTTCGGTTTCGCCTACCGCTTGCGGGAGGATGCCTCGGCGGTGCTGCGAGGCGGCTTCGGGATCTTCTACGGCAATCCGTATGACCGCAATGCGATCCAGCCCGGACGCGCTGGGTTTGACCTAATCTTCCGTCGTCTCAACAACCTGACCTACTTCCGGGAAGGCGTGCCCGCCGGTGCCTTGGACGATATCCCGGACGAGGAGCTGAATGGGGGATTCGGTTCGGTCGGGACAAGGTTTCCCACTTCGACGATCCAGTTCTGGGACCAAGCCCGCGAAATGCCCTATTCGCAAAACTTCAACCTGACGCTGCAGACACGCTGGAAGGGCGTCCTTTGGGAGTTTGCGGTCCTTGGCAATCTGGCGCGCCACCAAGCCTTCGCCAACATCAACATCAACCAGATCCACCCTGACAACCTGCCAGCCGCGAACGCCCCCGGCGTGAATGCAGCGACCAGGGAGAGGCTTTACCTGCCTTGGGTAGCTTGGGAAGGCACGGGAGATCAGATTCAGCTGTTCTCACCGAATTGGGGACTCTCGAACTACTGGGCCGGGACATTCAAGTCGGAGAAACGGTTCCAGAACGGCCTTGGGTGGACGGTTGCGTACACCCACACGCAGTGGATCGACAACATCCGGTTCATTGGTGCCGGCTCGTGGGGAACCAACCAGATTGTCCAGACCATCTATGACCTGAGGGCCGAACGATCGAGTTCCGGCGGCCGCATTCCTCACCGCTTGGTCTTTGCTCCAATCGTCGATTTTCCATTCGGACGTGGCCGCCGGTGGGGCAAGAGCTGGGGCACCGTGCTCAACGCGATCGCCGGAGGCTGGCAGGTATCCGGAATCGGCACCGTTCAAAGTGGCGGATCCATAGGCGCGGTCGTGGAATCGGGTGCCCAGAGGAAGGGCGACCTCACGCCCGGCCATGTGCTTCGGCCGAATGTGACGGGGGAGTCCTTTAAATCACCCAACCAGGGTGATCCGGCTGGGATTCCGGGGAGCGATTCGCCGATTTACGGAATCAAGTGGCTGAATTACGATGCTTTCGAGATTCCGGACCCGTTCACGCTTGGGAATGCGTCGCGCAATCTTCCCGGAATTCGATCGCCTTGGTGGTTCCAAGGGGATCTCTTGCTGGCGAAGAACTTCTATTGGGGGGAGAACTGGCGAGCTCAGTTCCGGGCGGAAATGTTCAGCGTCACGAATACACCCATCTTCGGACCTCCAAACGTAGCCTTTGGAAGCGGAGGATTCGGACGGATCAATGGTCCCAGAGGCGGGCGTCGCGTGATGGAATTCGGCATCCGGATCACGTTCTAACGAACCTTCCATCGCTGTATCACCACGGGCTCCGGCAATCGCCGGGGCCCGTTTCGTTGATCTCGCGCTACTCTGGAGTCCCGATGGGATTCGACAAACCTAACGCTGACTTGAGGTCCGGATCGTAGCGAATCAAAATGGCTGGCGTATGGGCCAATAATGGGTCCATTGGCAGTGGCTTGACAACAACAGCCCCGTCGGGCACTCTCGGCGCTGAAGTGATCGTCAAGCGGCCGGTCCAGATGCTTCCACGCGGTGTTGCCTCCGCCTTTGCCGATCTGGAGGATTGCCGCCTACCTATACTGGTCTAGAGAGCGTCATGGCATTGCATCCAAGTGCTGAATCCCACGGTCCGCCGGATCTGCAAGAGCCGGGATTTCGGATTGCCGACTACGTCAGCACGATCGACAACGGGGCCAACGAAGTCGAGCGATTTCGAATGATCGTTTGCGATCTGCCCCGACGATTCCACGCGGCCTCGCGTCCGATTCAAGAGCGTTCGCTTATGGACCCACCGAGGTTGACTGGAACGAAATGGGATGCACTGCTGGCGGCCATGGCGGAGCACTTGGCGATTCTCCACGATCATGAGATCCCCGTTTGGTGCGATGAGCCGGAACGCTTCCTGAGAATCCCGTGGGTTCCTCTAGGGGAGCTTCTTCCCGGTATTTGCGCGAGCGCGTATATCGATACCCCGGCTTCGTTTGTGCGGCACGGGGCATTGGTAGAACCGTCTAGTTTGGACTACAGGGGAGGGGAACACGAATATGGATGCCTTGTCCAGGGCTGAGATTCGCGAAGCTCTGGAAGAACAATCCGACGAGCTGAAACGGAACCGAGTCAAGGGGCGCTTGTACCTGGCTGGTGGTGCGGCGATCGCGCTGGCATTCCGCGATAGCCGCCGGACTTACGACCTAGACGCGCTAATTCTCGAAGGCCACGGACCCGTGACTGAGGCCGCACGTCGGGTCGGGCGCAGACGTGGATGGCCGGAGACCTGGCTGAACGAAGAGGCTACGGCGTTTCTTCCGACAACCTCCGATCACCGAGCGCAAACGGTATTCGGCTCATCACATCTGATCGTGACAGCGGCTTCGGCCGAGCACTTACCGGCGATGAAGGTCCGGGCTGGCCGTTTGCAAGACTTGCCCGACATTGAGATCCTTGCGGAGTCGCTGGGGATTCGATCAGTCGCCGAGGTTCTTGAAATCCATGACGAGGTTTTCCCCCGGAACCCTGTTCCAGTTGGAGCGAGAGAGCGAGTCGAGCAGTTTCTCGCCAATCGCTGGCAAGACGACAGTTCACTTGATTCCGACACGAGGAACCGGCCCTTGTGCTGAGGGTAGAGGATGCCGGTGACGGCGCGAACTCGCCCGGAGCGGGCTTAGCCACCTAGCCCGGACGTACTGGACGTAGACGCAGGCCGCAGCTCTCGATGAGCGATTGCGCCAGTCGCCGTAGGCCAGCTCGGCTAGGTCCGCCCAATGTTCTCGCTGATCGCCCGCGGGCAACCCAATTCAGGGTGAGGGGTCGCCATCGCTCGGGCAACCCGCTCGCAGACACGCTCTCCACACATCGTTGCGCGACGGCGAGAACCCGTGAGGTCGTTACAATCGGTTGAAGGAATGCGACGAATTGCCTTTGCTCTCACGGCATTAATCCCGCTCGGATGTCAGTTCTCCGAACCGGTGCTGGAGGGCCCCTACCAAGTGCCGCCCGGATTCGTCGTCGAAGCCGTCGCCGATGCCGATCAGGTCGGGTCTCTGATTCAAGTCACGTTCGATGCCCAGGGGCACCCCGTTGTCTCCAAGGAACGCAGCTACCCGACCCGGCTGCTGGATGAGGATGGTGACGGGTTCTTCGAGTCGGAGCAGGTCGTGAGCGACCAGGTTGCGAACTGCCAGGGCATTTGGTTTGACGGCCCCACGCTCTATGCCAATTGCACCGATCCCGAGGATCGGCAGGCATACCTGTTCCGTCTGCCGGATGCGGACGGCGATGGAGTGGCGGACTCGCGGGAGGCAGTCGTGGGGTACACGGGACCGATCGGTGAGCATGGCCCCCATGACATACGCCGTGCGCCGGACGGATCGATGACCATCCTGCTCGGAAACCATACCTTCATCCCTGCGGATCGCATCGATCCCGGTTCCCCCTTGGAGGGATACAAGGAGTCGCAACTACTGGACCGCTACATGGACGCCCGCGGACACGCGGTGGGACGCACGGCACCCGGAGGGGCGCTTTTCCGGGTGGAGAACGGCGGTGCTTCCTTTTCGCTCTTGTTCGGAGGGTTCCGGAACCCTTACAACCATGCGTACAACATCGACGGAGAGGCCTTCACATTCGATTCGGACATGGAATGGGACCTCAATCTCCCGTGGTACCGCGAGGTGCGCTCGGTGCACGGAGTCCCTGCGGCCGACTTTGGCTGGCGCACGGGTTCCGGCAAGTTCCCGGCATACTATGTCGACTCACTGCCGCCTGTCGATGACTTGGGACGCGGATCACCTGTAGGCGTCGACTTCTATCACAGCTATGCCTATCCGGAGGAGTACTTCGACACGTTCCTGCAAGGTGACTGGTCCCGCGGGAGGGTGGTGCTTTCCAAATTCAAGCGAGTTGGCGCGACCTACGAACTCGCGGAACCGGCTACCGACTTCATTTACGGCGAGCCGCTGAACGTCACGGATCTTGAGGTCGGACCTGATGGATTGGTCTACTTCACGATGGGCGGACGCAATACTCAGGGCGGCTTCTATCGCGTTGCGTACAAGGGATATCGTCCGAACACGGATCGCCGTCCAGCCGAGGGGATTCTGTCCGTAGTGCGCCAGCCTCAGCCGCTTTCGGCGTTCAGTCATGCATACTTCCAGTCCAAGAGAAGCCAGTTGGGTGACGAATGGGCTACAGACCTGCAGGCGCTAATCAAGGACGACCTGGCTGAGACCGCTGACCGCGTCCAAGCTCTTCATTTGTTGCAACGCCATGGGCCCAAGCCGGACGCGCTGCTGATTCGCGCTGCTTTTGAGAGCGAGGATCCGGTGTTGCGAGCGGCGGCAATCTATGTGGTGGGGCAACACGGCAGCGACCGAGCGAAACGGATCGCGGCGGAGGCCCTCTCGGATCGCGATGCGTTGGTCCGCCGCCGCGCCGCAGAAGCCTTGCTGCGGATGGGGGATCCCGCATTTGCCGAGACCGCGGACCTGTACGGGCTCGTCGGGGATCCGGATCGGTTTGTGCGCTGGGCGGGCCGCGTAGCGCTGGAAGCGACATCGCGCGATAGCTGGAAGGATTTGGTGGTGAACGAGGCGGATCCTCTGACGGCCGCTGGAGGCATGCTTGGTCTGGTTCGAACATCCGAGGATGCGATTGAACTTGAGGCGGTCTTCGAAAAGACTCTTTCGCTGCTAAAGCTAGACGAGCTCTCTCGAGAGACGGAACTAGCCCTTCTGAGGGTGTTCCAACTCGCGTGCCTGGAGCTGGAAACCGGTTGCCGGAAGAGTCTGAGGGATCAAGTCTACGACATAGTGGCAGCGCGCTTCCCGTCGAGCGACACGGAGCTCAACCGCGAGTACGCAGTGATGATGGCTTACGCCAACAGGCCGGAAGCAATCGGGAGCATTCTTGCGATGTTGCCCGCTGGGAACGATGAGCAGGCTCTCCAGATCCACTACATCTACTGTCTGAGAGAGATCAAGTCGGGCTGGACGCCGGATCAGAAACGCACGCTGCTCGCTTGGTTCCGGAAGGCGAAGGAGTGGCGCGGCGGCGCGAGCTTTCCGGGGTTCATCAATCGACTCTTCGAGTCCTCGCTGGAGTTCTTCGAACCGCAAGAGAGAGAGGCCGCGTATGCTGCCATTCCCGAATACGCACCAGTCGAGGATGAGCAGTTGTTGGCAGAACTCCGGCGGCGCGGCAATCATGTTCAGCCGAATGTGTTCGCCCGCAAGAGGGGCACGGACCTGTATAGCGAGCAGGAGATCTTCGAATACATGATGTACGATCCGATGACCACGGTGTCGAGTAGCGCCGATGGCCTGAAGATTTTCGAGACGGCTTGCGCGAATTGCCACCGTTTAGGGGATATCGGAGAGGACTATGGCCCAGACCTGACGACCATCGCGAACCGGTTCACCCGCCGTGACATGCTCGAAGCGACGCTGTGGCCCTCGCGCACCGTATCTGACCAGTACACGGCTTGGCGCATCGAGACCAGGGATGATGTTTATTCGGCGATGGTCCTGGAGGAGACCGATGATGCTATCACCGTGTTGATTCCGGACTTGGATCGCCCCGTGTCAATCAAGCGTGAGACTATCGTTGACATGCGCGAATCGGAGGTCTCGATCATGCCCGAGGGGTTGCTGGATGAGTTTCCAATGCGTCAGACGGCCGGTTTGTTCCGCTTGCTCGAGGAGACTGCCGGAGGGCTGAGCGGAGACTAGCAATGTCGGGGTCGAGAGGATAGCCCGCTAGACTTCTTCCGAGCTTCCCTACAGTGCGTAACCGCCAGCCTCGAAGACCCGGCTTGCAATTCTCTGTTTCGCCGCGGGCAGGTTCTCGGGAACGGTTCGGGTCAAGATCTCGAAAGCGTCGAACCCGTGCTCCAGCTCGGCCCCCTCCAGGCAGGACCCGAGGACGAGGCACCCCAGTTCCCGGATCCGGGTCATCGTCTCTTGCGAGAGCACCGCGAGGATGTCGGCAGTGCTGGCGGCGCGGCCACCAGGGCGAAGTTTCATGGCGCGAAGCAACGCGGATTCTAAGGCGTATCCACCCATGACCATGTCGCCTAGAGCGGCGGTGACTTGCTGGTGCCGCTCAAGGTCCTGTCCGAAACGCTGGTAAGCTGCGCCCGCCGCGATCAGTGTGGCTCGCTTGGTCCTCTCTGCAAGATCGCGATAGCGCGCAAAGGAATCGGAATCCGCGACTGGCTCGGGGATCTGTTGCGCGTTCAGGATGGCGGTCAACAGATCCAGTCGCCCTTGAGATGCGCGCTTGAGCAACATACCCGCTGTCAGCAGCCGATTGATTTCGTTCGTGCCCTCGAAGATACGGTTGATTCGCGAGTCGCGATAGCAACGCTCGACCGCATAGTCCTGGTGATAGCCGTACCCGCCGTGAATCTGGACTGCCTCGTCGGCGACGAAGTCATGGGCTTCGGAAAGATACACCTTTGAAATCGAGCACTCGATTGCGTATTCCTCGACGGCTCTCAGCGCGGTCGCGGCGGCATCCGGCTCGTCCCAGGAAAATCCGGCCAGCCTGGCGTCGATCATCCCGGCGGTGCGATAGATCAACGACTCCCCGGCGAACGTCCTGACAGTCATGTCAGCGATTTTCTGGCGGATAGCGCCAAAGTTCGAGATCGTCGTCCCGAACGCCTGGCGCTGCGCAGCATAGGCAGCGGATTCTGCGATCAAGTGCTTGTTTCCGCCCACGCAGGAGGCGGCGAGCTCGAGACGGCCCAGGTTTAGGACGTTGAATGCGATCAAGTGACCGCGGCCGATCTCTCCCAGGACGTTTTCGACCGGCACATGGACGTTGTCGAGGTACAGCGCCGTTGTCGAACTTCCCCAGAGTCCCATCTTGTGCTCTTCTGCACCAGGCGAGACGCCCTTCCATTCACGCTCGACCAGGAACGCGGTGAATTTTTCGCCGTCCACCTTGGCGAACACGGTGTATAGGTCAGCCCAGTCGCCGTTGGAAATCCACATTTTCTGCCCGTTCAGCACGTAGTGCCTGCCATCCGGACTCAGTTCGGCGCGCGTGAGTGCGGCGAGCGCGTCACTGCCTGCTTGCGGTTCACTCAGGCAGTAGGCCGCCATGAGTTCCGCGGATCCGAGCCGCGGCAGGTACGCTTGCTTTTGCCGCTCCGTACCGAAGAAGACAATCGGTAGTGTGCCGATTCCGGCGTGAGCGCCGTACGTTGTCGAGAAGGAGGCGTAGCTGCCGAGGCATTCGCTCACAAGCGCTTGTGTCGCGAGGTTCATTTCGAGCCCGTCGTAGCGTTCGGGGACGAGCACTCCGAGTAGACCCAGTTCTGCGGCTTGCTCAATGAGTTGCCGAGCGAGGCCCGGCTGCTTTTTCTCCAGATCAGCCACCTGAGTCAGGACCTCTTCGGACATGAAGCGAAGAGTCGTGCGGCGGACTTGCTCCTGGTCCTCGTCGAAATCCTCTGGAGTGAAGACTTGGTCCGGGGTCACGCTCGCGATCAGAAAGCTACCCCCCGGCGGGGCGGCCATCTCGGTGGGGCTGACACTAGAGGTCGGGGGCACAGGAAATACCTCTGCTTCAAGTCTAGCCCAGCGGGGCAGAAGTCAAATCCGTCTCTGTGGAGTATGCATCTCCCAGTGCTGCCTGCCGGGATGTCCGCTGTCGAAGCTGCGTCTTATCGCTGCAGAGCCAAGGCGTACGCTTCTAGCGCGATCTGCTTCTGGATGTTTCTCTGGCGCATCTGCTCAAGCTCGTCAAGCGCCTCGATCGCCCGTGCGGTCCACTCGAAACTGATCCCCGACGCGAGGCGCTCCAACTCGTCCCTGATGTCCCTGTGGGTTAGGTTCTCATCCACTCCCAAATGCAGGCGCAGCAAGTCCCGAAGCAACGAAGCGATCATCACGGCCAGGGCTTCGATTCCCTCCGATTCCCTCCGTGCGATCTTGTCCAGCTTCCCGATGAGTTGAGCGAACTCACCGCGCGAAAGAGCCGTGTCTAGAAGCGCGAGCATCGTATCACGTCGCCGGAGGAACTCTTCCGCGTCCAGGGAGAGCGCGACGCCCGGGCTGCCCTGGGACCAGGTTGCGACTTGTTCCCGGACCTCCTCACCGATATCCTGCCTGCGTTCGAGGAAGGCCGCCATCTCGTCCCGGGTCAGGGCGGGAAGGAAGAACGGCACGGACCGCGATCGAATCGTCGCGGGCAGCAGGTAGGGATTCTCGGAGGTCAGGACGATCGTAAGGTTCGGCGCGGGTTCCTCAAGCGTCTTGAGCAGCGCGTTTGCCGCCTCTGCATTGGCGCGTTCGGCGTGCTCGATGATGAAGATTCTGCGACGGCCCTCCGATGGACTGAGCCTTGCCGCGTTGCGCAGCGTGATCGCTTGGTCGATTCCGATGATCTGCATCGGTCCGTCGGGCGGGAAAATCAACACGTCGGTATACGTCGCGATGACCAGCGGTGCCTCGGCGCGCTTCGCCGCCGGGAGTTTTCGACGCTCCGCTAGTTGCCGCTTGAACGGTTCTAGGGACAAGTCGGCGGCCAAGATGCGCCTGCAGGCCGAGCAGTCGCCACAGGGTTCGCAAGGACCGAGGTCGCAGTTGATGCCTGCAGCCAGGTGGCGCGCCAAGGTGGCTTTTCCGACTCCCTCTGGCCCCGCGAAGAGCAAAGTCTGCGGCAAACGATCTTCGGCGACGATCCGCCACAAAGAATTGGCAATCTCCCGATGGCGCTTTCCGTAGAGGGCTGGAGGAGGCATCTGATCTATTGACCCGCCAGCCCGCGCTGCCGGAGGGCGGCCAGCACGGTCTCAAGGATAGTCGCAGCGACTTGATCTACGGGTCCGTTGGCATTGATGCGACGAAATCGATCGGGATCGGACTTGTGGATGTCAAGGTAGCCTTGGCGGACCCGAAGGAAGAAGTCGATTCCTTGTGACTCCATCCGTCCCTCGTCGACTAACTGGCTGTCGTTCCTGTTTCTCGCACGCTCCAGCGATGTCTGGGGTTCCAGATCCAGCCAAATCGTCAGGTCGGGCTCCTCGCTGTCGCACGCGATCTTGTTCAGTTGCCAAATCGTATCGGCTCCAAGCTCACGACCGTAGCCTTGATAGGCGACTGTCGCATCAGTGAAACGATCGCAGATCACGACTCTGCCTGCTTCCAGAGCCGGAAGGATCACCTCGGTGAGATTCTGAACGCGAGATGCGAAGTACAGCAAGACTTCGGCATGCGGCTGCAGGTCGGTACTGTCCGAGTGAAGCAGGATCGACCGGATCGACCTGCCTGTACGCGTCCCGCCTGGCTCTTGGGCAACAACTGGATCGATCCCTCTAGTCCGGAGTTGCTGTGCCAGCCTTCCGATCTGAGTCGTCTTTCCGCAACCGTCCAGCCCCTCCAGCGTGACGAAGAATCCTGACCTCGCCAAACCGCAAGTATAACCGTCTCTTGAGCTGCGATCAGCACTCGGAGACGACCGTCTCCTCCACGGTTACACCGCCCTCGTCATTGATCCGGAACAATGTGAAGTCTGCAACCTGGTCCAAGTCCAGGTACCCGGAGCGATCTCTGAGTCCCATCGCTGCGGCCGGGTTCGATGTGGCGAGTTGAGTGGCAGCATATGCAGAGTACCCGTCAAACCGCATGGTGTTCTCTATGCCGCGGTCCATGCTCAGGGCTGATCCCGCTAGCCTTCCGCTGCTCCTGAGTTGCACTCGATAATCCGATGAGAGTTCGACCTCCTGTTCCCCCAGCTTGTAGATGCCCGGCTCGCAATGCGCCGGCGCGACCGCGTCCGTCACCAGGATGGACAACCTCTGTCCCTTGGCGCGCAGTGCAAGCCTCGCGAATGTTGGCGGCAGATGGATGCCGTCAACAATCAGTCCGGCGTAGAGCCGGTCATCGACGAGCTGGTGCACGATGTAGTTGTCATGGCGTGGCACGTTGGAGTGCGCTCCGTTCCCGAGATGCGTGCTCATCGTAGCGCCGGCGGCCACCGCAGCCTCTATCTGAGACGCGGTTGCGGCGGTGTGGCCGATAGAAACCACGACGCCCTCGGACACTACGTGCTCGATCACTTCAGGGGTCTCGTCGTATTCCGGGCTGAGGGTGAGTAGCCGGATGCCACCGTCCGCCGCAGCTTGGAGACGCCTGAACTCCTCGATGCTCGGGGCGCGAACATGGGTCTTTGGGTGCGCTCCGCGGGGGCCGTCGAGGGGCGAGATCCAGGGCCCTTCCACATGGAAGCCGAGCATGGACCTGCCATTGGCGAGCTGCCGTCTCGCCCGCGCCAGATTGCGCAGGGAGTTGGCCATGTCGTCGTGAGATCCGGTGATCACGGTCGGGTACAGGCGGGTTACGCCCGTGGACCGCTGGACTTCTATGGACCGCGCAATCTCGTCAGGGGGCGAGTTTGGATCGTTGTAGTCAACGCCTGCGAAGCCATTCACCTGCAAGTCGATCCACCCCGGCGAAACGAAGACGTCCACGGGGCCCGTGGCTGGCATGGTGCTCTGGATGCGCCCGCCCTGAACCGCGATTTCGATTGGATCTCCCTGCCCGGGGTGGATGCCGCGTATTGGCATGTCTCGTCGCCGATTATCCCACTGACTTGTGGTAAACAGCGGCCGAGGGTGTGACGGCGGCGCCATTTTGTATGAACGATCGGATTGTCCGGGGGTTAACCTTGGTGCTTGGCGCTCACTCGCCTTGCGAAGCACAGTTTGTCAAGGCTGGTTCGGGGTTTGAAACCCCGTAGTCCGGATGCCTTGACACATGGCAGCGATCAGCGTTTCCGGCGTTTGGTGTGAAAGCCCTTGTCTCTAGCCGATTGGGATTCAGAACTGACCCAGATCAATTGTCAATGGTGGTGGAACTGATGCACTGGATCCAATCCGACCTCGCACACCGGCCCGCCAATGCCCACTACCGTGATGAGAGCCAAAGGCACCTGAATCGCACGTTTGAAGCAACACCTCGTCCACGCGCGCCAGCAGCACGATGTCGGCGGGCGTGTAGCGCGTGGGGAAGCGCCGCCGGCGGTAGGCCGTCGGGCACACCGTGCGTTGGCGCAGGAACTGCCCGATCAGTCGGGTTGTCTGGACCCGACTCAGGCCGCTGAGCTGCTGCAGGAAACGCCGCACCAGACCCTTGTCGGGACGCCCCAGCTCGGCGTAGTGGTGCCGGCGCAGCAAGGCCTCCATCAATGCGTACTTCGCGGCCCGGCTGGATGCTTCGAACGCGACCTGCTCACTGCCCTCCAGGAACGCCCGGATCTGCTCCAGGCTCAAGGCCTCGGCTTGCTGCATGACGACTCCCATCGCCCGCAGCTTGGCCCCCCTGAAGCCAGGCTCCCTTCTCAGCTCTCGCCTTTAGGCTCATCTGGTAGTGGAAAAGACGTCAAGGTCTTGATTTGTTATGATTTCGTTAATCTTATTGGGTTTGGCTCCGTCGTCGGGCTCTTGCTGCCATGCGCACTCTATTCGGTTTCATTTGCATTCCTGCTGGACTGCTATTGGGTTTGTACTGCCTGGCGCTCTACGGGCTTGCCTCGATCGAGGGTGGAGATCTGCTCTTTCCGCTATTGCCGGTGGAGCCCGAAAATGCTGCCACTGTACTCGGGCTCGGGGGCATGGTGGGATTGTTGGCGTCGTTGCTGGCCATCAAGCGCTGGAAGTTGGCTAGGCTTCTCCTTTTCATCTGGTGGCTCAGCGTTACCTTGCTTCTGGTGGCGACCGTTTTCCGTAGCGGCTACCGATTCGATGGAATGGAAGACCTCACGCTACACGGCTGGATGCTGTTTGTGGCGCTCATCCTGACGCTGAGCTGTTGGGTGCGCATGCGAACCAGTCCGGAACGCTAGAGTCTGTCCGAGGAGTCAAACGCACTATCATGCCGGAAGGGCCACCGCGTGCCGCCTGAAGCTAACCGTGCGCTGGTTTGCCATTGGCACACGGGGGCCAGACGTCGCCGGGATTGGATGAGACAGCCGGCTACGCTGCTTGCCGCTAGGCCGTCTGCCGCATAATAGCTCTTAGGTTCGTCGCTGATGGATGTTTTCGATCAAGTTCGGGACGCGTTGGAATCCGGTGACGTCGAGGAGGCGTTCACCTTGGCAATTGCGCGGTTCCGGGAGGAGGGCTCCTATCCGCTGATCTTCGAAGCCCGTCTGATGAAAAAGCGTCACGAACTGGGGATGCCCTTGATTCAGACCGAGGCATGGCGCTCGCTGAGCCCAGAAGTGCAGGAAGCGTACGAGCAGGCGACTCTAGAAGCGGCGCGAGAAGTCGGCACGCTCTTCTTGGATCAAGGTGAGATCGGTAAGGCTTGGCCGTATTTCCGCGCGATTGGAGACAGCGCTACAGTGCGGGACGCGATTGAGTCCTGCAATGACGCCGAGGCGAGCGAGGCATTGGATGGCACGATTGAAGTCGCCTACCACGAGCAGGTTCATCCAAAGAAGGGATTCGAACTGATCCTCCAGCATTACGGCACATGCCGGGCGATCACGAACTTCTCGCAGTATCCAGTCGAGGAAGGCCGTGCGGATTGCGCACAACTCCTTGCCGAGCATGTTCACTCGGAACTGCTTGCAAACGTCGGTTACGCCGTGGCCCAGCAAGAGGGGCAACCGCCCGAAGGCGATGATCTGGCTGCGATCGTGGATGGCCGGGATTGGCTCTTCGAAGGAAACGCCTATTACTTGGACACCTCGCATGTCTCATCGCTTGTCCAGATGGCTCCGTCGATTGACCGTACCGAGACTCTCGAGCTGCTCTACGGGTTTGCCGAATACGGCAAGCGCCTAGGTGAGATGTACCAGTTCCCGGGGAATCCCCCGTTCGAGAATGTCTTCGAGGATTACGGCACCTACATCCGCACCGCGTTGGGTCGTGAGATGGAAGAGGGCTTGGCTCACTTTCGCCGCAAGTTGGAGACCTGCGACCCCGATATTGCAGGGACAACCCCGGCCCAGGTCCTGGTTAACCTTCTGGTTCGGGTTGGCAGGCCCGGAGAGGCCGCCGACGTGGCCGTTGAACACCTGTCCAAGGCTGATCCACAGTTCCTGACCTGCCCTAACGCCCTTCAGCTGTGCCAGATGGCCGGAGACTACGGGCGACTGGCGGAAGTTTCCCGTCAGCGGCGGGACCTGCTCAGCTTTGCGGCTGCGGAGATGCAAGCACGAATTGGGGACGCTGCCCGAGCGTGACTCTTCCGGTACGATAAGACCGTGCTTCCGGAGGCCGCCATTCAGGATCTCCAGGGAGCGGTCGGTTCCCGCGCTGTCCTGCACCGCGACCAGGACCTGCTCCTCTACGAATACGACGGGAGTATCGACAAGGGCCGTCCCGAGTGCGTCGTCTTTCCTCGCACCACGGACGACGTTGTCCGGGTGGTCAAGATCGCAGCCGAATACGACCTGCCGCTGGTTGGGCGGGGAGCCGGTACGGGCCTGAGCGGGGGAGTGATACCGACCCGTGGCGGCCTCATGATCGGGTTCTCGCGAATGAACCGGATCCTTGAAATCGACTGCGAGAACGAATGCGCGGTGGTCCAGCCAGGCGTTGTCAATCTGGACATCACCCGAGCTGTCCAGAGCCAGGGATACTACTATGCGCCGGACCCTTCGTCCCAAAAGGCATGCACGATCGGCGGCAACGTCGCCGAGAACGCCGGTGGCCCGCACACGCTAATCTACGGCGTTACCACCAACCATGTGCTGGGTATTGAAGCCGTGATGCCTGATGGCACCGTCTTAAACATTGGCGGCAAAGAGCAGGATCTGCCCGGGTACGACCTGACGGGATTGCTGACGGGCTCCGAGGGCACGATGGCCCTTGTCACGAAAGTCATCGTCAGGCTCATGCGGGCGGCGGAGTCTGTCGAGACTTTGCTTGCGATCTACGAGCGGGCCGACGACGCTGCATCCACTGTGGGGGAACTCACGGCGCGAGCGATCACACCCGCAGCGGTGGAGATGCTGGATGGCGTCATGCTCCGGATGGTCGAGGAAGCGACTCACGCAGGATTTCCGATGGACGCGGAAGCCGTCCTGCTGATTGAGCTCGAAGGCATCCGGGAAGCGGTTGTCGAGCAACTGGAGGAAGTGAACGCGGTTTGCCTCGGATGCCGTGCCCGTGAAGTCCGTGTCGCCAAGACCGCCGATGAGCGCGCATTGCTGTGGAAGGGCCGCAAGAACGCATTCGGTGCGGTGGGCCGGGTCAGTCCGACCTACTATGTCCAGGACGGGGTGGTGCCGCGGACCCGTATCGCCGACACCTTGCGTCATATCTATCGCGTTTCCGAGAAATATGGGTTGACGATCAGCAACATCTTCCATGCCGGTGACGGCAATATGCACCCGATCATCCTGTTTGATCCCCGTAGCGAGGAAGAGACTCTGCGCACCCGGCAGGCCGGCGAAGAGATCCTGCGCTATTGCATCGAAGTCGGCGGTGCGATCACGGGGGAACACGGCGTCGGAATGGAGAAAAACGAATTGATGCCGCTCTTGTTTGCCGAGGACAGCCTGGAGCAAATGGAGCGGTTGATGCGGATCTTCAACCCTGACGGCCGCTTGAATCCCGGCAAGATCCTACCCACCGGGAAGGGTTGCCTGGAGGTCTGCCTGCCCCCGGCGCAGCACAAGGCCGTGGTCTGGTAGGCTCCGCTCGACGCTCTGCTAGCATCACAAGGTGATGCGATGGCTTGCGTTCTCTGTTCTCCTTTCGGTCGGTTGCGGGGCGGGGCCAGAGACCTCGGACACCGGGATCGACCCGGATCGGATCGCCCCGCATGTGCGGTTCCTTTCGCACGATCTTCTTGAGGGCCGAGGCGTGGGTGGCCGAAGCGAAGCGCTTGCGACAGAGTACTTGGCTGCGCAACTCTCCCTGGCGGGAGCTCATCCCGCAGCGGCAGACGGCACTTACTTCCAGAGCGTGCCTCTGGTGGAGATCACCTCGCAGCCCGGCTCGGTACTGGAACTGGCAGGTCGCACCGCGAAGCCCTTGGACGAGTATGTCGGCAATAACGAGCGTCAGACCGGGCGGGAGGTCTTCGACGCAGAAATCGTGTACGTGGGCCACGGGATCAATGCTCCGGAATTCGATTGGGATGACTACAAGGATGTCGATGTCACCGGCAAGGTCGTGTTGCTCTTCACGAACGAACCGCCCTCGGACGAAGAGGGCTTCTTCGGAGGGCGGGCGCTGACCTACTATGGACGCTGGACATTCAAGTACGAGGAAGCCGGCCGGCGAGGCGCCATTGGAGCGTTGATCGTCCACACTGACGAGACGGCCGGATATCCGTGGGATGTAGTCCGCAATTCCTGGAGCGGAAGCCAGCCCTATATCGAAGTCGAAGAGGGTGAGTATAGGCTCGCATTGGCTGGATGGCTGCATTCCAGTGCCGCTCAGAGCTTGTTCGAGGCATCACCCGCCACAAGCGGCAAGTCCCTTTCGGAACTTCTCGACATGGCCAACCACCCCGGATTCCGACCGATCCCCTTAGGAGTCGAGGCGCGCGCGGACCTGCGAAGCGCGATCATCCCGATCGAAACCCGCAATGTCTTGGCGAAGATCGAAGGCAGCGATCCTGTCCTGAAGGACGAAGCAGTGCTGTATACAGCCCACTGGGACCATCTCGGCATGCACGATGTCGGCGAGGGGAACGACGGCATCTATAACGGAGCCGTCGACAACGCCACCGGCTGTTCTGTGGTGCTCGAAATCGCCAGGGCATTCGGGCAAATGCCGGTCGCGCCAGCCCGGACGATCCTCTTCGCTTTCGTCGGGGCGGAGGAGAGCGGGCTGATTGGTTCAGCCTACTATGCCGCGAATCCCGTGATTCCCATGGGCCGAACTGCGGTTAACCTCAATTTCGACGGACTATTTCCATTCGGCGCGATGGGCGACTTCTCGCTGCCCGGTCACGAACGCACATCACTGAAAGGATTGGTGGAGGCCCTGGCGAGAGACTTTAGCGTTGCTCTGACGCCCGATGCGCATCCCGAACAGGGCTACTACTATCGATCCGACCACTTCAGCCTTGCCAAGCAGGGTGTTCCAGCCTTCTCTGTGAAGACTGGCTCAACGTATCTCGGACGGCCGGATGGCTGGGGCGAGGACCGAGTGGCTGAGTATCGGTCCCAACACTACCACCAGCCTTCCGATGAGTATCGGGAGGACTGGGACTTCACCGGAATCGCGGATCTCGGTCGTTTCGGATTCGAACTTGGTCGGCTGGTTGCGAACCAGCCAGACCTTCCAGGTTGGAATCCGGGAGACGAATTCCTGGCGGCCCGTGAACGTTCGCTACGGTAGTCGGGCGGGCTTCGCATCGAAGGCCTCACAAGCGGGTCGGCGCTCCGATTCGCAAGGGGGTGATGATGCGGGCGCGGCCACGGCAATTGGCTATAATTCCGAGAGCGCTGTTGGCGGAATGTGTCGCGGCGATCGTTTCGTAAACCGGTTCGGAGACAGACAATGAAGAGGATTCTTCCAGCTTGCACGCTAGTTCTCGTCATGGCGGGTGCGGTCGGCGCCAACGATGACGGGGGGTTTGCCTACAAGAAAGCTGCTGCGGTCAACCACCTGATGGAATACATGGTCAAGCCGTCGATGGACACCGTGAAGGCCTATCGCGAAGCAGGGGGACCGTCAGGCAAGGAGGAGTGGCAGACGGCGTTCGGCGCGGTGTCGATGGTCGTGGAGGCGGCTCAGCTGACCTTGATGGATGGCCGCGTCAAGGACGATCCGTGGAAACAGGGGGCCGAAGAGGTCGTTGCGGCGGGACGCGACGCGATGCTGGGCGCTTACCGGATGGACACTGACGGGTATGCCAAGGCGCTCAAGGCAATGTCGGCAGGCTGCAAGACTTGCCACGATGTCCACAAGAAGAAGGACGAGTGATCTGCCGCCGTCCCTTCCGATTGGCCCAACCTGGATCTTGACCAGCCCGCGTTCCGCGAGGCATTCGTCGGTGCAGTCGGCCTGAATCCAATCGTCCGGAGGCATCCGGTCCCCAGACGTGGCGGTGTCAGCCGGGGTCGTCCGAACCAGCCGATCTCGAATGACTTCGGATAGCCCTGCCGGAGCTATTCGTAGTAAGCGGCGTTACGCTCGGTGAATGCGTCCCACTCTTCAGGGAGGTCTTCTTCGGCGAAGATCGCCGACACGGGGCAGACCGGAACGCACGCACCGCAGTCGATGCATTCTTCCGGATCGATGTAGAGCATTTCTTCCGTCTCGAAATCGTCTTCATCGGCCTTTGGATGGATGCAATCCACCGGGCAGGCATCCACGCAGGCGGTGTCCTTGGTCCCAATGCACGGTTCCGCGATGATGTACGCCATGTTTTCGAACCTCTCCTCTTACTGAATTGAGCTACTTGCTGCGCTGAACTGCGCCGCCTACCCAGAATTCACTAGACTCAGGGCAGCGACCCCAGAAACCGAGTTTACCATAGCCCGTGGCGAGCGAACACTGGACAGGCTCGATCTGATTTGAGCGTATCATGGGGACGGAACAATGAAACACTGGTTAGTCTTTGTCGCCGTTGTCGTACTGTCTGTTCCTCTCGCGGGACAGGGCCCGGGCGACTCTCATTCGTCGGATCGCTTCGGTAGAAGTGCCTCCGATCGGATGCCTGATGGGAGTAGCCGCACGCTCTTGATTCTGAAGAAGGATGCCGAAAAGTCGAGTGAGGACATGGCTCGAGTTGTGGAACTTGCGACCCAATTGCAGGCGGACATCGAGAAAAACGAGTCCCACATCGTGGACCTTGGTAGCGTTCGCAAGGCGGAAGAAATCATCAGGATCGTCAAGCGCGTGAAATCCCGGCTCAGCAAGTCCAACTAGCCTGTCGCCAGCATCAACCGCGGCTGCGCGGAGGAGGCTCTCGATTCCTCCGCACCGCCAGGAAGCCGGTTCGGTGAGCATCGCGGAAGCTAAGGCATTGACTGGGTCATACACGATCAGAGCGCGTCGTGATGTCGAGTCACGGAACGTCGATTCTCCGGGATGTGCGATCAGTGCAATGACAGTGCGCCTCGCTATTGTCCGGACGCGATACCCTTAACCTCGGCGGCATGGCGACATTCGATCAATCGCGACGTAGTCTCCTCAAGACGGCGGTCGTGACGGGAGCATCGGCCGCAATCGTCGGTCAGGCAGCTCCCAAGCGCACGGTAGTGCTGACATTCGACGACGCTGTCAAATCGCATCGGCAGTTTGTCGCGCCATTCCTCGCGGAGATCGGCTTCGGGGCCACATTCTTCGTGACGCATCGCTGGATGGATGATCGCCAGAACTTCATGTCCTGGGAGGAGATCGCCGAGATTGCGGACATGGGGTTTGAGATCGGGAACCACTCTTGGTCTCACTCCAATTTCGCGAGTCCCAAGAACGCGGCTCGCATGGAGGGCGAATTGGCGCTCGTCGAGAATGCGCTTGCGAAGGTCGGAGTCGAAAAGCCGATCAGTTTCGCATGGTGTGGAAACCACTTCGGCCCCGAGGCGCTCAAGAAGCTGCGCAGCCTCGGGTATCGGTTTGCCAGGCGTGGGCTCTCACCGGAACTGGACAACAGGGCGCTTTCCCCTGGTCCTGCTTATGATCCGCGGAAGCACGACCGCTTACTCATTCCTTCGACGGGCAACTCGATGCCAGATGGGTCGCTTGAGCTCTTCCGTCGCTTCCTCGATCGTGCGAGCGATGGGATCGTGGTTCTGCAGTTTCATGGTGTGCCTGATGTTACACACCCATGGGTTCACACTCCGCCGGAACTATTCCGGGCATACATGGATGAACTGAACGACCAGGGATTCGAAGTTGTTCCCCTCCGCGATCTAGAGGGCCGGATCCCATCTGGAGTTGTCCGCGACCCGAACGTGACTCTGCGCAATCCAGAAGTACTTGAGGATCAACTCGAGCGACCTGTCGAGTTGGTTCAAACCCGAGCCGAGATTGCGCGGTGGACGCGCACCATGGCTCGACACCGCTACACGGCTGGTGAAGCGGCTCTGGTTGCGGGATTCTCCGACGACGAGAAGGTCCGATACGACCGGGGCCTCGGAAACAGGCCTGCTCGACCTACCGACCGCGTGGAAGTCCTCCCATATCCCGGCGGACGCCATCCACGCGCAGGATTCCTGGAGGGTGCCATCGATCCGCTGCGAGGAACCAAGGCGAGCGTATTTCTGCCTTGGGATCCGAGCAGTTACGTTGTCGTCGACCTTCCGGAATTGATCACCTCCGACAAGGGCCATCTCTTCTTGGCTCATACACACGTGCCGACGATCTGGAACGACCGCAATATGTGGCTTGACAATGTCGACTGGAGACTGGCGCCGGGAGGGGGCTTGGAATTGGAATGGGAACTTCCGAATGGCATCGTGTTCGGGTCATCATTGCACCCGAACGAACAATCGGTCGATCTCGGCCTTTGGTTACGGAATGGCCTCGACTTGAGGTTGACCGGACTGCGAACCCAAATCTGCATCATGCTGAAGGCTGCGTCCGGCTTCGACGCGCAAACGCGGGCGAACAAGCGGTTCCAGCCTCCCGTTGCTGTTGTGCACTCGGAAGACAAGCGGCGTTGGATCCTGACGGCCTGGGAACGCTCCGGGCGCTGCTGGGGGAACGCTCGCTGCCCCTGCGTTCATTCCGATCCAGTGTTTCCTGATTGCGAGCCCCTGGAGACTGTCCACCTCCGAGGACGCCTTTGGTTCTATGAAGGGGCCGCTGTTGACGAGGAGATCGACAAAGGAAACCGCAGGTTTGAGGCATTGGCCAGTCCCGCCCCCCGAGGCTGAGATCCGATGACGTCAAACGTTGCGGTATAGGCCGCCGCCGAGTCCGCGAATCACGGACCGCCGGTCTTCGTCTCCGGATGAGACAGGGCCAGCCCCGCCGGCGACCCAGCGGTTCAAATTCACCGTGGCCGGAGATGGTTGTTTCCAACTCTTGCCGACTGACTCTTGGACGCCCAACTCCGAACCGCCAAGCCTGCCCAGGCCGGCCCATCCCCAGAGTTCAATTCCATGGCCGATTCCCGGCGCGCAGGGGCTTGGTGACCATTGCGGGTACACTCTTCTCCCAGCCCTCGCGCAACCTGCGTGGGCCAAAACTCCCTTCGCCGTTGACCGAGGCCGTCGCGAGGTACGCAACGGCGACCTGGAAAGAGGTTGCCTCCACTTGCCCTCGCGACGCGAGAGTCAATTGTGCTGACGCTGACGATCCGACCAAACGTCAGCGTCACGAATCCGTCCTGCCAGGCCGGTTCCTCGATGCCAGCGCCGCTTGACGGCAGCGTTTCTCAAGCGCCGAGAGCCGGAATGTCCGGCCGTTCGGAGGCACAAGCGAGACAGTGGGTATCAATCAAGCGGAATCGAACTCAAGGCACGGCAACCCGCCCCAGATTCCTCAGCCCTTGAGTTTGTTCAGTGTCGACATTGCGAATATGGCGATCACACCCGCAAAGAGAACGGTGCTGCCGTGTCCGACGATGGCGTCCAGTTGTCCGCCAATCCCTGGTACGGAGTTGAGCACGTCTGAGCCCGCCGCGAGGCCGACAGCAACCGCGGTGACCCCAAACGAGGTGGTGTCCTCAACTGCCATTGCACCGTACAGCAAGCCCAGCACAACGAGTGCCAGCGACAGCATGCCTCCAGCTCCAGCGTCGACATCGGGCGCTACGCCCATTACAATCGCCAATAACGTGGCGAGACCAACAAGGATTCTGTTTGTCATTTGATCCTCCTAGAATCGGTTGTGAGTCGAAGGGTGTGTCATCAGCCTCCGTCGATAGATTTCGAAAAGCTGGCACACCGCGTGGAAGAGTACCACTTTCAAATGTGGAATCTGGGATAAATTTATGAGTTTTGGAATTTTTTCCACCAAATATGGAGTGTGCACGCATCTTTTCCCGGACAATCCGGACAAATTGTGGAACCGGTTGCGGATGCTCGAGTGAGGGGATCCCGAACTTTTCTTCAAGTCGCGGACCGATGACATCTGGGTGATGACTCTATTTATTGGATCGGGCCGCTACATTCTTGTCTAAGTCCGTTTAAATCGAATTGCTGCAGTATGTTCGCGACACTCAGCGGACGACCTGCTACAGAATCCACAGAAACGGTTTTGTCCAGCCCCACAACCTCTTCTCTCATCGCGGTAGTCTTGGGTATCGCTCGTAGATCCATGACGGGGAGCGCCGCGAATCGATGGTGTTTCGCCCAAATGCGTTCCTCTCCGCTCTCCAGAACCTCTCTCGTTCAACGGTGACATCTTGCGAAACCTGATTTCAGCTGAGGCCCGCTCGCGCTTCCTCGTCATGGTTGCGCTGGTGTTCTCAGGGGAAATGATTTTCAGCCTGCCATACCACTTACTGCGCTATTTTCGGCCGACTGTGCTGGGAGTCTTCGAATTTTCCAACGCTGATCTTGGCGACGTTTTCGCGCCTTATGGCGTCACCGCGATGCTCGCGTATTTCCCAGGCGGCGTCTTGGCTGATCGCTTTTCTACACGCAAGCTGATGTGCGTCTCGCTGCTGATGACCGCCGCGGGTGGGTTTTACATGATGACCCTCCCCGGCATGCTCGGCATGTCGTTCTTGTTTGCCTTCTGGGGCGTCACTACCATTCTCACGTTCTGGTGCGCCCTGATTCGTGCAACGCGGTCTTGGGGAGGCCGGTTTGCCCAGGGTCGCGGATTCGGACTGCTTGACGGCGGTCGCGGTCTTGCCGGGGCGTCGTTCGCAAGCGTGGGTGTCTTGGTGTTCAGCGCCGAAATTGGCCCCGACCCCTCGCTCGCCACCGCCGCGGAGCGAGCGACCGCCCTGCAGATGGTCATCCTCTACTACACCCTCGTGACACTGGCCGCCGGGATTGCTGTCTGGTGGTGGATTTCCGATGACGTGCCGCACGAACGCGTTCGCTCTTCCAGCGCATGGTCGGACGTCAGGGCCGTGCTTGGAACTCGCTCGGTTTGGCTGCAGGCGGTCATCGTTGTATGTGCTTATTCCGGGTACAAGGCACTCGACAACTATTCGCTCTACGCCTACGACGTGCTCGGAATGAACGAGACCGAAGCTGCCGCCTTCACCGCGACATTCGTCTATACCCGTCCCATTGCTGCGATTCTCGCCGGGTTGGCGGGAGACCGATTCGGAGTTGCCCGAATGACAATAGTGGTGTTTGGGCTCCTCGCCGCGTGCTGGGCTCTGCTGTCGACTCCGGCGGCAAGTCCCGACCTGTTGATGATGCTATACGTGAACCTGCTGATCACGATTCTCGGTGTGTATGCGTTGCGGGGATTGTATTTTGCCCTGCTGGAGCAGGCTCGAGTTCCACTTCCGCTGACGGGCGCTGCAGTTGGATTGATTTCGGTGCTTGGCTATTTGCCGGACATCTTCTTCTCCCCGATTGCAGGTCGTCTGCTGGATGCGACGCCCGGCGTAGGAGGGCACCAGAACTGCTTCGCCATGATGGCTTGCATTGCGGCTGTCGGACTGATGGTCGCCACCGTGCTCAATCGCGAGACCGGTCGACAACCCGATCCCGCCGTCTCCGCGTAGACTCCAACCGAGCCGGATCCTAAGGCTGCGTCCCCACGCTCCGAGAATCTGGATGGGCGCGGAACCTGCGCAGCCTGTGCCTGGCGACGGCACTCAATCCGGGTGGAAGCCGGCGACTGCCCGCCAGGTCGGTTTCAGCTGGATCGGCGCTCAGCGGTGGCAGCTATTTCACGTTGGCTGCTCTTGACGCCGGGGCACTGCGCCTGACGGGAGGGATTGTGCCTCGGGTCCGCTTCGCCAGCGACCTGGGAATGCCGTACTAACATTGGACTTAGACGGGTCTGTTCCGCGCGACACGTTCCGCAAGCACTCCATGCGACTCAACGCCCCCCGTAGCCTCGTGCCCATTGTCGGGCTCCTGTCGATGATCGGCTGTGCGCACGACGAAGTCGAATTGATATCGACCGGTCCCCTTGATGACCTAGCGAGAATCCCGCAAGACGCGTTACTGTTCGCGAAGTCCGGAGCGACACCAGTTCAGGAGGCCGACGGAAGTCGGCTAGCCAACTTTGAGGAGTATTGGTACGGCCCTTGGGAGCAAACCGAGCCTGGGGTTTGCACGCCAGAGGAGTTC
>MKWU01001972.1_pt1 | contig 32882 bp, 26 predicted proteins | sample 809101 | NCBI WGS metagenome assembly MKWU01 (sample SAMN05860141, study PRJNA318959) | sponge metagenome | host: Aplysina aerophoba | place: Slovenia: Piran, Adriatic Sea, Gulf of Piran | collected 2013-05-07
CAAACGAAAGAATGCAATTTTCCAGAACACTTCCCAGTGCCCTGAAGTAAATCCTTGCAGCGTCTCCCTCAATGCCTCGAAGATGATCAGCGGAAGGGGCTTCGGCCAGCCGGGATACACGGCTTCTGATTTGAAATGCGCGATTGTGCAGATCCGTCGCCTTGGACTTGTCCTTTGTGTCTCGGGCCCATCTGGCGACAACATGCCCACTGTTTTGCAGTTTTGCTGCTACAATTGCCTGCGAAATCAACCTGGACTTGTTCGAATCGGATATCGCATTGTACAACGCTAGGCGCAGATGAACATTGCCGCTTGTTGGACCGCCAACCACAAACCGAACAGCGCCGCTTTTGCGCAACGATGAAACCCGAACTCCTCGATTTACACAACGGTCCAGCGCTTGCGACGTAATCTGACCGCCGCCAAGCATTACTACCGCGTCCACAGCCTCCAGCGGAATCCTCTGGCGTCCATCGGGTGTGGAAACAAGAAGCGCGCCTTTGTGAAGCCCGACCCTTGCTTGGTGGCTGCGCACGTAAACCGTATTCAAGAATCGCATGCGTAAACGATATTTTTCATGTACCAACTGATTCGTCTGGATGCGCTAACCACTTCGGGCAAGCAATGGGACGCGAGCTGACACTCCTTGCAACGATTGTCGTTTGGTGCGTCGGGCAAGATCCCGGAAATCAACTGTGACCGGATTGCCTCGACAATTCGGCAAACTTCAGACCGCAATGCTGAATTGAATTCAACCAAAACTCTTCTTCTGGTTCCACCATACCAGACATATCCCCGCGGAACGTCAACTTCGAGCATTTCCTCCAGGCAGAGGGCTTGTGCACACACCTGCAAATTTGCTGCGTCACCGTGTGCAGAGCCTGACTTGTATTCTACCGGAACCACTTCGTTCTCTCCAATTTCGACTGCATCAGAGCGACCTGTCAGCCCCAGTTTTTCTGACCAAAGCGGAATTGCCCTCAATACCTGCCGACCACGCTCATGGCGGCTTGCTCCGCTGTCGACACGTTGATGTGCTCTTGTGCCACGCACTGTATGACGATTGTCAAACCATATGCCATCACATTGAATCAGAGCACACTGCCTTGGGCAGTAGGAAAAATGTTCAATTGCAGAAATTCGTACAAGTGGCCTGTCTTTCATAGTCTTTCAGATCCGAATCCTCGGCTCGTGTCATTTTGACCCAGTGCCTTGTACGGCACTATTCGCCAACCTGCATTTACGCCAATGGTTGTCCACCCCTTCTTCCATCTGTCAGAGCTTGTCCCCGTGTAAGTCCTTGTCCACGCATCCAGCAATGCATCAATTCCGGGGTGATCTAGGGGTTGACTCCACGCGGGCCAAAGAAACGTCCAGTTTGACCTGCCTTCCTTGGAGGCCGACCATTTCACCCACCCCCTTTGGACCGGCACTCCATCGTCTTGACGTCCTGACCCACGGACTGGCAAAATACTGAGTGCAAAAAATGCCAACACCTCAACAATCGGGTCAACAAACTTTTTTGCGAAGTCCGACATCGAACCAATCCGACTAATGTCGAAACCCAAACCATTTGTTCCAACGCGGGGAGCCTCACCGTTCAGACTCGCCATGAGCAAGTCGTGTACCTTTCTTTCCTCAACCTTCCCGTGAGTACGAAGCAATCTGTCGTGGAGTGTGTATCCACGTGGAACAGGTGGGTCAAACCGTGCATGTTCCACTTCGCATTTCTTGTTGAGACAAAGGTCTGTCAATGTCGATGACAATGTCCATGCGTGCGGATGTGACCGTGCCGCAAAGGCGCGTGACCTGTACAATTCCAAGCTTACAGCGCGACCCAAGGCCTCGTCATCTCGCCAAGTCCTCGCAACCGGCATTTCCTGCAATTCGCTGAATGTAGGCCAAGATTCGCTAAGAACCGAAACGGGGTCTTTGTCGTAGCAGGACAACACCGCAACCGGTGTTGCGCCGTCTGTCCAATGCAAGCGAATGCGCGGATCAAGCGCCGTAGCGCCTACAGCTGCCAACCAGCCATTCACCCAAGAACCTGGCCAGCCTGGACAGGAAACACTGAAATTCATAGCTGAATTACCGTTCATGATCCTGTGCCTGATACGAATTGATCTGCCTGACGCAGCACTGTTTCGAGCAGAGCCAGTCCCCAGGGCCCGAACTCCTCATTCAGCCCGCGGAAACGAGCGGGTTGAGACCAATCTGTTTTCGACAGAGATGCAGACACTTCAACGGGCTTCCCTTCGATTTCAAAGGCAACAGTTGTGTGAGTTTCATCCTCAACTGGGATGACCAGAGGCCGTCCCTTGCCGTGATGAGTGATTATGAGATGCAGCAACAAGTCTTGCTGTGTTGTGTTCAAAGCAGAACCGTTCTTCAGCCAGCTCTCAACAAGTCGGGCAGACAGAGTTTCATGCCGTCCACCGCGAGGCCATCCAGCCCCCACACGATTGCGTTCCCAGGAGTTTCGCGGTGTGTTTGATTTGGCTGCCAGGAATTCGTTGGTCTGGTTGGGGTCCAGCCATCGCTGAAATCGCCGGTCGGCCTTGCCGATGTCATGCATTTTCGCGGCAAGCTCCAAGACAACCGCCAAGACCCTTGGCACTCCGATGCGGTCTGCCATAAGGCGCGCTTGAGTCGCTACCGAGATGCAGTGAGAATCAATGCTTGCCACTGCAGAAGCAGAGGACAATTCGTCAAATTCATCCAGTAGTCCTACATCCTCCATTGCCGCACAAGATTCCAATCTTGGCACTTCGCCATTCGGGTCAACTACTGAGGAACCCAGTCCATCGACAAAGGCATTCCAATCGACCCTGTCCCGCCAAACAGGTGGAGTCGCGGCCTTGGCAACCTGAATGATCTCTTCAACAGCATCCGACCGTTCATCCTCTTCAATATCATCGTCTTGCTCACCCTTGCCGAGCGCGACACTAATCGTGGATTTGGAAATCGGTTTGCCAAACAGTAGCTTCAACGCCGAATGGTCAAGCGGCAGTCCGGCTGGCGCCAGCGAGACATCATGCACCGGCTTGCTAGACCGGGGGTCCCAGCCGAATTTGTCCAGAAGTCCTCGGCCCGCACTCAATATCAACAGATCGCCAGGCTTGAGTTCCTGCGCAGAGCACGTTTCAACTGTTGTGAAATCTGGCCCAGTGCGTTTGATCTGGTCATTGACCAACACACTCCGCACCTCGGCGATTGGCAAATCGATAGCTTCAACATCTCGAAACCGTGGCCACAGTCGTTGGCCGTCGCACGGGACATGGGCCCGCCAAATCATCGATACAGAATAAACTGTGTTGGCGATGCCCGAAAAGTATGGCTCTACAGGCGCTTCAAACTTTGGCGGCGTGGTCGACTTCAGCCATTCCCAGAGCAGCCCAAACAGCACTTCAGGAGATCTGTCCGTTTGTTCGTCAGGAGGGCCCAGAGTTGACGCGATTCGATACGGGCATACATCAATGGCGCCACCGGTATCAGACTGCGCTTTCTCAAGCCGCTTCAGAACGGTTTCGGGCTCCGACCCGTATACCGGCCAAACTGTCGGCTTCCCTCTAGCGCGTTTCGGTGGCAGATGCACATAGACTGCGCGCGCATGAGGAAATCGCCCCATCCGGTTCAACCTGCCCAATCTCTGCGTCAACGCTCGCACACCACACGCTTCTGTAACCAGAAACTCTGCATCTATGTCGGCGCCGACTTCGAGCGTTTGCGTGGCTACCACGACCAAGTGACGTTCGCGTTTCAGGTTGGAACTGCGATCAGATGCCATGCCCTGCTCGGCGTCCAAAACCTGCTCCCGAATGTCCCGGGCCTCATTTTCCCTCATTCGACCAGTGAGCAGGAGACATTCAGCGTTACCTTTCGGACGCTGAGTCTTTTTCAGTCGATTGAAAACCGACCTTGCAGTTGTGGGCGTGTTCGCGAAAACCAGGAATGCAGACGGCTCTTGAGCTGAATCAATCAATTCCTGGGTTGCATTGGCCAACAGCGCCGAAACATCACCCTTTTCGAACTTTCTGACTTCAAGTGACTTGTCAGCCAATAGGCGGCATTTTACAACAGGATGCTCTCTGTCTTCCTCTTCAAGATCGAAACAGTCTCTTCCCGCCTCGTTTCCAGTTGCCGTTAACTCGACCAATCTAGGTCTTGCACGCTCCGGCGCCACGACCGAAGATCTGGAAGGTGCGCACGCAGCCAAGTCGTTCAACAATTTCGGAAGGTGTCTGGCCAAGTGAGCTTCGTCAAGCAGCACCAGACTGTCGATGCCGGCTAATGCCGCGTCAATGGGTCGCATGGATGTGCTCGAACCATAACCCCGAAACAACAGCCTGGATCCAAACATGGGGACTGTTGACAATATGACTGTGGGTTGGCTTGGGTCTCTGGGCCTTTCCTGAGCAACACCACCCCGCAACCGAACCACCTCCAGCGGTCTGGCATTTGAAATTGCCGACAAGGAGGACAAGCGAACAGCCACTGCGGCAAGTGCCCGCTGTTCTGCACCACAAGATTTCTCGCCCGTTTCAAGCGATTTGAGCAGCCTCTCCTGAATATGTTTGGCATGAGCAAAAGTGGAATCGATCAGAAGCCGCCGGTTGACAACCCACCAGATGCGAGTGGGAGCTGAACGTTCCGCTGGTGGCAGATGTGCCTGCGAAGCAAGCCACCAGATTGCAATGTCAAGGCATGCAGTTTTGCCCAATCCAGTGGGAACACCGATTTCGTCGGGCCAAGCTCCAGTGCTCGACAACTTGTTGGCTAGCCGGTTTTGCCAGGGAAATGGCTCCCGGCCGTTGATTGCGCGGTAGAACAGCGAAAACTCGGGCAGGGCAGACTTCGCAATGTCGCGACGATGTTCGGTCATCAGAAATCGGTTCCATCAACAGGTACACACAAACCCAGACCCCGCTGTCTTCCGGAGCCAATTGCTATTGGGCCCATCAACGGTTCGCCAAACAGCAGTTCGACATGAGAATACGGCTTGCCGCCCTTTCTGCCCGGATGGTTTACTTCAACCGGTGCCAAATCAACTGCTCCGGGAACCAAGGGGGAGCGTGAAGTTCGAAATGCAATTGGTGCAGGCAACCCGGCATGGTGGCACCACCTTGAAATTTCATTGATATCCAACCGACAGCGACGTTCATGAATTGCGGGAAATGCTGTTGCCCATCTTTTCGATTTCCGTACCCATCGTTCTGGGCTTGCTGCCAACGGCCGTTTTTCCCCGCCATGGTTTTCCAGATGCACATCAATGCCAAATCCTACGAGTCTTTGAACAGATCTAGCGGCGTCACGTGCTTGTCCAATGAATGTGGAGGAAGCCGGCACCCAAAGCGCAAGCCCGTGAATTCGCCCCCGCGACCACTTGTAACCCACGTCAGGCAACGCCAAGTAGCGGGCCAGATCATATCCCTTTTGATGATACCCGTGACCATGCAGCTCGGGAGGGGGTTCTCCGTGCAGCTTTTGGTACTTTTGAAGTACAGCAGCTTTGAACAATGCAGTGACGGCTGATATGCGGCGGCCAGAGATGGCCTCCAAACCGCTTCCAGATCGTCTCCTTGCGCGGAGCCATGCCACAACTGTGCCGGTGGGATGGAACGCCGTGTCAGTTGGAGATTGGTATCGCACAGTGTTCTGCAATGCTGGATACTGAGATCGAGCGATGCTCGGTCCTCGCTTGAGCCAATCCGAGTAGATCCTGTCGAGTATGGCAAGATGTCCGCTGGCCGGCACATTCATGGAGATTTCTCCAGAAACGGACGGAACGTAATGGTCGTCAAATGCAGAAATCGACTTTTCGGTCTCAACACGAAGCCTGACAGGAGAGTCAGCGCCACCCAAATAGCCAACCCTTGCACACCTCAGGCGGAGGGCATTCAACAAATCGGCATCGGGTGAATTCTTCCACAAGTAAATCACATTCGAAGATCTGGGAGCAACACGAACGCCTGCCCTAGCCAAAACGGCCGTGCGAGCGACATATTCATGACAGGATTTCCCGACGCTTTTTGGACCGACCACGAATCGAGGCAGGATTGGATTGTGAAGGCACTGGGTAGGAGAATCGGCACCAACAATTGGAGGTGGCTGTTCTTCCAGCCACCTCAGTTCCTGTTGATTCAAGCCGCCTGTTGCGCGGCACGCGCTTCCAGTGCCATCCGATGCCACGAGTGCCGCGAAGAGCCGTGAGGGTGAGGGAGGCCACTCGCCTCGCTCCAATCGACCTGTATTCGCAGTGCCAAAGGGATCGGCGCGAAAGGTGCGATGCAGAAACTCGACTGAAATTGCGAGTCCAAAAGGTTTCGGTGCATTAGATTCCATCATTTCTACCGAACAGGCCATGCCTTGTCGATTACCCGCTTCAAAGCGTCTTTGGGCTGCAGCATTTTCGGGCCTGTGTTCCATCCATCTAGAGGCACACGCACATAGCGAGCTTGTTTGAGGGCGAGATCAAGCAAGGCGGAAGTTTCTTCGACGCCGGAAATCTCAAGCACATGGTCTTCGCATTCGCCCAACCAGGTGACTGTTCTGTTTCTTGGGCGCAACTCAGCGCCTGAACGAAGCGCAAACCCACTGCCAAACGCGAGAAAATGGGCATGTAGACCAAGTGAGACCAACAATGCCCGCATTGCTGCGTTTTGCTCGGCCAACTGATCGTCAGTTGTGCCATTTGGTGCAGAAAGACTGACTCTTCGGAGTTGTGCCAACGACAAAGTACTACGCTGTGTAATTCTGGCGAAGGACACTGCTGCAGGACTTGCGTCTGAGTCTTTCATAAAGGGCACCTGTCCATGACCTATCTCGGAAAGCTTTCCATTCTTGATTCCTGCAACTCTCGGGCCACCGGCAAATGTCCACCCAATCTGATCTTTTGGATTGAATCGAATCTTCTCGTCTATGGAGAGGTTCAGTGGATCACCCTTCAGCCCCACTGTTCTTGTATCGGATTTGGCCGGCCCCCATCCAACGATCTCGGACACCCAAGCTCGCGCGTGCTTTGTCTGAATGCCCCCCAAGTGGGACTGCCAGAATCCGTACAACAGCGATTGGGGAAACCATGACATCAATGCACCGCAATTCCAGGGAGTGGCTGCCAGAATCGACTTTCCCAGATAGGTCTTTTCGAAATCCTCCCCTCCCAAAAGGGAATCTCGAAGATAGGCGTCTGCATTGCGATGCGGGAATTGCAGGCTTGAAATCATTCTTGGCAGATGAACAGGAAGTCCTTCGCAACACGCCAGATTCAAGACAAGCTCTGGATTGCTGATTGTGTTCCGATTGCGTCGAAGTGCGTCTTCAAGCCTGTTGGCCTGTGAGGGAACATTGTCGATCACAACGACCTTGGTTGACTCATCGTCTTCAGCGCATGCCCAACGCCGGTCCGTTTGGTATCGGCCTCCTTCATAGATGGCCGGCTTTACGGGCGAACCGGGGCCAGACAGTGGCTCGAGGACCGCATCGATCTTCAGTCCGTCTTCAGCACTTGTGTCGCCGCAAGCACGGGTCAAGAATTCAAGCTCAAACTTCATGTGCAAATTTCCCTTCTATTGGTTTCCTGCGCCACAAATCATCGAAAAATGGCAAAAGCAGACTTAAGCTTCAAGATAATGTGAAATATTGGGCGAGATCAGCTTTGCGACATGCATCCGTGAGAACGCAACGACAAATAGTCATCCCATTCTTGCGACCATTCTTGATGCCGCAACCAAAACGCTGTCTCAATTGTGGGGTCCTTGAGCTTGTGGAAGTTTGCTTGCGCTTAAGCATACACGGCTTTTGAAGCGATTGCAACCAAAGGCTCGCCATGGGGAACGGTGGCGCCACCCTTGGACCAGATCGTGAAACAACTCACGCCGACCCCAACCGCGTCTGGTCAAGTGTGCTGCACTTGGAGCATCAGCAGCTTTCTGGTTCGGTAGAGGAGTCGATTCCGGCCTGCTCTCAGTGATTGCGCCGTTCTACAGCGACTGCTGCACTTCCTCCCGGTCGAAGACGACTATTGAATCACCACGCTGGAACGCCGAGCAGTTCTCGAAGCCAATTCCGCATTCCTGACCCGACTGCACCTCCTGCACATCGTCCTGAAACCGCTTCAGCGTCTTGAGTCTGCCCTCATACACAACCTCGCTGTCGCGCAGCAGCCGGGCATTGCTGGACTTGCGAACCACGCCGCGCAAAACTCTGCATCCAGCGATGGGTCCCACACCCGTGATGTTGAAAATCTCGAGTATCTCTGCATTGCCAAGTTCGATCTCGTTGATCTTTGGCGCCAGCAGGCCGGTGGCCATGGCGCGAACATCGTCAAGCAGTTCATAAATGACGGAGTAGTTGCGCACTTCCACTCCCTGCTGACTTGCGGCCACTCTGGCCGCGGCATTGGCACGCACGTTGAAACCGATGACGGTGGCGTTGGAAGCCGTGGCAAGCGTGATGTCGGACTCGATGATCTCACCGACGGCACAATGGAGTATTCGAACCTCCACCTCGTCGTTGCCGATTGTCTTGACGGCCTGTTCAATGGCTTCCGCCGACCCGTGGACATCAGCCTTGATGATGAGCTGACAGGCCTTCTTCTGTTTCCCGAGCTGGAAAATGATGTCCTTGGGCTTCGCACGCCACGCCGCTGCCGGCGCGGAGGTCGATAGCGATCGCCGGTATTCGGAGATCTGCCGCGCCTGGGCGTCGCTTTTCACGACATTCAACCGGTTACCGGCAGCTGGCGTGCCATTGAGGCCAAGCACCTCGACAGGCTGTGACGGTATCGCTTCCGCAATCGGCTTGCCCTTGTCGTCGAACATTGCCCGGACTTTGCCCCATTCCTGTCCGACAACGAATATGTCGCCCTTTCGCAGCGTGCCGGCCTGAATGAGAATTGTCGCGACCGATCCCTTGCCATGCGCAACCAGCGCCTCAACGACAGTTCCTTCGGACGGTCTTGACCGATTGGCCTTCAATTCAAGCAGTTCCGCTTGCAGCTGGACCTGTTCCAGCAGGTCAGGAATTCCTTCGCCAGTGACGGCGGAAATCTCGGCGTCCAGAACCTCCCCGGAACGGCTTTCGACGACCACGCTGTGCTGGAGCAAGTCGTTTCGAACGCGATCCGGATCGGCATTGGGACGATCGCACTTGTTTATGGCAACGACTATCGGAACGTCCGCGGCGCGCGCGTGATTTATGGCCTCGATGGTTTGAGGTTTGACGGAATCATCGGCAGCAACAACCAACACCACAATGTCCGTCACCTCTGCGCCGCGAGCCCGCATGTCGGTGAAGGCGGCGTGCCCCGGTGTATCCAGGAAGGTCAACTCGTGGCCATCTGCGGTGGCCACCTGGTAGGCGCCTATGTGCTGTGTAATGCCGCCCGACTCCCCTGCGGCGACGCGGGCATTGCGGATGTAGTCCAGCAGCGAAGTCTTGCCGTGGTCCACATGTCCCATGACAGTGACGACAGGAGCCCGGGGGAGCATTTGCTCAGGACTGTCTTCAAATTCCTCGATGACGTCCTCTACATCCGAATCGGACACTCGAGTGACCTTGTGGCCGAACTGGCTTATGACGAGCTCGGCCGTGTCGGCGTCAATCGTCTGATTTTGTGTGACACGTTCACCGATTGTCATCAGGTACTTGATTACGTCCGCTGATCGCTCGGCCATGCGGTTGGCCAATTCCTGGACGACGATTGTTTCCGGCAACTGGACTTCGCGAATTACGCGCTCGCGGGGGGGCGGCGCAATCGACTTGCGCCTTCGTCGCTTCTCTCGACGCCGGAATGCGGCGTGCGAGCGCTGGCGTTCGCCCTCAAGCGCATTGCGCACGTTGAGCTTTCGTCTTCCTCCGCGCTGGATTCTGCGCGTCCGGTCAGGCTTGCTCTGCTTTCGAACCTGACGACGCACCTTGACTGGTTCAGTCTTGGCAGCCGGCGTTGGCTTGGCCCGTGGGGCGGCGGCTTTGGCCTCCTTGGCCTTCTTCGCCTCGGCAGCGGCAATCTTTTCCTGTTTCCGCCGTTCCTCCTCCGCGGCTTCCTTCGCGGCGCGAGCAAGCTCTTCGGCCTTGTTCCGGCGCAGGATTTCCTGGTATTCCTCGGCCTGCCTTTTCCGGGCTTCCTGAAGCTGGTTGTCCTTTTCCCGCCGCTGCCTGGCCTCTAGCTCCCTCTGGTTGCGGGCCTTCTTGAGCGCATCGACCATCCTCCGCTGCTGGATAAGCGAAACCTTCGGTTCCTCGGCCGTCCGATCAGTTCTGGAGAATCTGTGTGAGGCGGTAGACTTTCGCAGTGAATGCCGTTTGGCAACATATTGGCTACGCTTGCCGCCCGGCTTTGCCTGGACAACGACGACTTTTTTTGTCCTGGTTCGAACTCGGCTTGGCCTTTTGGCCGGTTTGCTGGGCCGACCGGACTGTGCCTTCGGGTTAAGTCTTAGTGTCTGTGTCCCCATTCCGCCTCAATCGATTTGTGAGCTTTGCCGGGATTCGCATTGCGGCCGCCAATTCGCGGTCTTCGCCCAAAAGGCGAAAGCTGCGCAGCCGCCGGGATTCGCCCGAAAGGGTACGGACGAAACCTCCCTGCCTGATGAAAGCCTGTATAACAGAATCCTGTGCAAATGCCACCCCTAATTCGCTGCCGCTGAGGCATCTGCATGCAACTGTGCAATCGCTTTCCGGCCGTATTCTTCCGATCTGGCCGGGCGACCCGTCGGTCGCCAGCAGCAAGAGCCCGGCCGCTCCGCTGCCCAACGCCTGTCGAACGCGCATGGAGCCGGCGACTGCCGCTCCGGACTTGCGAGCCAGAGCTATGTGCCGGCAAAGCCTGGAGACAAGCGACCTGTCCACCAGATCGGCAAGCTCGTGAGAGCTGCGGACGCGCTGTCTGGTTGCCCGCGAAAAGTGGTTGCCGGCAATGGCTCGCTCCAAAACATCCCGCCGCGCAACGAGCCACATTCCTCTTCCAGGCAACACACGGTCGACATCGGGCACGACTGTGCCTTCCGGCGAAGTCACAAAGCGGATCATGCCATCCTGCGACTCCCGCCTCTTGGTCACCAGGCACCGGCGAACGAACTTTTCACGTCTCCTCGATTTGCCTCTCGTCAATGCCTTCTTCCAGTTCAATGTCCAGATCGGCCTCGTACAGCGACGACTCGTCAATCAGGCCAACCAACACGCGGGCCACCAAAATCAAATGCCGCGCCTCCTCGAGGGACACTTCGAATTCCTCAAGAAATCCAGGATCACGCACTCTCCTGCCCCGCGAGGTGGAGTAGCCACCGGCGATTTCCCAGTCGGCGCATTCGGCAAATCCCTTCAGAGTCGTGATGTCCGCCTTGGCCAGGGTGAGCAGCATCGCCGGCGTCAGCCCTTCAAACTGTGCAAGGTCTTGCTGGAGACCGTAGCGAAACGCCTCCTCCAGGGCTTCCTGGTTCAGGGCGTCAACGTGGGATTGGGCTCTGTTCCTGAGCTCGCGACCGATCTCGGAATCTATTCCGTCAATGGCCAGCAACAGGTCCATGTCGCAATCCGCCAACTGCTCCACCGAATCGAAACCCTCGGTGACGAGAAGATGAGCGAAACTTTCTTCAATGTCGATCACGTCCATGAAAGTCTGCACGCGTTCGCTGTCCGCAGCCAGCCGCTGGTCGCGCTCCTCGCTTTCGGTGATAATTCGGAAGTTGAGACCGGTGAGGGTGCGAGCCAGCCGAACGTTTTGCCCCTTGGCGCCGATGGCCAGGGACAGCTGATCGTCGTACACGATGATTTCCGCCGGACGGTCATCCTCGTCAAGTATGATTCTCGACACTTTGGCGGGCTTTATGGCCTGTTCCACGAACTCGTTCTGATCCGGCGTCCAGCCGATCACGTCAATGCGCTCGCCCTGCAGCTCGGACACCACAGCCTGGACCCTTGATCCCTTCATGCCGACGCAGGCGCCCACAGGATCAATGCTGGCATCGTATGACACGACGGCGATCTTGGCGCGGGAACCGGGGTCGCGGGCGATGCACCGGATGTCGACGATGCCTTCATCGAATTCAGGAACCTCGGCGCGAAACAGTTCCTTCATGAACTCGGGCGCGGTCCTGGACAACCTGATCTGATGACGCTTGTTCTCGCGGGAGACGTCCAGCACCAGCGCCCGCAGGCGGTCTCCCTTTTCCGGAGCCTCCTGCCGGATTCGCTGATTGCGGTGAATGATCCCTTCGCCAACGGCGAGATCCACAATGATGTTGCCGTATTCGATCCGATTCACCGTTCCGACGACGATCTGGCCGATCTTGTCCTTGTACTCGTGATACTGCTTCTCCCGTTCGGCTTCGCGCACCTTCTGTACAATGATCTGCTTGGCATTCTGCACCGTGATTCGGTCAAGCCGGGCGCCGAACACAGGTGGCAGGTATTCGATTTCCTGCGAACCGACGACCGCGTCCGGATTTTTGCGACGTGCATCCTCCAGCGACACTTCGAGGGAATTGTCTTCAACCGCTTCCACAACCGTCCGCACGCGCTCCAGAAAGAGCTCGCCGGTCTCCATGTTGAAGTCGGCCCGAATGTCCAGCTCCGGACCGTAGTTCAGCTTGGCTGCACGCGCCATCGACTCCTCGATCGCCTCAATCACGACTTCGCGTTCGATGCTCTTTTCGTGTGCCACCGCGGCGACAATTTGCTGAAGTTCGAGACGGTTTGCGGTAAGTTGGTTCATTTCGTTTCTCCCCGGTGGTGTCCGCGGCGCCGGCATGTCATCATGTGTCGGAACTCCTCGGGCCCTTTCCATCGGCAGAGTCGAGGTGGGCGGCAAGGAGTTCGTCCGTGATCACGAGCTTCGCCTTCGCGACGCTGCCGAGCGGCAGATCGACCCGCCCGGTTTTCGTTTCAAGTCCGATTGCGCCGTCCTGGACATCGGCGATGCAGCCACGAAAGCGCCGTTGACCGTCGATTGGTGGAGCCACTTCGATCTTTGCCAGATGCCCGCTCCAGTCGCGGAAGTGTTCCGTCTTGGTCAGTGGCCGATCAATGCCCGGCGAGGAAACTTCCAGCGTGTAGTTGGATGCAATCGGATCCTCGACTTCAAGCAGAATCGACAACGCTCGGGAGAGAGAGGCGCAATCATCCACGCTCATGCCTCCCTGCCTGCGTTCCGCCATTACTTGCAGGACCGGGGCATTCCTCCCGCCAAGCCGCAGACGGACAAGCTCGAATCCCATGGAGTCAATGAGCGGGCGAAAAAGCGTTTGAAGCTCCAATTCCTTTTCGTTGCTCGCTACGAGATCCAGATCCATGGACAGTTCCACAAAAAAACGGGCCGCGGCCCGTATTGAATACATTCAAGGCGGTCCGGGTTGGAATCCGGACGACCGCATTTCAGGCTATCAGATAATGATCCGCCCAGCCGATTTCAAGCGCCTGACGCCAGGCGCCAAGCCGGATTCAGCAGTAGCGAAGCCGCATGTCGCGCACTGACCTTTCGACCAGTTCCTTGAGAACGTCGAAATCCACGTTCGCTAGCCGGGTGATGTAGAGGCAGCTGACCGAGTGCCGATGCCTCCCAAGCGCTGCCAGAAGATCGCCGTAGGGCTTGAATCCAGGCATGATGTAGACGGTCAGGGCCTGCTTGCGGGGAGCGACGCCGGTAAGCATCCACCAGTGCCGCGATCCATCGGCACGCCGGTATTGATACCGGCCGAAGCCGACAATGCTGTCGCCCCACATTCTGGGCGCCTCTCCAGTGACCTCCTGCATCATTTTTGTCACGGCGATGGCGTCCTTCCGGCGGACGGCATTGCTCACGGAATCCAGGTACTCCCAGACATCCGAATCGTTTTCGACAGTTTTCAGCGTGCTCATGTTAACTCTTCCTGTGTGCGGAGTGGCCCGACGGCGTCAGCGTGCGAGACCGTAGTATTCGCGGTTGGGTTCCATAGCGGTGGCCGAAGCCAGGCGGTTCGTCATGTTGAAGAAAGCCGCCACGGCGCCGATGTCCCAGATGTCGCGGTCGCTGAATCCGGCCTCCCTCAGACGCTGCCGGTCCGTTTCCTCAACCAGGAAGCTGCTCTCGGTCAACAGCGCCGCGAAATCCAGCATGGCCCGCTGCCTGGGGTTCAGCCTGCACAGGCGGTAGTTGATGGCAAGCGTGTCGGCAAATTCGGAATCGTCGCTCAGCTGTCGAACCGAAGCGCCGTGGGCGACAACGCAATAGTGGCAGCGGTTAATCGCCGACACGACCACTGCGATCATTTCCCGCTCAAGCTTGGTAAGACCGCTGTCGCCAAGCATGAGTTCATTGTACATGGCCGAAAACGCATCAAGCTTTTCCGGATCAAAGGCGTACGCCCGAAGCACGTTCGGCACCAGACCGAGCTTTTCCTCGCAGATTTCAAAGTATTTTCTGGTCCGGGGCGGCAACGGGTCCACCGACGGCAGGTCGAGAGCTGTTGGCGATTCTGTGGTGTCGGTCATGGGTTGAGTCCATCGACGTTCGGAAATGCAGTTTGCCGGTTGGCCAGAAGCCCGACTACCGTGTTCAACAGCATGCGGCCATGCGAAGTGGCGCAAATCCGGCCCTCGCGACAAAGAACCAGCCCGTCTTCGACCAGTTCGGCGATTAACCGAGGATCGATCCTGTGTCCACCGAGAGACAGATAGCGACCATGGCTCATGCCTTCTTCAAGGCGCAACGACATCAACAGGTACTCCAGAGCCACCTCCTCGGATTCCAAAAAGCGTCGTTCCTGTTCGCCGCAGCCAGTGGCTTGCACCAATGCCAGCCATTCAGTGGTTGAGGAAGTTGCCAGCGTGGCGAAGCGACTGCCGTCCAGTTCAATGCGACCATGCGCTCCCGGCCCCAACCCAAGCCAGTCCCGGCTCCGCCAGTAGAGAAGATTGTGCCTGGCCTCGAATCCCGGCCGGCAGAAATTCGACACCTCATAGTGCCTGTAACCGGCGTCCGCGCACAGCGCATCCGCTATGCGATGCATGTCGGCCAGACTGTCCTCGTCGGGTATTCCCGGCAGGCGCTGCCTTTCGAGTCGGCGGGCAAATGCGGTGTCCGGCTCAATGGTCAGCTGATAGAGGGACATGTGTGGAGCGCCCCAGCCAAGCGCCTGCTGCAGTTCCAGTTCCCACTGAGCCGGCGTTTGCCGCTGGCGGCCGAACATGAGGTCGACGCTGACGTTCTCGAACACCGCACGTGCGGCGTCATGGGCAAACCGGGCCTGCGCGGCGTCATGCGTGCGGCCCAGCGCCGCGAGGCCGGCATCGCTCAACGACTGCATGCCAATCGAAACACGGTTGACGCCCGCAAGGCGGAAGTCGCGGAACTTGCGTGCCTCGCTTGATGTTGGATTCGCTTCCAGGGTTATCTCGGCATCTGGCGCAAGATCGCATGCGCCGGAAACCGCTTCAATGATGGATTCCACTGTTTGCGGCGGCATCAGGCTGGGTGTGCCGCCCCCGAAATATACGCTGGCGCATTTCCGCCTGCCAAGTTCGGAGAACGATGAGGCGATCTGGTCGATGTAGGCGTCGCGCCAGGCATTGTCGTCAACGGCTTCGTGAAGGCGTCTGTTGAAAGCGCAGTAGGGACAAATCGACTGACAGAACGGCCAGTGAATGTAGATGCCGAAACGGTCTTCGGACCAGATCTCAGCCATCCAGGCAAGCCCGGGAAAGCGCGGCAAGCGCCCTGGCGCGGTGACTGATCCTGTTCTTCAGCGAGTGCGGCATTTCGCCAAAGGTGCTTGTGTGACCCTCGGGCACGAACATTGGATCAAACCCGAAGCCGGTCTCTCCACGCATGGGCCAGACAAGGTGGCCGTTTGCGTTGCCGGTGAAGTAGTCCTCATGGCCGTCCGGCCAGGCAACGCATATGGTTGAATGGAACCGGGCCCTTCGGGGATGCGGAGCGCCAAGTTCCTCAAGCAGCTTCCAGACTCGTGTCATGGCAACAACGTAGTTCCTGCCCTGTGGCGTCTCCGCCCAGTTGGCGGTGTCGATGCCGGGTTGTCCGTCCAGCGCCTCCACCTCGAGGCCGCTGTCGTCGGAGATCGCCGGCATGCCGGCAATGCCCGCCGCTGCACGGGCCTTGAGACCGGCATTTTCGGCGAATGTGCGGCCTGTTTCCTCCACAGGTTGCAGACCGCACTGTTCGGCAGTGAGAATGGTGATGGCGTGGGGTTCAAGGAGCTGCGCAAACTCCCGAATCTTGCCCCGGTTGCGGGATGAAATCACGACCCTCGAGGAGGCGAGCCTACGGGCTGACACCGGACACGGCTTTGGTCTGTGCCTGCAACAGTTCGTCAACGCCCTTTTCGGCAAGCGAGAGGAGTTTGTCGTATGTGTTGCGGCTGAATGCATCTTCCTCCGCCGAGCACTGGATTTCCACGAACTTGCGCGATGCCGTCATCACGAAGTTGCCATCCAGGTCGGCCTCGCTGTCTTCGGAGTATTCGAGATCGAGGAGAGCGGTTCCGGCATACACGCCACACGAAACGGCGGCCAACTGCTCGATCACCGGATCGGACCGCAAAACCCGTTCCCTGAGCAGCGATTGCATGGCCAGCTTGAGCGCCACCCAGCCGCCGGTTACGGCAGCGCAGCGCGTGCCTCCGTCGGCCTGCAGAACATCACAGTCGACAATCACCTGTCTCTCGCCAAGGACGGAAAAGTCAATCCCGGCCCGAAGCGCGCGTCCGATCAGGCGCTGGATCTCCTGGGTGCGCCCGGAAATCATTCTGCCGCGTCCATCGCGCCTGTTCCGTTCGGATGTGGCCCGTGGCAGCATCGCATATTCGGCTGTCACCCATCCAAGCCCTGAATTCCGGCGAAAGAACGGAACTCTTTTTTCCACGGACGCTGTGCACAGCACCCGGGTGTTGCCCATCTCGATCATGCACGAGCCTTCGGCGTACTTGTTTACGTTCGTCGTGATCCGGACGGGACGGAGTTGGTCGAAAAGTCTCTTTGACGGGCGCATTCTGCCTCCAGGTTGATTCCATTGTGGACATAGCGCTTGCTGGCGGCATTGCAATGCAAAACGGGCGGTGGAAGCAGAACGCAGCATGCAGGAAACCGGGCGGCCTCTGCTCCAAGAGCCGTTGCAGCGCACGTTTTTGTGGCGCGTTTGCCAGGGCAGCAATGGGCCACGGTTGAAAAATTCGATCAATGAAGCAATACTTGCCTTTCCTGGCCGCAGGCGTGCCGGACGTCCAGCCAGCAAACAAGGAGAGGTCCGCAATGCGACGGATTGGAACCCTGCAGCAGCCCGCCAGCGAACCGCTGGCCAATTCCCTGAGCAAGAGAAATCTGGATGTCTTCAGGCGGCTGGTCGAGACCTATCTGATCAAGGGCAATCCGGTCGGCTCGCGGACGCTGTCCCGAGAAATGAGCGGTTCGCTGTCACCGTCCACCATACGCAATGTCATGCAGGATCTGGAGTTTCTGGGCGTGCTGCAAAGTCCGCACGTCTCCGCCGGCCGCATCCCGACCGATGTGGGCCTGCGCCTGTTCGTGGACGAGCTGCTCGAATTCGGCGAGATTTCCGAGGATGACCGCGAGATTCTGGAATCGGTCAGGTCCGACCCGAACGAAAGCCTCGGCTTGTTGATGGACCGGATCGGCTCCGTTCTGTCCAGTCTGACCCACAGCGCCAGCATTGTTCTGATTCCCAAGCAGGACGCTGCCGTCAAGCATGTCGAGTTCATATCGCTGGCGCCCGACCGGGCGCTTGTCGTGTTGGTGACCACGGACGGGAACGTCGAGAACCGGATTTTCTCGCCCCCCGCCGGACAGACGCCGGCCGACATGCAGGCCGCGGCGAATTTCGTGAACTCGATTTCCAGAGGACGAACGATTTCAGAGCTGCTGGAACTGATGAAGGAGGAGCTCGATCTTCGAAGAATGGAGCTCGACAGGCTGACCTCGGAATTGATTACCAGAGGCTTGGCGGTATGGGATGGCGAGGGCAACCTTTCGGGACGCCTGGTTGTCCGGGGCAGATCGAAGCTGCTTGACGAAAAGGAGAGGCAGATCGACATCGAAATGGTGCAGCGGCTGTTCGACGATCTCGAACGCAAGCAGGACATCATTGACTTTCTCCACCTGGTTCAGGAAGGCACGGGCGTGCGCATTTTCATTGGTTCGGAGAACAAGCTGTTTTCCCTGTCGGGTTCAACTCTCGTTGCCGCTCCCTATATAGACTCCGACAATTCGATTATCGGCGCCGTTGGCGTAATTGGCCCCACGAGGCTCAACTACGGCCGGATCGTGCCGATCGTCGACTACACGGCCCATGTGGCCGGACGAGTGGTGTCACAGCGCAACAGGTAGCAGCGAAGCAAGCATTGAACATGTCTGAAAACACCGAGGAAGAGACCGAGGTTTCAGAGGAAGCCCCGGAGAAGAACCCCGAAGATCCCGTCGATGAACAGTCGGACCCGCGCGAGGAAGACGAACCGGCGCAGGAGCCCGATGCCGTCAGGGACGAGACGGAGGAATCGCCCAGCGGCAATGGCAGCTTGCCCGAAGACGCCGACCCAGCCGAACGGGACCAGGACGAATCGCTGGTCAGCAAGGCCGGCAAGGCCCTGAAGGACCGGTTGGGCCTTTCGAAGGCCAATGGGCAGGATGACAAGGAAAAGGAGCCCGAACTCAGCCACGAGGAGCTTCGCGAGGCTCATCGCGAAGCGGTCAAGAAGTTGGAAGAACTGAAGGTGGAACGCGACCAGATCCTTCTCAATCTGGCGCGAAGCTACGATCAGGTGAAGAGGCTGGAGCGGCGCAACAAGGAAGTCAGGAAATACGGCGCCGAAAGTCTGGCCAGGGACATTCTGGGCACGTACGACCATTTTGGCCGTGCTCTCGCCGCCGGCAGGACCAATCAGGACATGGACCTCAAGAGCTGGCTGGAAGGCATCGAAGGCGTGGAGCGCGACTTCTCAAGAACGCTCGCTCGACACGGCATTTCCGAGATCTCGCCCAAGGAGGGGGAAAAGTTCGATCCGGCATGGCACGAGGCGCTCTACAATGTGCCGGTGCCGGACCAGGAGCCCGGAACGGTGATTCAGGTTCAACAGACCGGATTTCGGCTCCATGACCGTCTGCTGCGCCCGGCAAAGGTGGGTGTGGTGGCAAGGCTCGACAGCCGGTTCGGGGACGATTCGGACGAGGACGAGGAATAGGATCCGCCGACCGGAGAGCCCGGCCGGGCTGAAGCTCAGAGCGCGCAGCGGTCCGGTCGCAGGCATCAAAAGCGAGCGGCAGCGCGCCAGTTGGTCAGCGGTGCCAATCCGCGAAGAGAGTCGCGAGACCAGTCCAATGCGGGCGCTTTCCGCCGGAACGCAGGAACCGCGCTGGGTCATGAGCATGATGAATGCATTCTGCCTCAGAAAGGTGGACTTTCCGGCCATGTTTGGCCCGGTCACCAAACAGATCCGCGGCGTTGATCGCCGCCGAGTGCACTGTCGTTTTACGCACGCACCACAAGATCTAGCCCGCCCTGGTCGCGGGCGGCGAACAGATCGAAGATGTCGCCTTCGCTGTCCATCAGCGAGACCGCCCGGGCACAGCCAAACTTCATTCCTCCGGCGTCCCGCCAGCAGCGAAGCTAGCATCCGGCAAAATCAGTGACAATGCCGTTGCGCGGGTGTTGTATTCGGAGTTGTCTTGCCCCTCCCAAGGACTGGTGACGCGTTGCAACCGATGTCCCGCAGCGTACCTTTCGGCATGCATGCAGGCCGCAACGGTCATGTACTGGCTTAAATGGATTCTAGAGCCTAAACGGGCGTGGTTCCTCTGACGGGATTACCAAATCTATTCGCGTCCTCGGTTCCAGGAACCGTGCAAACGATCAGTACCGAGATGTATCCCACAAATGGCAACAAGTTCAACAATGCCCACCAACCTGACAGATTGATGTCATGTAGGCGCCTGACGCAGACCGCCAAAAAAGGCATCACAATTACGAGGGAAAAAACGCCCCCCGCAACTGGCACACTGTCAATTGCCACATCATCAAAGACCAATGTCAATAGGATGATTATTGCTTTGCCAAAGAGAACGAACCACCAAAACTCAGAACGTTGCGCGCGGCCGTTGAAGGTGAAATACTTCAAGAAGCATGTTTTTACGGCTTCAGAGAAACCCATGTTCCAATCTCCGAAAGATGCTTGTCAGCCTTTGGTGTTCGCGGCTTGCAATCTACGAATTTGAACGATTCTTGCAATTGACCACGCCGCGACTTTCCAGTTTCCGATCACAGGCGCATGAAAACATGCAAACCGTTGCAAGTGTTGATACCCAAAGGGGGCAGGTCGTTGCCAGCAACTCGGTGTACGAACCGAGCGGTTCGCTTGAACCGGCACATCGCCTGCAGGGACTGTGATCAGGTGCCGATGGCGCCAATTCTCGCTAGGAACGTGCGCTGCGGGACGCCCTCAAAAATGCGTTGGGTCATGATGCAGCCACAGCGGCCTTCCCTTGGTTCGTTCGGCCCTGCCAGCAAGCCGAAAAGGCCCCTTGCATGCATCGAATCTTCGGTGTGGTGGTCACCCATTGGCTTGAAACTTTGCAGGACAAGTTGCCATGGGCACGACGTACCGTCCCTATGAACCGGACCAGCAGATTCTGCTGCCGGTGGACATGCGGGAATGGCTGCCGAAGGATCATTTGGTCCATGGGCTGAGAGAGATTGGCGACAGTCTGGACTTGCAGGCTTTCCATGCGCCCTGCGAGGGCGACGGTCGCCGGAATTCGTCCGCTTGACGACAGCCTGAAGATGGCGGTGAAAGTGTTCATCCACGGCTAGGCGACGGGCGTGCGTTCGTCCCGCAAGATAGCCCACAAGCTGCATGAGGATGTGGCCTTCCGCGTGCTTGGTGCGCATAACTTTCCGGCGCATGGGACGATCTGAGGGTTTCGGCAGCGTTCATCTGGCAGATTTCCAGCGGAGGAGGTTGACGCCGCCGAGGATGCGAAGGCGCAGGTCAAATTCACGGCCCCCGAGAGCCGCATCATGAAGACCAGCAACGACGGTTTCCAGAAATGCTACAATGCACAGGCGGCGGTCGACGGCGAGAACCAGCTGATCGCCGCCACCTCGGTTGGCCAGTCGTCGAGCGACCAGGGTTAGCTGATTCCGATGGTGGACGAGGCGGAGCGGATTGGCGCCTGAAATGCGGCCATATGCCGCCGATTGGCCGCACATGAGAGGCCATTCGGGCCGACATCGGCATGCCAGGGCCGAATGGCATGCATTGGACCAACTGACCATCAACACGAACTGCGGGGCTTGACCGCGCCTTGATGTTCCTAAAGACAGCATCCACAGAATCCCGTGGCGCAGACTCCTAGACAAGCAAACTGCCTTCGTGTGGATCTGGACCAAATCTGTTTGCACCGTTAGTGCTGGGTACCGTGCAAAGCACGAGTGTCGAGATGGTTCCAACAACTGGCAATAGATTCAGCAACGCCCACCAACCCGACAAATTACTGTCATGCAGACGCCTAACACATGCCGCAAAAAAGGGTACTATTGTTGCAAAAAAGAATACAGTTGACACAATCTCCAAAGATAAACTCGAAAGTGCCAAAGCAACCGATTCGCTCCCATCAGGCCCGCTGCCCGGCACTAAGAAATCTCGCAAAATCGCTTCAATTACAGACGTAATTAGGTTGACTACGAAGAAAAAGAGAAAAAACCACCAGAACTCAGGGTGCCGCGCGCGTCCGCTGAACGTGAAATATTTGGAATAGCATGCTTTTGTGGCGGTAACAAAGCCCATACACCATTCTCCTAATGACGCGTGGCAGTTGTTGGTGTTGTGACTGCCATCTATCGGGATTGATCATCTGCAGTGCAGTAATCTGACGAAGCTGAATCATCAAGCAGCAGTCTCACATTTGGCGCAGTTGCTAGATTTTGGTCTCCATTCGTTGGAGAGCCGCGCAGGTGAATCCACGTACGGTTTCCGCCCGGGGGACGTTATCGGCGGTAGGTCGTTCGCTTCCGGCATGACGGTTTCTCCTGTGCAGGCCCGTTTTGCCGGCGCCCGGTTCAATTCGGGATCCAGCGACATCAGAGATTTCGAGTGTATGCACTCGCCGCGTTCAGGTGCAAGCCTGTCGGGCAGCGCTTGCGGCAGTCAGCTCTCCATTTCCCGCCCGCCTTCGTCGAGCAGTCGCCTGAGTTCGTAGATCAGCGAAAGCGCCTCCACGGGCGACATCTCGTCTGGATTGGCTTCCCGGACGCGTTGTACGATCGGAGAAGAGGGAGCGGCCGCCTTTCCGTAGTTCCGGGCTGCAACGAACAGCGGCAGTTCGTCCAGCACGGTTGCCGTTCTGCCGCGCCCGTCTCGTTCATCGCGTTCGAACAGTTCCAGGATTTCCGTCGCCCGGTCGACCACGGCAGCCGGAACTCCAGCCAGCCGGGCGACATGCACGCCGTAGGATCTGTCGGCGGACCCTTCTCGGACCTCGTGCAGGAACACTACGTCATTGTCCCATTCGGCAACCGATATCGTGAGGTTCTGCAGCCTCTTGAGGCGAGATGTCAGCCGCGTCAGTTCATGATAGTGAGTGGCGAACAGGGTCCGGCAGCCAACGACGTCGTGGATGTACTCAATCGTTGCCCAGGCGATCGAAAGGCCGTCGTAGGTTGCCGTGCCGCGGCCGATTTCGTCAAGAATGACAAGCGCATTGCGATCCGACTGATTGAGAATCGAAGCGGTCTCCACCATTTCGACCATGAAGGTCGAGCGTCCGCGCGCCAGTTCGTCAGCGGCGCCAACCCGCGAAAACAGTTGCGAGACCAGTCCAATGTGGGCGCTTTCCGCCGGAACGTAGGAACCGCACTGGGCCATGAGCACGATGAGCGCATTTTGCCTCAAGTAGGTGGACTTTCCAGCCATGTTCGGCCCGGTCACCAAACAGACACGCGGCGTTTCGTCCCGACCGCCGAACGTGCAGTCGTTGGCCACGAAGACATCGTCGCCGGAGGTGCGCATCGCCTGCTCGACCACCGGGTGGCGGCCGCCGGAAATCGACAGTCGACCGCTGTCGTCCAATTTGGGCTGTGTCCACTTCTCCTCCTCGGCGGCCTTGGCCAGGGCCGTGGCGACATCGAGGCGCGCCAGCAAGTTTGCAATCACCGAAATGGGCGCAGCCCGCTCGGACAGTTCGGAACGCAGGGACTCGAAAATCGCGAGTTCAAGTTCGAGGCACCGGCTGTCGGCGTTGAGTATTCGAGAGGCCGTCTCGGCGAGCTCGGCGGTGCCGAAGCGACCGCCGCTGGCGATGGTCTGCCGCAACGAGAAGGTGTTGGACAGCGGCTCTTCCTGGAGAAGCTTGGCATGTGCCAACGGGACTTCAACGAAGTAGCCGAGCACGTTGTTGTGCTTGATCCGAAGCGACTTGACCCCGGTGAGTTCAACATAGCTTCCCTGGAGGCTTGCGATCACCGCGCGCGCATCGGCCTTGATTTTCCTCTCCTGATCGAGTTCCTCGCTGTAGCCGGAGGCGACAAAGCCTCCATCTCTTGCCATGACGGGCGGGTCTGCGACTATGGCCTGTTCCAGGCGGTCGGCTGTTGGCTGTTGATCGATCAGCAGGCTGAGGTCCGCCGCCAGGGAGTCGTTCAGGTCAACTTGGTCTACAAGGCTGCGGTGAATGACGGCGGCCTGCGCGAGGCCGCTTCGCACGGAGACCAGGTCTCTCGGGCCGCCGCGTCCAAGGTTAAGGCGTGACAGGGCACGGCTAATGTCGGGAACCTGCCGCATTGCAGCGCGAATTGTGCGGCGCAGGTCCGGCGCGGAAAGAAAGTGGGATATCTCCGACAGGCGGCCTCGAATGGCTTCCAGATCGAGCGAAGGGGCCGACAGTCTCTGATGCAGCAGGCGCGCTCCGGCGGAAGTCAGGCATCTATCCATCGAAGCCAACAGGGTATGCTCCTGACCGCCGGAAAGGTTGCGGGTGATTTCAAGGTTGCGTCGCGTGGCGCCGTCGATCTGCATGGTCGCCTCCAGTCGCTCGCGCACCGGAGGATTCAGCAGGGGAGCGCTGCCCTTTTGCGTCCGCTCGATGTAGCCGAGTATGGCGCCCAGCGCCGACAGTTCGGCTCTGTCCAGGTCTCCAAAGCCATCGACAAACTTGACCGCAAACAGCTTTGCAACACGCTGTTCGCCGGCCATGCTGTCGAAACTCTCCGCCGGCAGGCGAGTGAGAAGGTTCCCGCCTTCGAATTCGGCGCCGAGAAGCCGGGCATCCATTGGTTCCGGGATCAACAGTTCGCTCGGCGCAATGCGCGCCAGCTGCGAGGACAGGGAGGCGGCGGCGCATCGCATCACACGCAACTGGCCTGACGACATGTCGGCCCACGCCAACGCATGCCGGCCCCTCAATTCCGCAATGGCAGCAAGAAAATTGTGCTGCCGTGCGCTGAGCAGCTCGTCCTCGGTCAGAGTTCCATGCGTCATTACCCGCACAACATCCCGTCGGACCAAACTGTTGCGGCGGCGTTTCCGGGCTTCTGCCGCCTCTTCCAGCTGTTCGCAGATTGCAACCTTGAAGCCGTTGCGGATCAGGGTTTGCAAGTAGCTGTCAGCGGAATGAAACGGCACGCCACACATCGGATAGCCTGCCTTGGGCGGCTTGCCGCGGCGCGTCAGCGTGATGTCGAGCGCCTTGGAGGCCACGACGGCGTCGTCGAAGAACAGCTCGTAGAAGTCGCCCATGCGATAGAACAGCAGCGCATCGGGATATTGCTGCTTGATGTGCAGGTACTGCGCCATCATCGGGCTGGTGTCAGTGGGCTTTGGGGTCATCCGACTTGGGCTCCATGTTCTCCTGGCAGGAGCGGGAACTTGACCGAAACAACTGCACTGCAAAACCGGCTACTTGAGACCACGTGAGCGCTTTCAACGGAATGCTGACATTCCCTGACTGCGCAGGCATTCCGCTGCGGGCAGTTCGCTCGCCGCCTGCGTCGGGTTGTCAGTCAAGCGGCAATGTCGGAACTCGTCCCGGCGTGGTCCAGCCTGCCCCTGGACACCCGTGCGCTGAAGCGGTGCGCAATGACGACGGGATCAAGATCCACGACCGGCGCCGGCACCTGACCGGGATCGCACTTGCACACGATGACTCCGCCGGTTCCTCGCTCCAGGACATCCTCGAGCGAGGCTGCAAGATGCTTGCCGCTGCACTCGACCACATGCTTGCAACCGCATGCCTGGGCGACCTTGGCGAGTGAAGTTTGCGCACCTGCGTAGGTCGGTTGATCGCCGGTGGAGCCGTAGCTGCCGTTGTCGATGATCAGAAGCACGAAGTTGCTGCAGGGATTGTTGGCGATCGTGGCCAGTCCACCGAGATTCGTAAGGATTGAACCATCGCCATCAATGGCAATCACGCTCTCGTCGCAGGACATGGCCAGGCCGAGGCCGATTGAAGAGCAAAGGCCCATTGTGCCGAGCATGTAGAAGTTCGAGTCCTGGTCGCAGAGAAATCTCAGCTCCTGGGACGGTGAACCGATGTTGCAGACCACCAACCTGTCCCGGACAACCGGAACAATCGTCTTGAGGACCTCGAATCTGTTCATTGTGCCCTGCTCCAGAAGGAGGCCTGAGCCAGCACGGCAACCGGCTTGCGGCTCATGAAGCAATGTCCAAGTATTCCGTCGAGGAGCTCGATCTGGCCGGGGTCGGTGAACGAGTAGGAGGGAATCTTCAACATGTCGAGCAGCGGCCGAGTGTGCAATGCCATTTCGACCTGGCAGGCGACCGGCTCGCCGACTTCGCCGCGATGGCTGACGATCATCGGGACCGGAACATGATAGTACTGCACAAGCGTGGCGATGGCGTTGACGATCACGCCGAGGGCGGTGTTCTGCATGAGAATGGCGCTCTTCCTGCCTCCGAGATGCGCTCCCACGCACATTCCCAGGCCCTCATCCTCCCTGGTGCACGGAACATGGCGCATGCCCGGCTCCCGCTCAACGAGATCAATTACCCCGGCAAGCTGCTTGCACGGAAGGGAAGTGATGAATTGGACGCCATTGCCGACAAGGCACTGCACGATCTCTTTGTCTGTTGCTGTCGCCACAAGTATGCCCTTCCGTCCTGACAGTGGGCCGCCTGGGGCAGCAGCGGCCCGGCAGGTCATGATTTCTGGGACGGTCCCCAGAATCCCTTCAACTTGTCCTTGAAACTCACGGAACGCGGATTGTTCGAGGAACTGCCCGCCTCGTCGAACTTGCGCAGGAGTTCCTTCTGCCCTTGCGTCAGATTAACCGGAGTTTCCACATGAATGTCGACATAGAGATTGCCTCGGATGCCGGACTTGCGCAGGATTGGCATGCCTTTCCCGGACAGGCGCAGGCGCTTGCCCGACTGGCTGCCGGCGTCAATTCTCACCATGCTGCGGCCACCGTCAATGTTGGGAATGTCGATCTGGCCGCCCAGCGCCGCGGTTACCATTGACACGGGAACCTGGCAATACAGGTCGCTGTTGTTGCGCGCGAAAACCGGGTGATTCTCGACGGTGATGAACACGTAGAGGTCGCCGTGCATTCCGGTTTGCGTTCCGGCTTCGCCGCGGCCGGAGATGCGAATCCGATTGTCGGTTTCGATGCCAGGCGGAATGGAAACGTTGATCCTTTGTGTCTTGGTCACGCGCCCCGAACCCGAACAGGCATGGCAGGGATTGTTGATCAGCGTGCCCTTGCCGCCGCAGGCTCCGCAGCTGGACTCGAACATGAACATGCCGCGACTCTGCCGCACGCGCCCGGACCCGCCGCAAACCGAGCACGTTGTCGGCGCCATGCCGGTGGCGGTTCCGCGGCCATTGCAGTCCGAGCAGAGAGCGCCGGCGGTCACCTCGATTGTTTTCTCGGCGCCGAAAAACGCCTCCTCGAGCGAGACATTGAGGTTGTACCGAAGATCGGAGCCGCGGCCCGAATTCCGGCTCTTCCCCATGATGTCGCCAAAAAAGGAATCGAAGACGTCTGTGAACTGGCTGAAGTCGGCGCCCGAGAATCCCTGCGCTCCCGCCCCGGAGGAAAAGGCATCGTGTCCCAAGTGATCGTAGATCTTCCGCTTCTTGGGATTGTTCAGCGTCGAGTAGGCCTCGTTGACTTCCTTGAACTGTGATTCGGCATCGGGATTGTCGGTTGCGCTGTCGGGATGAAGCGTGCGGGCCTTCTGCTTGTAAGCCTTCTTGATCTGCTCGTCGGATGCGCCTCTGGGAACGCCAAGCACATCGTAGAAGTCCCGTTTGGGCATGCTTGCGATCCTCATTCCGTTTGATGGACGGCCACCGCGTCACGCGGCGACCGATTCCCTGTCACTATCTGTTTTCTCTTCGATCGTCATCGACATCCTGGTATTCGGCGTCAACGACGTCGTCGTCCTGAGTGGAGTCCGGCTCGCCCGACGAGGCTCCGGCATCCTGCGCTTCCGCCTGTTGGCTTTCATACAAGGCCTGTCCGAGTCGCATGGCGGCGTCGGAGAGGTTCTTGATGTCCGCGCGAATCGCTTCCACGTCGTCTCCCTTGACGCTGCCGTCGAGTGCGGACGCGGCCAGTTCGATGGCTTCGACTGTCGAGGGATCGACTTTCGAGCGATGTTTGTCGAGCGAATTGCGCGTTGAATGGAGCAAGGCGTCGGCGTTGTTGCGGACTTCCACAAGCTCCTTGCGCTCTTCGTCCAGCCTGGCGTTCTCCTCCGCTTCGGCGATCATCCGATCAATGTCTTCGGACGACAGGCCGCCGGACGACTGAATCGTGATCGAGGTCTGCTTTTGCGTGACCTTGTCCAGCGCCGTGACCGAGGTGATGCCATTGGCGTCGATGTCGAAGGTTACCTCGATCTGAGGCACGCCGCGCGGCGCCGGAGGGATTTCCTGGAGTTCGAACTGGCCAAGCAGCTTGTTGTCGTTCGCCATCTTGCGTTCACCCTGGAAGACCCGAATGGTGACCGCGGTCTGGTTGTCCTCCGCCGTCGAAAAGATCTGCGACTTCTTGGCCGGGATGGTCGTGTTGCGGTCAATCAGCGACGTGAAAATTCCGCCCAGCGTCTCGATGCCGAGCGACAGCGGCGTAACGTCGAGAAGCACGACATCCTTGACGGTGCCGCTGAGAACGCCGGCCTGAATGGCGGCGCCCATGGCCACAACTTCGTCGGGATTGACGCCGTGTCCGGGCTTCTTGCCGAAGAACTCGCCAACCGCCTCAACGACTTTCGGCATGCGGGTCATGCCGCCGGCAAGGATTATCTCGTCGATCTGCTTGCGACCGATGCCGGCATCCTTCAGCGCCTCCGCGCATGGCCTGAGCGTGCGGGTGATCAGGGGGGAAACCAGCGCCTCGAGCTTTGCCCTGGTCAGCTTCTTGACCAGGTGCAGAGGCTGCCTTGTGTTCATGTCGATGGAGATGAACGGCTGGTTGATTTCCGTTTCCATGCTCGAGGACAGTTCCACCTTGGCCTTCTCCGCGGCTTCCTTGAGGCGTTGCAGGGCCAGCGTGTCCTTTCTGAGGTCAACGCCGTTCTCCTTGGCGAACTCGTCCGCAAGGAAGCTGACGATTGCCATGTCGAAGTCTTCGCCGCCGAGGAAAGTGTCGCCGTTGGTGGACTTGACGTCGAACAGGCCGTCGTCGAGTTCGATGATGGTGATGTCGAACGTGCCGCCTCCGAGGTCGTAGACCGCCACGGTCCGTGTCTCCTTCTTGTCCAGGCCATAGGCAACGGCGGCGGCGGTTGGTTCGTTGATGATGCGGAGCACTTCAAGCCCTGCGATCTTTCCGGAGTCCTTTGTCGCCTGTCGCTGGGCATCGTTGAAGTAGGCCGGCACGGTGATGACCGCCTTGGACACTTTTTCGCCAAGATAGTTCTCGGCGGTTTCCCTCATTTTCTGGAGGATCGATGCCGAGATCTGTTCCGGGGAGTAGTTCCTGTTCTTTATTCGCACCCAGGCGTCGCCGTCCTTGCTGGCCACGATCCTGTAGGGAAGCGTCTCCATGTTCTTGGCGAGGTAGGGATCGTCGAACCGCCGCCCTATCAGCCGCTTTACCGCAAACACGGTGTTCCGGGCATTGGTCACGGCTTGACGCTTGGCCGCCTGGCCCACCAGTGTTTCCTTTTCAGTGTAGGCGACCACGGAGGGCGTTGTTCGCGTGCCCTCTGCGTTTTCGACAACTCTCGGATCCGCGCCTTCCATTATGGAAACGCACGAATTCGTGGTGCCAAGATCAATGCCGATTACTTTTGTCATTCCATGTTGTCCTTGATGCAGGTGAATCCGTTAACTTTGAAACCGGAGTCGGTGCATGGCCCCGAAATGTAGCGGCTGCCACGCTGCCTGGCAGGTTACGAGCGGAATATAGGAAGCAAATGGGCTTCGTTCAAGAATTGGCGCTGGCGCTGCCCTGCAATTGACCGATTTGCCGCCCATTTTCGGTCTCGCCGCCGTTTCGCGGCGAATGCCATCCGGCGCTTGCCGGTCCGGACCGGTGCGGCGTTGTTGCATGGAAGGCCGCCTCTGGGCTACATGGAGCGAACGCTCAGGCCGAAGGCATTCATCGGGTGCGCCCGCATGAATGCGGCAGTACGCGTGAGCATTGGCCATTGGCAGGGGACAACGCGTGCGAGAGGCAGAAACGGACGTGCAGTCGGGAAGACCGCGTTGCAGCGATCCGGATCCCGGCGGCAGAGGGGCGGACGCTCCGGACCCGACAGCCCTGGAGGACGCATGCGTCGAGCTGGCCCTGGCTGCCGGCCACAGGATTCTCGAGGCTTTCGAGGCGGGTGAAACCGAGCCGGTCATGAAGGCGGACGGTTCGCCGGTCACACAGGCGGATCTGGATGCGGACAGGATCATAGCTTCCGGCCTGCGGGAGGCGTTCCCGCATGTCCCGGTCGTCAGCGAGGAGGCGCATGAATCCCATCGGCGCATTCAGGGAACCTTCTTTCTTGTGGACCCGCTCGATGGAACCTGGCAGTTTCTTCGTGGACTGCCTGAATTCACCGTCAACATAGCGTGCATCGAACGGAGCCGGCCGGCATTCGGGGCAATGTTCGCACCCGCGCTGGGCCGCCTGTTCCACAGCCGCGGGCCGCATGCGGCGGTCTCCTGCCATGTCGACAGGTCGGGTCGCCGTTCCCGCAGCCTGAATCTGGGTCCCGGTCGCCGACGGCCGCACAGGCCGCCGCGGATTGTCGTGTCGAGGTCGATGCGGCACAATCGGAAACTCCCCGGGTTTGTCCGGGACCACGGCGCGAAGGAATGCACGTACTGTTCCTCATCGTTGAAGTTCGGACTGCTGGCGGCTGGCGAGGCCGAGATCTATCCCAGGTACAGTTCAATCAACGAATGGGATGTGGCCGCCGGCCATGCCATCCTGCGCGCCAGCGGAGGCGACGTTGTAAGTCTGGACGGCGGGAAATCCCTGAGCTACGGCAACCCGGGGCGGCCTCTGCCGCCCTTCGTGGCCTTTGCCGACGGCATGCGGGAGTGAAGGCGACGGTTGCAATGCCAACGTTGATGGTCATTCCAGCCCGATACGGCTCGACGCGCTTTCCGGGCAAGCCGCTGGCGGACTTGCGCGGCGCATCGGGCCGGGCGAAGCCGCTCGTGCAACGCGTGTGGGAGGCTGCCCTTCTCGTCGGAGGCGTCGATCGCATTGTCGTCGCCACCGACGACGAGCGGATCCGCCAACTGGTCGAGAGCTTTGGCGGAGAGGCGGCAATGACTTCGAGACGATGCCGAAACGGCACGGAGCGTTGTGCCGAGGCAGCCGAAATCCTCGGCTTTGCCGACGGCGTGGTGGTGAACCTGCAGGGCGACGCTCCCTTGACCCCGCCATCGTTCATCGAAGCGCTGCACAAGGCAATGGCCAGGGGAGTCCAGGTTGCGACGCCGGTGCTTGGCTGTGACGGCAGAATGCTGAGGGAGTTGCGCGAAGAGCGGCGGCGAGGCGCCGTCGGCGGCACAACCGTGGTTGCAGACAACAGCGGAAAGGCGCTCTACTTTTCCAAGGAGGTCATTCCCTGGTGCGGCGAGGAATTCGAGGACGACGAACCCACCCCGGCGCTGTTTCATGTTGGTGTGTACGCCTACACGGTGGAAGCGTTGAACGCCTATCGAAATGCCGATCCCGGAACGCTGGAAACCGCCGAGGGGCTTGAGCAGCTGCGCTTTCTGGAGACTGGAACCTCCATTCAGTGCGTTCCGGTCAGCAGCGAGGGCCGCTTGATCTGGGAGGTCAACAATCCACAGGATGTGGCAATCGTTGAGAGAGGCCTGAAGATCGCCGGGCTCGTGTAGGCGCCCAAGGTGAATGGCAAACGATGGCTGCAGGCAGCGGAGACATGCCGAATGCACGGTAAGGCAAGTCAAGGGTCAGGCGCCCGGACAAACATCCCGCCACAAGGCGGCACGGACGTTTCATCCTACCGGCTGGCCGTCTGCGACCTGAACGGGACATTGCGCGGCAAGCGGTTTCCACCGTCGATGCTGGGCAAGGTGCTCGAACACGGCGCCCGCATGCCGGCGTCGATTCTGGCCTGCGACATCTGGGGCGAGGACTACGCGTTCAACGAGCATTTGCGCATCAGCGGGGACGGCGACAGCATCTGCCTTCCCACCGGCCGGGCTCCGCTGCCCGTCGGCTGGACAGCCGAACCCACGATCGTTGTTCCGGCGTGGATGGCCAACGAGGACGGCACGCCGTTTGCCGGCGATCCCCGCCATGGGCTGGCCGCGGTTGTGAAACGCCTTTCCGACAGGGGATGGCATCCGGCCGTCGCCTTCGAGCTCGAATTCTATCTGGTTCGTCCCGGCGGAACGCGCCCGACGCCAATTGCCTCGCCAGTCACCGGCACGCCGCTGGACAGCGACACGATTCTCTCGATCGACGAACTGGACGACCTTGAAGCGCTGTTCGCCGACATGCATGCCGCCTGCGAGCGGCAGGACATCAAGGTTGAGACAACGACCTCGGAGAACGGCCCGGGACAGTTCGAAATGAACCTCGAGTACAGCCACGATCCACTGAAGGCGGCCGACGACGCGGTGTTTTTCAAGCGGCTGGCAAGGGGCATTGCGCGTCGGCACAATTGTGTGGCGACGTTCATGGCCAAGCCCTATGGTCGCCAATCGGGCAGCAGCATGCATGTTCACTTCAGCCTGTGCGACCAGCGCGGCCGCAATCTGTTCGACGACGGCAGCGCCGCCGGTTCGCCGCTCATGCATCGGGCCGTCGCCGGAATTCTTGACGGGATTCAGGACTCGCTGCTGACCTATGCGCCGCACATGAACTCCTATCGGCGGCCGCAGACAGGGTCGCTGGCTCCGACGCATGCCAGCTGGGGATACGAGAACAGGACCACCGCGGTTCGCATTCCCGGCGGCGACGGCAGGGCGCGCAGGATCGAGTTCAGAGTGCCGGGAGCCGACGCCAATCCCTACCTGGCTCTCGCCGCAATGCTGGGTTGCGCCCTGGACGGAATGGAGCGAAAGCTGCAGCCGCCACCTGCCGCCCAGGGCTACGCCTATGACCGCGACTTGCCGCCGATCGGATACGAATGGGCGCGGGCGATAGACGACTTCTCGAACAGCGGCAAAATGGCGGGGATTTTCTCGCCGTCGCTGATGGACATGTACTCCACGTGCAAGCGGTACGAGCTTGAACGGTTCAGGAAGGAAGTGTCCGGCTTCGAGCATCGAACCTACCTCGAGGTTGCGTGATGCGTCTTGAACTGACGCCGCGGCGGTTTTCGGACGTACATCCCGACAGCTACTACGCCGCGTCGGCCGTCGGCGCCCGGCGCCGGGTTCGGCTGACCGGCAGGATTGACAGCGACGTCTGCATAGTCGGCGCGGGTTTCACCGGTCTG
>MKWU01001973.1_pt1 | contig 32869 bp, 24 predicted proteins | sample 809101 | NCBI WGS metagenome assembly MKWU01 (sample SAMN05860141, study PRJNA318959) | sponge metagenome | host: Aplysina aerophoba | place: Slovenia: Piran, Adriatic Sea, Gulf of Piran | collected 2013-05-07
AGCTCAACCCAGGCCGCAGGCCCTGATCCGTCTCAGCTCTACGCACCCACTTGCGCAACGTCTCGGACGAACACCCGAACTTCTCCGCTATCGAACAGATCGCCGCCCACTCAGAACGATGCTCCCCCCGATGCTCCAACACCAACCGGACAGCCCGCTCCCGAACCTCCGGCGAATACATGATCGGTCTTCCCATGACTCCACTATCTCCCAACTAATCGAGTCTCCGGGGAAACCGGGGCGGTTCACTCCACCGGTTGGGTGTGTATTTGCTGCTCGGTATCAAACCCGAGATAACACCCCAACCGGTGGATTTACGAAGCTATCCGCGCACGCTCTAAGGAGTCCGATAGGCTTGGCAGGTGGGAAGAAGTGGAGGACGCGAACGATTGGACTCGGTGGGTCTTGATGCAGTGCTCGTCCGATAGCCGTATTTCGTGGGCATCGAGCGAAGCCAGTCGGCGTACGATGCGTTCGAACCGAGGTCGGGATACGAGTTTCGAGCGAAGGATCCGATCCGAGTTGCACAGGCGCGGATTACGCTATCGGGTGAATCGCCGGCCTGTACCCGATGTTCGACGCACCGCGGACGTCGTGTTCGTAAGGGCCCGGATCGCTGTCATGCTGGACGGGTGCTTCTGGCATCGGTGTCCCGATCACTTTGTGATGCCAAAGACCAACGTGGAGTGGTGGGCAGCCAAATTCGCGCGCAACCAGCAGCGTGACAGGGAGACAACGAACCTCCTAGTTGAGGCCGGCTGGAAGGTGCTCCGCTTCTGGGAACACCAGCCGACGGACGAGATCGCTGACATGATCGAGGGAACGGTCGGGAGATACTACGGTCGCCCAAGGACTGCCGCCGGTACATGACAGGCATTTCGACGGCCAGGGCGTCCTCTTGGGTCGGTCTCCCTCAGGGATTCCGAGGTGACCGCCGCGGTGCTGTCGCAGCGGTAGTTCCTCGGTGTCGAATGAACAGTGGGTTCACCGAGGGTGCTTTACAACGTTCTACGGCAGGTCTACCTGTGGAGACCGTATGACAAACGAAGTCCTGACTCTGAATGGGCGCAGCGGCCGTCCTCATAGCGTGCAGCTGGTGTCCGCGGCATTGATCCGATGCGGCCCGCCACGCCCGACTTTCGGAGTAAATGCTTCTCGACCGACTGTCAGATTGCCTACCTGCGCAGTTCTATACTCAATGCCGCGAAGAATATGACTGTTCTGTGAGTTTATCCTGTAGCGGAGGGCGTCAGCGCCCTAGATATGACTTTCGAGCATCCGCGATCGTTGCTCTCTCGGCTTGGGAGAAGTAGTGGGGCAACTCGTCGTCGGAATGCTGGTTGAGTTCGTACCCCAACCCGGCACCTACGGGGTGTTGGAAGAACTCAACGGTGCCCAAGCGAAGGTGCGGTGGGATCTGGGTGTTGGCCTCGGCCCATACGTGAACTGGAGGAGCGGCAGCCTCCGCCGGGTGGAGTTGCCCTTGATGGTGATGCGGGAGGGGACAGAGGAGCCAGGTTTCCTGATTGAGGCCACGGGCTCTGACCCGCCGATGTGGCGCGTTCAGTTCTTCAGCGGTGTGAGAACAGTTCCCGAAGCGGCGCTCCGTCCGAATTCGAACCTTGACCCAGTCTCAAGATTCAAGAATGGCGATATAGGATCGTACAAGAGGTTCCGATTGGCGCTGGTGTCACGCCATCATCGGCTCGCACACCTGCACGACGACCTCGTCTCACTGGGGCACAGCCGGGTCGACATCAAACCGCACCAAGTCGGCGTCGCGCATCGTGCAATTACCACTTACCCGCATCGTTTCTTGCTGTGTGACGAAGTCGGCCTCGGTAAGACTATCGAGGCCGGGATGATCCTCAAGGAACTGCGCACACGGAGAATAGTGAAGCGGTGTCTCATCATTGTCCCACCGAGTCTCCGTCGTCAGTGGCAGTTCGAATTGAAGAGCAAGTTCAACGAGGTGTTCGCTATCCTCGACACAGGCACTGTTAGGCACCTCGGAAGGTCTGAGGGGTATACCGCCAATCCGTTCCTCCGATATGACAGCATCATCGTTTCCGAGGCGTGGGTCACCAGTGGCAAACGACCCGAAGAGGTCCGGCAGGTCGATTGGGATATGGTCATCGTCGACGAGGCCCACCACGTCCGGTCCACGCGCCACGGCAACCGGGTGACAACGACGAGACTCTACCGGCTCGTGCGCGACCTCGCTGACCCGTTCCATGCCGCTAAACGCTCGGTTCTCTTCCTTACGGCAACACCCATGCAGCTTCAGTCCCACGAACTCTTCTCGCTGATCGAGCTTCTGGATCCAGTGCTTTTTGCGAGTGAGTCCCACTTCGAGCGGCACCGCCAGCAGGCGCGGGGACTGAGTAGATTGGTCGAGCAGCTATCCACGGGGTACCCGATCCCCGGTGAGGATCCGACGATTACGTTGGAGCGGGTTAGCGCCTGGCTCGATATGCCCAAACCCGACGTTCGTAAGCGGCTCGAGCACTCGGCCGGGAAACGGGAGGCGCTGTGTCGGGAACTAGCGGACCGCCACCTGCTGTCGGAGATACTCATTCGGAACCGCAAGAACGTGGTCGGCGGCTTTATGCCCCGACGTGCCTTCCGTTGGAGGGTATCACTAACCGAGGGGGAACATCAGGCTCTCGCGCAAGTTGAGGACTATGTCCAGCATGGCTTCGCGCTCGCCGAGTCGATGAGAGAGAACGCTATCGGGTTTGTCATGGTCCTCTTCCAGAAGTTGATGGCGAGCAGTGTTCGAGCGCTGGGTCGTTCGCTCGCTGGCCGGCGTGACCGCCTCTTGGCGAGGGCCGCTCCGATGCGGGAAGCCGCTAGTTATCTCGAACAACGTTTCGAAGAGCACGAGGCAGCATTCGTAGTCACCGAGGCGCACCTGCATGAGGAAGAGGCTGGCAGACTGGATGATTTAGTACACACACTGGAGTCACTGCCGGTCGATTCCAAGGGCGAAGAGTTCGTACGTCGTATGATGATTCTCTTCGACGAGGATCCCGACGCCAAGGTTCTCGTGTTCACTGAGTTCCGGGAGACACAGGCCTATCTGAAGGAGCTTCTTGAGCGAGCTGGCTCGTTGGACCACCGTGTCGGCGTCAATCTCTTCCACGGCCAGATGAAGTCGATGGCTAAGGACGACGCTGTGGAGGCGTTCCGTGTGGGAATAGGTTGCCAAGTACTCATCTCCACTCAGGCGGGGGGCGAAGGCCGAAACTTCCAGTTCTGCCGCTACCTAGTCAACTATGACCTGCCTTGGAATCCGATGCGAGTAGAGCAGCGTATAGGTCGCCTCGACCGTATCGGTCAGGAGAATGTGGTCCATGTGTTCAATCTCTACGCAGAGGACACGATCGAGGAGCGTGTCCTCGATGTCTTGGAGACACGCATCAACGCTTTCGAGGACACGGTGGGGGGTCTTGACCCCATCCTCGGGGAGACCGAAGGCGACCTGCGGGAGATCCTCCGCTGTGCTCCGTCCGAACGCGACGCCGCGATCCAGGAGTTCGGCCGTCGACTTGAGGACCAGGTCAAAGAAGCCCGCAGAGCTGAGGAACAACTCCGCGACTTCGTCATGGACGTCAAGAGTTACAGCCGGGAGATAGCCGAGAAGATTGCCGGTCGTGGCCATGGCCTGAGTCCAGCAGCGCAGACGGCTTTCATGACAGCCCTACTCGCCGACGTTCGGACCTACATCAAGAAACACCAGGACGAGTACGAGCTTACATTCCATGACCCGTTCCGCGGTGACCACGAACACGAGTTCTTTCGCCTAAGTCCGAAACGATGGGCCGTGTTCCGCCCAGACGCACTTCGCGACGCCGAACACGTCGAGTTCTTCGCTTTCGGACATCCGATTATCGAAGCGATCATCAGCGATGTCCTCGATAACAGCTACAAGGGTGTCGCCGGGTCGTGGCGTCTCTGCTCTGGCGATGACCTACCCGCGTGTGCTGGCTGGCTCTTCGTCCACCTCATCAACACACCGGGAATAAGGCCCCGGTCCGATATGGTGCCGGTGTTCGTGGTCGACGACGGGACCGTGCGCACCGACATCGGTGCTGCACTCCTTCAGCGCGGTGCATTGTTTAGCCGGTGGGACGAGACCGACATCCCAATGCGAGAGATCCCGGTCAACGCCATCGACAGGGCGACAGACGTAGCAGAGACATACGTAGGTCGCCTTGCTGGGAAACGCCAGCAGGACATCATTGACAGCGCCGACAAGCGCGTGGACCGCGAGCAAGAACGGATTGAAGCATGGTTCGACCATCGCCAACGTGCCGCCGCGGACAAGCTCAGCAGCACCGCTGCCACCCTCGAACGGCTCCGTGCGAGCACCGACGAAGGGGAGCGGCGGATTCTCCCTGTCTGGGAAAAGAACTTCGAAGATGCTCAGGATATCGTGCAGAGCCTCACCCTCGAACGGACTCTACGGCTGGAAGACATCGAGAAGCATCGACGCCCGATCATCGATCACCAACTCGTCGCGGTGGCCCGTATTGAAGTCCGCCCGAGCCCGGTGGGTGGACCCCCCTGATGAGTAGTGCGAACTGGCACACGTTCTTCCAGCAGCTTCTCGTACAGGTCTCACCGGTTACTGTCCGATGCTTAGTGAGGAAGGTGCCGGAATGAGAGCCAGCCGTATTGAGCTGCAGCGAAGTATACGGGGCGATCTCGTAGCCACACTCGACCGTGAGTTGTTGGGCCCATTCGACGGTCCCGAGGAGACTCTGCACCAGCGTCCGACCGTAAGGTATCTCGTTGGGCGACTCGCCCCGGCAGGTACAGAGGTCGGTCCGGAAGAGGATGAGGGTGGGGCCGACGGTGTAGCCGGCGGGGACGATTCTGAGACAGGATTCGCGTCGCCAATCTCGATGGCCATGAACCCATCGAGTATCGGGCTTTCCTTCACGGTCGGGCCCTTGGTCCAACACGTCGAGATCTCCGCTGAGTGGGGCACCTACCTCGAGGAGAGGGCCCACAAGTGGGTCCGCGCTCAGCACACGGTCACTCGCACTGTCAAGGTCACCGACTCCGGCGCTAGCGCGTGTGACCTCGGCAACGGGGTACATCTTCAGTGGCTCCGTCGGGCACTTCCCGACGGCGGACGGTGCGCCGTGTCTGTGTTCTTGGTCAACCGAGCCCGATCGAAGACCCCGGGCCGTCCGGACGACGCCGACTGGCTGTTTCAGCCTAGGTTGAGGGCGCGTCATCCTGACGGCTCGGCAGTGTTCGAACCGCGGTCACTTGACGACGTCGTCGACTTCGAGGCGCTCGACCACGATCGGCGGTCCGACGAACTGCTGTTTCGGGATCGGCCAGAGTACGCGGTCGGACATGGATGCGCAGCCGGCTGGGACGCCGAACGCGGAACCGGCGCCACCGAGGTCAGGACCGTGATACTGCCAGTGCACGAACTCCCGAGGATCGATCCCCGGGAAGGTGATGAACCAGGATTGGATATGCGGTGCCTCGGTGGGGCCGGACCCGACGGTACAAGCGGTGATCAGCTGATTGAGTTGTTGTCTCCGCTCGCAGAAGCGTACGGCGCCTGGATCTACGGGCTCAAGAGTCGCGTTGCAGGACTCGACCAGCGCCTCCAAGGCCAAGCCGACGAGCACATCGACGGGTGTCGCGTCGTGTACGAACGGATAGTCGAAGGTATCCAACTCCTGGGTGGCTCCGGGACCAAGTCGGAACTTGCCCGTAGGGCGTTCTGCTTCGCGAACCGAGCGATGGCCCTGCAGCGTGCCCACTCCGTAGTGGCGCTCCAGCGGCGGCGAGGCGAATGTCCAGAGTCGCCCGATGCAGTGCCCGCCAGATGGCGTCCGTTCCAGCTCGCCTTCATCCTGATGAACCTCCCTCCGCTTGCCGATCGGACTCATCGCAACCGGTTGACCTGTGACCTCTTGTGGTTTCCTACGGGTGGAGGCAAGACGGAGGCCTATCTCGGCCTGACCGCGTTCGTTCTCGCCCTCCGCCGGTTGCGGACTCCGCTTGGAGGCCGACGAGCCGGCGGAGGCGTCGCCGTCCTCATGCGGTACACACTGCGGTTGCTCACCGTGCAGCAGTTCCAGCGCGCCACGGCTCTCGCATGTGCGTGTGAACTGATACGGGTGAGAGAGGGCGTGTGGGGTGAAGAACCATTCTCAATTGGTCTGTGGGTAGGCATGAGCGCCACGCCCAACCGCTACTCGGATCCCCAAGGCTTTTGGAGTGATGGTGCGAAAGAGGCCTTGCAGAAATGGCGCGACGGCAAGCGCATAAAACGAGGGACTCCGGCCCAACTGCTCAGTTGCCCATGGTGCGGCGCACCACTAGGACCCGACGACTACGAAGCTGATGATCATGAGGAACGAGTGAAGATATTCTGCTCCGACGACAACTGCGACTTCGCTCCAGCGAATCCGTGGAGGTTGGAAGGTATCCCGGCACACACCGTCGACGAGCAAATCTACCGACATACCCCCTCGCTACTCATCGCGACAGTCGACAAGTTCGCTCAGATGGTTTGGAACGGACGTATCCAGTCGCTATTCGGCCAAGTTCAGCGCCGATGCGACCGACATGGGTACATCTCGACCGGCGAGAAACACGCCGGTTCCCACCGCATCGACAGGACAAAGGGTTGGCCACCGGCGCGAGTTGTTGAAGTCGCTCCGTTCGAGCCACCCGATCTCATCATCCAAGACGAACTGCACCTCATCTCCGGTCCACTGGGTACGCTGGTCGGTCTGTACGAGACAGCTGTGGACGGCTTGGCCTCAGTGGAGGTCGATGGGCAGCGTCACCGCCCGAAGATCATCGCCTCGACCGCCACCATCCGGGGAGCCGACCGACAGGTAGGTTCCCTGTTCCACCGCTCGCTGACAGTTTTCCCTCCGACAGGGCTGGACGCCGCCGATTCCTGGTTCGGTGTGGAGAGTGAACCTGAAGAAGCGCCGGGCCGCTTGTACGTGGGTGTGTTCGCACCCGGGAAGTCCGTCAAGACTGCGCTCGTACGGGTCTATGCAACATTGCTGTCCGGAGCCAAACGACTCCATGAGAGAGACCCGGAAGGCGGCGACGCTTACATGACACTTGTCGGGTACTTCAACAGTCTCCGAGAGCTCGGTGGCGCGGTTCGGCTAGCTGAGGACGACGTTCCCGGCCGGATCGACGTACTCCGATCCCGGACGGCGAGCGAATTCGGCAGACGTCCGCTGTTCGAGCGGCATGAATTGACCAGCAACAAGAGGGCCGACGAGATTCCAAAGATCCTGAGTCATCTCGAACGACAGTTCCCATCGGGGCGACCTCAGACGGGCAAGTATCCCGTCGACGTGCTCTTTGCCAGCAACATGATCTCCGTCGGAGTTGACGTTGACCGCCTCGGACTCATGGTCGTCAACGGCCAACCCAAGATGACTGCCGAGTACATACAGGCGACGAGTCGCGTCGGTCGTCAGACGCCGGGTTTGGTCACAGTGGTCTACAATTGGACCCGCCCGCGAGACATCAGTCACTTCGAGCGGTTCCGCAGTTACCACACAGGGTTGTACCGTCACGTGGAACCCACCTCGGTCACGCCGTTTTCGTCACGGGCGCGAGACAAGGGACTCGCGGGTGTTCTCGCCTCACTAGTCCGGCAGGGCGACCCGACCATGGCGCATGACCAATCGGCGCGCGATTTCGACCCCGCGGACGAATGGGTCCGCCAAGCCATCGACCTATTGGTCGAAAGAGCAGGTGCAATGGTCGGTCCCACCGGAGCCGAGGAGACCAGGTTGGAGCTCCTCGGCTCCGTCGACAAGTGGGTCGAGATGATCGCGGACAACCTGCGGTGGTCACGCCACCGCAACGGCCGCTGGTTGGTCGACAAGCAGGAAGACCGTGACCGCCGGGGAGCGTTCGTCGCTCCGGGCTCACTACGTGAGATAGAAACCGAGGTGAGTATCCATCTGCTCGATATGAATGGAGTCACCTCATGACTTCCTATCCGGCTAGGCCCCCCAAGGTCGGCAAGTTACGTCCGACCCAGATCGTTACCCAACAGGGCCCTGGCGCCGTCGTCGACCTTCCAGAGCTCTCGGTACTGATCGCCGGAATCGACGAATGGCCGGTTAAGGGAACCGACCGTATTGCGGAGCCCAGACTGGAAGCCTTCCTGAAGGCAGCCGGTCTCTTCCGGCCGCCACAACCCGGCTCTGGCGGCTCCGGCGGGGTGCCCGCCTACGTGTTCCCCGAGTGGCTCGTATGTCCGAACGCCAAGTGCCGAATGTTGGCCCGCAAAGAGAGCTTCCGCTGGGTAGAGCCACCTGCCGGCGAGTTCCGCTGCCCCCGCGATCATCGCCATGGTCGTCAGACCCAGGTCCCAGCTTTCCCCGCCCGCTTCATGATCGCCTGCCCGAAGGGTCACCTGGACGACTTCCCATGGAGAAGTTGGGCACATGCTGGACCTAGGTCTTGCGATCGTCCTCTCCGCTTGGACGACATAGGGTGGTCAGGCAGCGTCAACGATCTGGTCGTCCGATGCGAGGGTTGTGATGCCCGTCGCCCGATGGGGGGCGTATTCGAAAGGGACGCTATCAAGGACTGCAGTCGAAGAAGACCGTGGCTCGGACCGTCAGATCATGAGGCCAACTGCCAGGAGAAGCCTTGGGTCATCCTGCGTGGTGCATCCAATGCATATTTCCCGGTGGTGGCCTCCGCTCTCTCGATCCCGCCCTATTCGGATCCGATTCAGTTGGCTATTGCGCCGTTCCTGGACACACTCAAGGAGCTTGACACAGCAGACGCGATCAAACAAGTAGCGGGTTTCAACCTCCTAGGAGACCTGCTCACGACATACACACCGGACGAGTTGCTGGCCGCGGCTCGGGGAGAGGTGACCGAGACCGAACGTCTGCGACCCGACGAGTATCGGGCGTTCCTCAACCCTCCCGATCCAGCCCAACCTCCCCACGAGTTCGAAGTGCGACCTGTCGGCGTACCGTCCGGGACGGAGGCCAGTCTGCTCGCGAAGGTTGGAGCGGCCACGCGCCTACGCGAGGTGCGTGCCCTACGCGGCTTCACGCGGATTGAGTCAGGCGTTGACATCGGTGACCTTGCGGACGTCGCTCGACTCAACGTCGACATAGCTCCCATCGGACCGACAGACCTGAGATGGCGACCCGCGATCGAACTAAGGGGAGAGGGCCTTTTCCTGTCTCTAGACGAACGAGCACTCTACGACTGGGAGAACAGGACCCCCGTTGCCGCCCGAGCCAAGGAGCTATCCGACAAGTTCAATGAATACCAAGCCGATCGCTCGGACGGTAAGAGGAAGAGTCATCCTTCGCCCGGTATGCGCTACGTCTTGCTGCACTCCCTCGCGCATGCACTCATCCGGCGGCTTTGTCTCCACGCGGGTTACTCCTCGTCGGCACTTCGCGAAAGGATCTATAGCGCATCCAAGGCTCAGCCAATGGCAGGACTGCTCATCTACACAGCAAGTTCCGACTCCGAAGGCTCCCTAGGAGGTCTCGTAGACCAGGCAACACCCGACCGCTTTGGAGTGGTGCTCCTAGACGCACTGGGCGACGCGGAATTGTGTGCGCAGGATCCGCTTTGCGGTGCTGGAGAGATCAGCGGAGCCGCTGGCTTGAACGGCGCCGCTTGCCACGCCTGCCTGCTCCTAGCTGAGACATCCTGCGAGACCAGTAACCGATTCCTCGATAGGGCTGTTCTGGTTGAGACTCTCGGTAGGTTCGGACGGTGGTTCTTCCGTGGAGCCTGATCAAGCCGCAGTGGCATTTCTGCTTGCTGAGCCCATCGAACGAACAAGGGAATTGATCGGCTTGCTTGATGCCGGAGCTGTGGACCCGAGATCAAGCAGAGCGCGCGTGGCGCAACAGGTCACCCTCGGCAGGGCATCGCTCGACAGAACAATGAGCCTGTTGAGGGCATGGCGCGGCGACAACGACAACGCTTCCCAGTTGTACCGGATGCTGCGGTCGCTTCTCGACGTGAAACACTTGGTCAAGCAGCAAAACACCCAAGCGGATCTCGTATGGACAGGACACAAACCGCCGGGGTCGTCGCTACGAAGCACCCCTCCAGTCATCGCTGAGATGCTTGACGCTGCCGAACGCCATGTGATTGTTCTCTCATACGCGGTCTGGCTCGGCCAAGCGCGCGTTCGCTCCATGCTCGATCGGGTTGTGGCAGCGCGGCAGCGCGGAGTTCAAGCGACCTTCGTGATAGATCGCAACTACAGCCCTGACAGCACCGCATCAGGCCACAATCTGGAGCAACTCCGAACAGAATGGCCGAACGATGCACCACGACCGGACATCTACAGTTGGGGTGATGACGACGACCGGATAGCGAAGCTTCACGCGAAGGTGATCATTGTCGACCGGCGCGATCTACTCGTGACGTCGGCCAACCTCACCGGCCACGGCATGAGCGGCAACCTCGAACTAGGCGCGAGAATCATGGGCCGACCCGCCGAACAAGCCCACGATCATGTCCTAGATCTCATTACCGACGGAACGTTCGTCAAGGAACCGTGGTGAACCAGCACCGGGTGGCTCACAGCCCTACAGTACAGAGGAGATGAAGGACTCCCCACGGACCTACGGCGTCGAACTCGTGCGAGGCCCCTTCGTGTCGATCCCGACACACCCGGACACGGTTGACTCACCAGCGGACCTTGTCAAGTTTGTGTCATCGAGAGAGAAGCAGCGCCCGCTGGCGGTCGACCTCTTCTGCGGTGCAGGAGGTCTAAGTGTCGGTCTCACCGATGCAGGCTACGACGTTGTCCTAGGCGTCGACAGCGACCCAGTCGCCCTTGAGACCTATGCAGGGCTCCACCCCGGCCTAGCCCTCTGCAGGGACCTAGGCACACCGAAAGCCGTGGACGAAGTAGCTGATCTGATCTCCGAACTAAACGTCCAGGTTGTCGCCGGCGGGCCACCCTGTCAACCGTTCTCCAAGGCCGGAGCCTCTAAGATCCGAAGCCTCGTCCAGACCGGCATCCGGCCCGAACACGACGAACGACGCGACCTTTGGGAGGCATTCCTCGAGGTCGTGCAGCGGGTACAGCCCCCCGCCGTGCTCTTCGAGAACGTCCCGGATATGGCGATCGCGGAGGACACGACCATCGTCCGCAGGCTCGTCGCCGAACTCGAAGCAGACGGCTATGCCGTACACACCGTGCTCCTCCACGCCTACGAACATGGCGTGCCACAGTTCCGCCAACGATTCTTCCTAGTCGCTCTCGCCGCAGGAATCGGGTTCAGCTGGCCTGCCCCGAGACCCACACAGGTCACCGTGGGTGACGCCATAAGAGATCTACCACCCGTCGAAGGAGGATGGCGCCCACCCAACGGAGCCGTCGGATTCCTCCCATACGAGGCCACACCAGAGGCAAACACATTCGTCCGACGAGCACGCCAAGGGCTGCGCGGAGCGAACGGATCGCGGATCTATGACCACATCACACGACCCGTGCGCAACGACGATCGGATGATCTTCGAGTCAATGAACGCCTCGACGCTGTACTCGGAGATCGACGAATCCCTAAAGCGCTACCGGGACGACATCTTCGACGACAAGTACAAACGCCTCAGCTGGGATAAACCAAGCCGGAGCATAACCGCGCACATCGCTCGCGATGGCTACTGGTACATCCACCCGGACCAGACTCGTACTCTCACCGTTCGCGAAGCCGCACGACTGCAGACGTTCCCGGATCACGTCAGGTTTGCTGGGCCACCCACCGCTGCGTTCCGTCAAATCGGTAACGCCGTACCGCCACTTCTGGCCGAGCGCGTGGCCGGACGAATTCGACAGGCCCTGCACGACAGCGAGCCCAACCGTCCATCCACAGCAACCCTCAGCCGACTCATCGCCAGTTGGTTCGACGAAAAAACCAACCTCGCAATGCCGTGGCTCGAGGCACCGACCGCATGGTCGGCGCTGCAGGGTTATCTACTCTTGGATCGGGCACAAGACGACGCACTGGGGAGGGCATGGCCAGTTATCGAGAAGCTCGATCGGCCTAGCCTGACGATCGAATCGACTGAAGAGCTGGTTGGGGTAGCTGAAAGAATCGGGCGGAGAAAGCGGGTCGATCGAATCCTCGAAGCAGCGAACTGGTACACCCAGAACCCCGACACGCTGACCACATACAAGGGGCTGCGGAGCGCACCTAACGTCGGTGCCGTAACGGCCGGGATGGCAACACTAGCCGACATTACAACGGGACCACCACCTGTCGTCGTGAACCGCGCCAGCCTACGAGTCGCATCCCGTGTCTTCGGCCTCTCGCTGCAACAACGCCGCCCAGGCACCGACGGCCGTCTAGCGATCACACGGTTGCTTGGAGGCCCTTCAGGCACGCAATCCGACGACGCGAGGACGGTCATGGCGGGAGTGCTGGAACTCGCGGCGAGTCTATGCGGGACCGAAGACCCACTTTGCCAGCGGTGTCCGCTGGCCACACTGTGCGATACGGCCATCGACTCCGATGTGGCCATAGCCTTGGGATAGGCGGGAGTAGAGCGGGAACGCATGGCGCGGAGGGGTTCTAAGCCTCTCCCTGCAAAGGGGCTCTACGCGGCTAACGGGGGTTTGTGGCCTCGTATTCGTTTGGTAGGGGCAGTATACCAGGTGATTCCACAGTGGAGTAGCAGTCTTAGCCGGTAGTTGTCCCAGTTACGGAAGCCGTGTCCTAGACCCAGGTGCGCAGCGTCCGCGACAGGCGATCGACTTCGGGCACGTCAACTGTCTCGACCCAGCCGTGGAGCGCTTCGAGCCGCTTCGAGGTTCTCGGCGGCGTAGAAGTGTTCTTTGGCTACCCAGGCGCAGGCGACCTCGTCGCAGGCGGTCACCGGCGGGATGAGCCAGAGCGGCGTCGATGCGGCGGCGGGCGGAGCCGCCGATCCGTTCTTCGCCGACGAGTAGGAGACGGCGGATGTCGTAGAGCGGATCGCCCTTGCGTCACCGATGACCCATCACGTCTTGTTGGGTGCGTTGGCGGACTTCGGTGACGACCTGGTTCGCTAGCCGTGTCATGTGCAAAGCGCATCTACGGTCACTGTCGCTTCTGGCAGTAGCTCCCTCGCCGGGGTCAGATACCCTCGCCACGGTTCGAGGGCCACGACTCCCACCCCGGCCCGCACTTCGGCGTTCTCCGAAGCTAGGAAACCCCTGGCAGCAGCCCCGGAACGGCCCTGAACGACTTCCAGCAGCCAGCCCCACTCGAGATCCACGAATCCGGTCGCCCACCGATCAGGACGCGACCGCCACCGATGCTCATCCATCCCCAGAGACCGCACCCCGGCCAAAGACCCCAGCTGCTCTTCAACGAGTGGCTCCCCGAACTCCCGCACCGCGTCCATCACCGTCGACCAGCCCACACCGAGGCCACGAGCCACAGATGCGACCGACACACCATCCTCGCCGACCCACCGGGCCGCCTCACGGCGAGCCCGCTCCGACAGCACCGCCCTCGACCGAAAATGGGGACTGGTCTCCGACCAAGACCCGACATCGCAGGCTGCTTCGGGACAGCGCCACACCCCCATGCACCACACCAACACCGTCGGCCGGCCCCCAACCGGCAGATCCCGCACCCTGGTCCGGCGGCGTCCCTTAGACCGTGCCCGGGTTCCGCAACCCGAACAACCCACCACCGACGCGGTGGTCTCTACCAGCATCAACAACTCGCCGTCGTCCTCGGTCGCGGCCCGTAGACGGAACCCGACCCGAACCCAGAACCGTGACGTCCAAGGAGCTATCGTTACCAGCCATCTGTGGCCTCCTTCCTTAGCAGGCGTTCTATCCCGCTAAGTGTCGTGAGGCCACAGACCAAAAACAAGCATTACCAGCACCCCCCAACAACAGCTAGTCCCTACTCCAACGCGAAGAGCCACTAAACATGTCTTGAATTAGTGCCCGTCACCCAGAGTCCGATTCCATCCCCATCCGATCTGGTGTAAGCGATGCGGTTTCCGTCGGGGGACCACACCGGCCCCGAACCGTAGGCAAGCCACCGGTGACCGGCCCCATCCGCCACCCATATCTCGGGAACGTGATCGATCCCTCTGGAGTAGGCGATCCGCTGCCCGTCCGGCGACCAAGCCGGATAGCCACCTTCGCCGGCCAGCTTCCGCCGGTCCCCCCGGTGGGTGTCCACCACCCAGTTGTCAAAACGTACTCGTCACGTCTCAGGTCCAGGTAGGGGCTCGAGGATCTGCGAGGTGTTGGCCGGACTCAGAAGGCCATCGCGGTGGCTAACCTCGTGGGCCGATCGTGGAATCCGGTCTGTGGTCTTGGTGAAGTCATTCAGATATCTACATTGGTTCCGATGGTTTAGGGGTTGTATCGGTCACAGGAACGTGATACCGACTACTCTCATGAGAACCGAACAGAAACCGGGTAGCAGGACCTGAAACATGACTGTCCGAGTCGAGGTTGAACCGTCGTTGTACATGTGGGCGCTCGAGCGTTCGCGTCTCGATCCGGATGAACTCGCCCCGAGGTTCCCGAAGCTGCGGGATTGGATCGCCGGCGATTGGATCCCCACGCTGAAGCAGATCGAACAGTTCGCACAGGCGACGGGCACCGCGGTCGGGTACTTCTTCCTGCCCGAACCCCCGGATGAGAAGATCCCGATCCCGGACCTGCGCACGATAGGGGACAAGGGTGTCATCCGTCCCAGCGGCAACCTCCTCGACACGATCTACCAGTGCCAGCAGCGTCAGGACTGGTACCGGGAGTATGCGCGGAGCGCAGGATTGCAGGAGCTTGACTGGATCGGTTCTCTGAGCACGGCCACACCGCCCGCGGAGGCGGCTCCGAAGATCACCGGGGCCTTGTCATTCTCTGTCGAGCGCCGAGGTGCCAACTGGACCGAAGCGTTCACCAACCTGCGCGACCACGCCGAGCAGATCGGCGTGCTGGTCATGGTCAGCGGCGTGGTGGGAAGCAACAACTACCGCAAACTCGACTACCGAGAGTTCAGAGGATTTGCCCTCGCAGACACGTTGGCGCCGCTGGTCTTCGTGAACGGCTCAGACACCCGTGCGGCCCAGATCTTCACCCTCGCTCACGAACTGGCACACATCTGGCTTGGAGAGAGCGCACTATCGGATGCCGATCTGGGCATCCGGACTACGGACCGAGTGGAAGCCTGGTGCAACCGGGTAGCAGCGGAGATGCTCGTCCCGATGCACCGGATCCTTTCTGATTTCGACCCCAATGCGGAGCTAGTAGCAGAACTGCAACGTCTCGCCCGCAAGTTCAAGTCGAGCACCCTTGTCGTACTCCGACGGATCCACGAGGCCGGTTACCTCTCATGGGATGAGTACCGGCGGTCATACGTTGACGAGTACGAGCGTGCCACGGGGAGTAGTGGGAGTAGTGGTGGCAAATTCTACAACACCCTGCCCATACGAGTCAGCAGGTCATTCGCCCGAGTTGTTGTCACGAGCACCCTCGAGGGATCTACGTCATATACGGATGCGTTCCAGATACTCGGATTCAAGAAGACTTCGACGTTTTGCGAATTGGCTGATCGACTCGGAGTGGCGTGACAACCTACCTGCTCGACACCGATGTCTTCATACGAGCGAAGAACCAGCACTACGGCTTCGATCTCTGTCCCGGTTTCTGGAAACTGGATCGACCGCGAACACGCTGCCGGGAAGGTGTCAGCATCGAAAGGGTCTACAACGAGTTACTTCCCGGACAGGACGAACTCCGCAACTGGGCGAAGCCAGTGCAAGGAAATGCTCCTGAAGCCCGACCAATGGACAACTTCCAGCCTCCGGCGGCTCAGCACCTGGGCCAACGGGGCTGGCTATCGCCAGAGTGCTGTCACCGCCTTCATGCAGAAGGCCGACTTCTACTTGGTTGCCCAAGCACACGCAATGGGTCACACGGTCGTCACCTACGAGAAGCCAGCCCCGCAATCCGTGAAGTCGATCAAGATCCCGGACGCCTGCAAGGCGCTCGCTGTCGACTGGATGGCTCCCCACGAAATGCTGCGCGCCGAAGGTGCGGTCTTCGGTCTCCACCAGACCTAGCTCGGTCCTGCCAACGGGTCGGTGTGTGCACCTGATCTGTTCCGGCTTGCCATTCACTAGCCGGGGTACGTAGGCCAACTCGGGGGAAATCGGATCTTGAGACTCTCCGCGAGGAGGGTGGCGTGAAACCCCTTCACGGGCCGTCAACCGATGACATAATGCCTGGTCAGAGGAAGACGGGCCGTTGCTGCCCCCCCGTTTTCAACCACCCTCCTTGGAGCCCTGTCTGCCAGATAGCCACTGCTGCCGGGCCTGGCCATACTGCTAGTGCTCTGCGCTTCGCTCAACTTACGAACCATGGATCGCGGTGGTCCTGCTGTTCCCCGCGATTGCGATCACCACCTTCAGCCGCATACGCGTCACCGCCGACCACTCCGGACTGACCGTTCGATAAGGGTTCCTCGGGTGGCCCCGCACGTCGGTACCTCTACGTCGCATCGCCACAGCCCGAGCCATCGACATCCGTCCCACCGAATGGGGCGGCTGGGGATACCGGGGCAGCCTGACCCTCATGAAACGTGCCGCGGTGGTCCTGCGCGCCGGAAAGGTGTTCGCCGTGACCATCGACGATCCCGACAACCCGGCTCGACTGCTCAACGCCGAAGCCTCGCGGTTGGCAGCATCCGGGTGCGTGCCGGAGAACGCAGAGTGATCCGGATACCGGCAGGGGCCATCGGTCGGTTGTTGGTTAGAGGAGTTAGCGGGGCTGGTGCCAGTGTCGGGTGAACAGGTTGCATCCCGTCAACATTTGATAATCTTGACTGCGAAATAGCTCTATGCTCGTTTTCGAAGCCAAGATTAGCTAAACTTGATCGGGATATGGGTTTCCCGCAGCGCCTGACCGACATTCCAGGGCGTCTCACCGTTGAGGAATTCTGGGAGATGTTCGGCCGGATCGAAAACGAGATGCTCGACTTCAAGCGGGCAGTGTCCAAGGATATACGGGAGACGATACCCGCCATGGCCATGACGGTGGGTGGTTACATCGTTCATGGCGTCAACCGCAGGTTGGAGATCGTCGGGTGCCCGAGATCGCAGAAAACTGTGGACCGGATCACGAAGATCTCATACGAATGTGCTGTGGACGTACAGGTTCGCTCCGTTGTGGTAGCCGGTACGGAAATCACCATCACCGCGGTCCCCGAGGTTTGCGGACGGATCGTGACCACCCCCGATGGCAGGCTGCTGCGGCGGGTGGGAGGGGATTCCATGCCGCTTCGAGGCGGCTCGCTCGCCCGGTTCGTGCAGGAGCGCGTGGGGGGTCCGGCCGATGAGGAAACGGTTGCCTCGATCCAGGCCTCCGACCTGAGCCTGCGGCTCGTCAACCGTGTACTCAACGCAAACGGCCGCCCGGCGGTACCACCCGATGGTCTGGTTCGATCCCTAGCCGACCTCGGCGTAGCGCGTCGGTCCCCAGCCGCCGACGGGGTGATGACCGCCGCGGTGGTCCTCTTTGCCAAGGAACCGACCAGGTTCATTCCGGGCGCCTCGGTCCAGTTGGTCCGCCGGCTGGGAGTAGGTCCGGGTCCCGGGGTCTCGGAGTCACGAGAGGAGTGTTCGGGTCCTCTGCCAGAAGTACTCGACTGCTGCCTGGAGTTCATCGGGCGCCACACGGCTAGGTACCAGGCGGTTGTCGGCACCCGCCGTGAAGACATGGCCGAATACCCCGAATCAGTACTCCGAGAAGTCGTACTCAACGGGCTAGCTCATCGGGACTACCGCTTGGCCGGCGCGACCGTTGACGTAACCGTGTGGGATGACCGCATCGAGGTACGCAGTCCAGGTCCCCTCCCCGGGCATATAACCGTAGAGAACATCCGTGAGGAGCACTACAGCCGGAACCGTCGGATCATGCAGGTACTCAAGACCCTCAGGCTGGTGGAGGAATACGGCGAGGGAGTAGACCGAATGTTCCGGGAGATGGAAGCCCGGTTGATGGAGCCCCCCATATTCGTGGCCACCTCCAGTTCGGTGACCGTCACGCTGAGGAACCGTTCCCTGGTCGATGTGACGGATCAGGCATGGCTGGCACAGCTCTCCGCCTATCCACTGTCCAGCGCCGAGCGACTCGCCCTGGTGATCGCCCATCGGGAAGGCGCGGTCACGCCTCGTCGCCTGCGCGAGGCTCTACCGGACACGAACACATCCGCCCTGCTAGCCGGTGCAGTCGCCAAGGGCCTCCTGCTGCGGGTCGGCGAACGCGGGGGTACTCGCTACCAACTCTCCGGCGAGATAGTGCGCCGTGCCGGAAGCGGGGCCGCAGAGCTACACAACCGCAAGCGTCAGATGCTGCTCGACGAGATCCGTCGCCGCGGCAGCATCTCGACCTCCGAAGGCGTCCGACTGCTGGGCGGGAACAGCGTCGCCGTGAGGAACCTGCTCAACCAACTCGTGCAGGCAGGCCTGGCCCGTGCGGACGGTCGGACACGAGCACGCCGCTACTACAACCCCTAACAGGGAACTCGACAAGAGGCGCCGACGGAAACCCATCGTCACCACATCACTCAAAATGAACGGCATACCCGACCTGGTACGACCACCCCTTGGTCCTCGTAGCTACACCCAGAATGTACGCGGAACCGACGTACACCACAAGACCAACGACGGCGATACACTCGTCTACGCGGCCGCTCTGATCCACAAGCGGAGAGTCACGGAGGAATAAAGTGTGCCACGCCCCACCGTCTGGTGATCGGAAAGAGACTGCTGACCCTCCAGATCCCAGGCGGAGCGACTTGGTACGCGAACAACAGCTCCGGTCGGACGAACTAGGGCCTGTTCACGCTATCCGGATAGGTATCCGCTAGCATTGGTTACTATTGGGTTTCGTTATTGATAGGCGAGCGGATGGCTTGAAATGTTGACTATATCGGACCTTATAGTTCATTAACCAACAAGTAACAGATGCTTGGGGGCTCGTGTGAACACGCCCTAGTCGGTGGGAGCGGTCAGCAAAGGACGCAGAACTCGTTCCCTTCGGGATCGGTCATAACCACCCATCGCCCCACGGGCTCGTCGAAACGAGCCACCTCGGTGGCGCCTCTCTCGATCAGTGCCCTGATCCCGGCCTCGCGGCTCCGGTCCTGCTGGTCTACGGGTGCCGACGGTTCGACGATGTCGATGTCGAGGTGCCAACGGTTCTTGACGGTCTTGCCTTCCGGCACCCTCTGGAACAGGACGCGGGGACCTGCGCCGCCGGGATCCACGACCGCCGCATAGCGCTCCCGGTCCTCGGAGGACAGGTCGAGCGCGTCGGCGAAGGCTTCCCAGGTCTCGAATCCTTCGGGTGGGGGCTGCACTACGTAGCCGAGCGCGAACGCCCAGAATTCGGCCAGGGCGTCAGGGTCGTTCGCATCCACGGTTAATTGCATCAAGCGGGATGCATGCGGGTTGCCACTGTTGGACACGTACCCGAAGATACCACTGACCGCGGTCTCTCCGCTGTCGAACGAAAGGTTCAATCGAATTGACCGCTACCGGAACAGGTCCTCGGCTGGTTCGCGTATGAGGTCGGTAGCCGATCCGTCGCCGGGTGGGTGGTCGAGGCCCCTGACGACCGCGGCGGGTATCGCTCGAGCCTTGCCCATTACGAGGTCGGCGGCAGCCGCAACCTCGTCGGCGAGGGCGACTTCGGTCACTTCCAGGATGTTCCCGAAGGTGTCCTCGCTGCCACGGTAGTCGACGATTGCGGGCAGTCCCGCCACGCCGATGGCGACATCGCTGAGGCCGTGCCGCCACGCCCGGCCGAACGTGTCCGTGATGATCACGCCGACCAGCACTCCCAGAGCGTGCTGCAAGCGCTTCCGGATGCGCCGGGCCGAGCGGTCCGGATCGACGGGCAGGAGCACGGCGAGGCCCGGCGCAACATTGGACCGGTCCACCCCTGCGTTGGCGCAGACGAACCCGTGGGGCGTCTCGGTGATCACGAGCAGGTCACGCCTTCGAAGCACAGCTGCCGCCTGCTCGAGAATCAGATCGCGGTGTGCCTGCGGATCGTCTCCGATCTCGACCACCCGGCCCTCCGCCTTGGAGACCAGCTTGTGGGTGACCACGACCACGTCACCCTCGACGAGCGTGATCGCGGACGCTTCAAGTCCATGCAGCAGAAGGTCTGCCACGTCGTCGCCCGGCCGGGCCTCCCCGATTCCCTCCACTGGGAATATCGAAACCGTCAAAGCACCTCCAGCATACGGCCCGCGAAGGTGACAGCCCGGTCCTCCTCCGCGATGAGCGTGGATCCGACATGGACCGATACGCCGGCCTGCTCCAATGACGGAGCGTCCCCCGCGTCCAGGCTGTCGATGAACAGGTCGTGCAGCAGGCCGTCGTAGGCGGCGAGCACCCCCGAGTTACCCGGCGGGAGGCCCAAGGAACTCATCACCCGGTCAGCCGGTCCCTTGAGTGCTCGGCCACCGAAGAGGGGGCTGACCGCCATTACCCGGCGGGCGTCCCTCATCGCGGCGCCGATATCCGCTACGGCCAGGATCGGCCAGATGGATAGCGGCGGGTTCGAAGGAGCGATGATCACCGCGTCAGCCGACCGGATGGCCTCCACCACTCCGGGAGAGGCAGTAGCCGACTCCGCTCCGGCGTATCGCAACTCGGCGACCTCGTCCCGGTGGCCGCGCAGGACGAAGTACTCCTGGAACGGCAGCCAGCAGCCAGGGCCCGTTCTGACCTCCGTCCGGAGCCGGCTGTTGGTGGCCGGCAGGATCCTCGAGCGAACTCCCAGGGTCCGCGCCAGAGCGGCCGTTATCTCATCGAGTTGATCCCCCGCCCGGATCCGCATCGTTCGGTAGACGTTCACAGCTGCGTCGGCGTCCCCGATCCTGAAACGGGTGTCCACCCCCAACTTCGACAGGTGGTCCATGAGCACCATGGTGTCGCCGGCTCTTCCCCATCCCTGTGGTCCCTCCACCCCGGCCAGCGTGTAGAGAACGGTGTCCACGTCCGGCGACACGTGGAGTCCGTAGATCGTCTCGTCGTCTCCGACGTTCACGACCACGGTCGAGCGAACCTCTTCGAGGTGCTCGAACCCCCTGGCCAGGCGGGCGCCACCCACGCCGCCGGATAGGAGCACCAGGTTGGCGGTCACGTACCGCGCTCTCTTGTTGCCTTAGGGCCGTCAGCCATCCAGAATGGGGCGCCGATGACGAGTCCGAGCGAGCCGCCTCCAGACCCCCGCGTTCTCGCGGTGGTGATTCCCCGCAAGGGAGATGAGATTTCCGGCGTACTGAAGACCATCGCCGCGCAAGTGTACGAGATCGAGGATGTGGTGGTGGTGGCCGATGCCGCCCAGACCCTGGACACGGGAGACGCCTCGCCCAAGCGGGTGAGATCGATGGCTGAAGCTCTCGCCGGTGCAGGGGCCCGCGTCGAGTACCTCTGGTTGGTCGACTCCCGCACCACAGCCCGGCCGGATGCTCTCGAATCTCTGGTTGCCACCGCGGTACAGGTCGATGCATCGGTGGTCGGCTCCAAAATCCTCGACGTGGCGAATCCCGAGCAGTTGCTCTCGGTGGGTGGCACTACCGACGTGTTCGGGTTCCCTTACACGGGCCTGGAACGCGGGGAACTCGACCAGGAGCAGTTCGATGTCATCCGCGACGTTGCCTACGTGGAGCCTGCCTCGATGCTCGTTCGCCGGGACCTGGCCGGCGGACTGGGGGGTCTGGACCCGAATCTGCCGTATGTGGCGACCGGACTGGACCTCTGCCAGCGGGCCAGAGTCGTAGGGGGCCGGGTGGTGGTTGCTCCGGCGTCGGAAGTTCTGACCCCATCCCTCGGAGATGGCCGGGTCCACACCTGGCGGGAGCAGGCGGGTCGCATCAGGGTGATGCTGAAGACCTACTCGTTCGTGACGTTGCAGTGGGCCGTTCCCGGTCTGCTGCTGCTCGGGCTTCTAGCTGGTCTGTACCGTGCGGCCACGGGTTCCTGGCGCGCAATCCCCGACTGGGCGAGAGCATGGGTGTGGAATGCCCGCCACCTGCAATCCACCATCGGGGTACGCCGGAAGGCACCCACCGTGTCCGCGGCCTCCGATGCCGAACTGTTCCGGTTCCAGGTGCGAGGCTCCGTCGAATTGCGGGCCATCGCCTCCGATCTTGCCAGGCTCCTGGGGAGTGATGTCGACCAGGATGACGATGACCGCGAGTACGACGCCTCACCCGCCTTCTGGCAGCGCCCGATCGTCATCGGAGCGGTGCTCGGCACTGTCTTCGTACTGATACTGAGCCGCTCGATCCTCATAGAGGGGCTTCCCGCCGTGGGTTTCGTCCTTCCTCTGGCCGACTCGGCCTGGAACACGCTACGAGCCTACGCCGGCGGATGGCACCTGGCCGGCCTGGGTAGTCCGGAACCGATGCATCCATCCATCGGAGCCACGGCCGCCGTCCAGTTCCTTCTCGGGAACCGGGCGGAACTGGCTGCGCTCGTGATGACGGTGGGATCGGCCGCTTCCGGCCTCGCCGGTACCGTCACGCTCCTTAGGAGATGCGGATTGCGTACCGGCGCCCGGTTCCTATCCGGTGCGGTGTTCGTGGCCGGTTTCCCGATGCTATTCCTAGCGGCCGAGGGTTACTGGCCGGGAATGCTTGCAATGGGGGGACTGCCGTGGGCTCTGGCCGGTATCGTCTCACCGCCGCCGTCGGGTGCCGTTGGCTGGATCGGCCGGCTGGCCAGGATCGGTCTTGCCACGACCTGGTCGGCCGTGTTCGTACCCTTCCTGGCGGCTGTACCCATCGTGTTCGGCTTGGTCTGGACCCTCGCGGCGCGCAGGCCGCCGGCGCTCCCGATCGGGGCGGCAGGTTCGCTGATGGCCGTCCCATCCCTGCTCCCGTGGGCGCTGGCGCATGACGCTACGGACCTGGTCGGCGGAGGCGTCCCGTTACACCTCGACCCCTCGTGGTGGGCTTGGCCTCCGATCGTGGTTGCCGCGCTCGCCTCGGTGCTCAGCGGCCGCGGCCGGCCGGTGGCCGCCACTACGGCCGGCATGGTGCTGGGCGCCGGTGGGTTCCTCCTAGCCAGGTCGGCAAGTCTCGGCGCCGGTCGCGAGCCCACCGCGGCGGGGGTTGTCGTAGTGGCGGTCGCGGCAGCCATGATCGTGGCGGGTGCAGTCGACGGACCCTCGACGCTGGACGAAGTGAGAGCGACTCGCCGGCTCCTGGCGTATGTGGGGATGGTGGCCGGGTTGCTGGTCGGCATCACCACCCTGCTGGTTCTACCGGCCGGCCGGATAGGGCTACCGGAAGATCGGTTCGGGACACTTGACTTCGCGCAGAGCCGGGCCGGTCCACACGGTCCCGACCGGATGCTCCTGTTGGGACCCGCAGACACGCTCCCCGGAGAGTACCGGCGCCTCCCGGATGGAACCGCCTACCGGCTGGCTGCGGGCCATCTCGATTATCCCCAGGCGTGGCTTCCCGATCCCCTGGCCGGGGACACCTCGCTGGGGGAGGCGCTGACTTCCATCCTGTCCGACCAGGAGCTACGTCCCGGCGAGATACTGGCTGGATTCGGGATCAGGTGGGTGGTTGCCACCGGTCCCAGCGCTCTGACCGGGGCGATGTCCACGCAGCTGGATCTGCGCCCGCTTACAGGTCTCTTCGTAGCCGTGTCCGGAGGGGTTTGGGAGAACGACGGCGAAGCATACCGGGCGGTGACCGACTCGGGAGTTCCCTGGTCGTGGGCACCTCCCGACTACACCGGACGGGCGTCGGGGACGACGGTGCAGATCAAGGAGAATGCGGATTCTCGGTGGGGTCCGGGGACGTGGGAAGCGCAGGGTTGGGCAAACCGGGTCGCTGTGGGCTCGGGAATAGCTTCCTTTGGCGGAGTGTCCACCCACCGTGTCCAAGCCCAGTTGGCCGGCTTGTGGGTCGCCCTCCTGGTCGGGACGGCATTGGCCTGCCGCACCCGCCGCCGCGGGAAGCCGGCATGAGCCGCCTGATGGCGATACTCGTGGCGGGCATGCTGCTGGCGGCCGCTGTAATGGTTCCGGGCCCTCCGGAGTTGGATCCGGCGACGGGTAGCACCGGTCCGGTCGAGGAAAAGGAACCGGGGATCGGACCTTCTGCCCACTGCCCGTGGGCACTGTCCGACGGCAGCCGACGTTCCTCGTACATCGCCGTGGCGGCGAGTTCCACCGAAGCAGAGCTGTCGTTCGTGGAAGGCGGGAGACTGGAGCCTCCGCTGTCCGGACAGACGGCGACGGGACCGAACGGAGTGGTGGCGAAGATCGACAACCCGCGCCAGGTCGGGGTGAGTTCGGCCTTCGTCGAGTTCGAAGGAAACGCGGGGGCCGCCGGAGTGGTGGCGAGCGGCGACGACATCCTGGCCGGCTACCTGTGTCCGGCCCGGATCCCGGCCACCTGGCATCTCCCGGGAGGCTCGACGCTCGAGGGTGAAGGGCTGGTGCTTCGCCTGTTCAACCCGTTCACAGCAGACGCCCGGGTCGATCTATGGGCCTTGAGCGAGCTGGGGACGGAGGCGGATGATCGATTGGAAGGGTTGACGGTTCCCGCAAGGCAAACCCGCATCGTGGTGATCGACGAGATACTCGACGGGCGGGAGACGCTGGCGATCATCGTACGACCCTCGGCGGGTTCGGTGATCCCGGTGATGTCGCTGGACAGGGACACGGATAGCGCCGTGTGGGCTGGGACGGCGCCCAGCCAGGGATGGGAGTTCCCGGTCGCTTCGGTCGAAGGTCTCGACTCGGCTCTGGTTCTCACCAACGAGGGTTCGCTGGAGGTCAACTTCCTGGTGGAGGTATTCGACGAGGCAGGCGAACCGGGTACCCCGTTGAGTGGGTTCATCGTCGGTCCCGGACAAGCCCGCATAGCGTTGAGCGAACTACTCCCCTCCGGAGTCGGGCTCCGCGTCACGGGTGATGGTCCCTTCGGCGCGGCTCTGATAGGACGCTCCGAAACGGCCGTGGCCGTGGCTCCGGGCCTACCGACCAACGCGGATACCTGGTTGGTTCCCGGGCCGGGCGCGATCGGCGCCAATGCGCGGCTCAGCTTTCTGAATACCGGGGTCACGGATGTGACCGTGACCTACACCCCTCTCAACTCGTCCGGTGATGGGGGGTCTCCGGAATCGCTCGTGTTGCCACCGGCGAGCGTAACCTCCGTTGCGCTGTCCGATCCCGGAACCGACGCGGTGGTGGTATCCGGAGACGGGCAGTTCAGCGTCGGATGGTGGGCGGAGGGCGGGGGGAAGGTCGCACTCGGGGGAGCGCTACCTGGTGGATAGCGAGCTTCTGCTGAGGTTCCTGATAGTCCTCTCGGCCGCAGCTGTCGTAGTGGGCATTGCCCGGTACCGCCCGAAGCGGCGGGGGTGGGTGTTGAGGACGGCGGGCAACCTGGCCGGTCCCGGAGTCTTCCTGTTCACGGCGGCGGCCTGCGGTTCCTGCGAGTCCGCCCGGGCCGTCTACCGGCGGATCCTCGGGGAGGACGGATTCCAGGAGTTCACCTGGGAAGAGCATTCGGAACTGCTCGCCAAGCTCGGTGTGGCGGAGGTCCCGGCAGGCTCTGTGCTCGACGCTTCAGACCGCGAAGTCGGCGCCTTCGTCGGTGTACCGGGTCGTATCCGTCTCCGCCTGGCGGTCCGCAAGGCGGGCCTGAGCGGCGGGACTCGAGGAGCGTCACACTAGGAAACTTGCTGACCAATGACGAGTGCTCGGGCCTGCCGCCCGCCGACTCGAGCGAGACCTTTACCCGTCGGGTGCAGACGAACCAAGCCGCGACGAGGGGCTTGAAGCAGCCCAACATGTGGGTGTGGCGGGATACATGGAGAGTCAGGGCTAGGCTTGCCCATTGTTCATGAAGACCCCTAGCCATGACCGCGCGGCCCTACCGGGCGATGAGCAGGCCCCCCCGGCTTCCGACCGGCCGCACACGCCTGCAGGGGCGAGAATCGGATCCCGCACCGAGGGGAGACTCTGGACACGCCGCGCCTCGATCGTGGCGGTAGCGATCGTCTCCCTGGCCACCCTGATCGCGATGGCGCCCCATCTACTACTGGTCGCCAACACCCCCACCGGTGGCGACATGGGGGCCCACGTACTGGGACCTGCCTACCTCCGGGACGTCCTCCTGCCCTCCGGCCGGTTGATGGGTTGGTCCAATTACTGGTTCGCAGGGTTTCCCATCTTCTATTTCTACTTCCCGCTCCCGTCATTGGTGATCGTGGGCCTGGATCTGGTGCTCCCGTACGGGGTGGCGTTCAAGCTGGTGTCGGTCATGGGTCTGGTGGCCCTGGCACCCGCCTCCTACTTCCTCGCCCGCTCGATGCGCTTTGCCCGGCCCGTGGCAGCCATCACGGCGGCCGCGGGTGGCGCGTACGCGTTCATGGAAACCCCCACCCCCAACATATTCGGCGGGACCATTGCCTCCAGCCTGGCGGGCGAGTTCTCCTACTCGTGGTCCTTCGCCTTCTCGCTGGTGTACCTGGGTTTCCTGATCCGGGCCGTATTCGACGACCGCAAGTACTTTCCGTGGGCCGGGGTGGCCTTGGCGGCCACCGCCCTATGCCACGTAATCCCCACCATCGGGGTCGTCGTGGCATCGCTCTTTGTCGTAGTGGGCAAGGCGCGGTGGCGGGACCGGACCTCTGCGGGACGCTCTATCGCGGAGCCCGGGCGTCCAGGCGGGAAGTTCAAGCGGTCGCTCTGGTGGGTGGTGGCCGGAACCTGGGCGCTGGGATTCGCGCTGGCAGCCTTCTGGGCTCTACCTCTGGTCGCCCGCCTGAGCTACACCACCGATATGAACTGGCAGCCCCTGGCAGGTCTCGACGAACTGCTCCCGGTGGAACTCTGGCCGATCGCCGTCCTGGGGACAGTGGGCATGGTGTGGGCGCTCCGTGCAGGGGGCCGAGCCCTCCCGCTGGCTGCTCTGACCGTCTTGCCCATCCCGGCCTTCTTCCTGCTCAGCCAGGGAGCGAAGCTCTGGAATGGGCGCGCCCTACCCCATTGGTTCTTCGGCCTCCACTTCTTCGCCGGTATCGCCGGCGGGCTGCTGGTGGCCTACGCCGTTCGTCGGCTCCCGGCCCGGATGTCGCACATGTGGGTGCAATCTGCGATTTCCTTCTTGGCCGTCGTGCTGGTCTTCGGACCGAACGTGGGTGGCGCGCCTCGAGACTACGAGACCGCCGCGGGCCTGGCCGGATGGTCGGGCTGGGACAGGCTCGGCATCGAGTTGCTCATCGGCCGCATCTCGGGTCCCGATCTGCTCATCCTGGCGGCTGCGGTCCTGCTCGCGGTGATAGCGGGCCGGAGAGGTGACCTGCCCACCGGCAAGGTTCTGGCCATGGGGGCGGTGATCCTGTTCATCGGCAACGTGTTCGTCGGGACCATTACTGCCGAGAACTACGTGAGCGGCTGGGCCCGGTGGAACTACCAGGGTTACGAGGGTAAGCAGAAGTGGCCCGAGTACGCGGGGGTGATGTCCACTGTGGCGGAACTCCCGCCCGGACGCGTCCAATGGGAGGCCAACCGGGACCTGAACGAGTACGGGACGCCGATGGCCCCGATGCTCTACCCGTACTGGAGCGAGGGTACCCACCCGTCGATGGAGGGTCTCTACTTCGAGTCTTCGGTGACGACCCCCTTCCACTTTCTCAACGCGGCCGAGTTGAGCAAGGCGCCGTCGAATCCGATCCCCGGCCTGCGCTACCACACCGGCGACTTCGAACGTGGCGCCCGCCACATGGAGTTGTTCAACGTGGCGTACTACGTCGCCTACACCGAAACGGCCAAGGAAAAGGCCGCTAACCATCCTGCCTTCGTTCCGAGGGCGGCCTCGGAGCCGTTCACCATCTACGCGCTGCCTGAGAGTTCCCTGGTGGATGTGGCCGTCCATCGTCCCTGGGTGTTCGAAGAACCGGAGGCGCGCCTCGTGGCGCCCCTGGTGGGGATCTTCAAGGAGGACACCGAGGCCGACTTCGTGGATGTAGCGCTCGACTGGTACGAGGACATCGAGATGCTGGACCAGTGGGTCGTCGCAGGGGGCCCGCCGGAGTGGGAGCGGGTCACCACCGACATGGAGGGAACCAGGGTGCCGTTGGCAGAAAGAGGCGAGGTTTCCGGCGTGGTGCTGGAGGATCACAGGATCTCGTTCCGGACGACCGCGGTGGGCATCCCCCACATGGTGAAGGTCTCATACTTCCCCAACTGGACGGCCACGGGAGCCCTGGGGCCGTGGCGGGCGGCGCCGGCCTTCATGGTGGTGGTGCCGACTGGCGAAGAGGTGGAATTGCGATTCGAAGACACGTGGGTCGAGGATGTGGGAGGGTGGATGACCCTCGGGGCATTGGCCCTACTCGTGGTGTGGTGGGGTGTCGCCAGGTCACGGAGCCGCGGGCAGGAGTCTGGATCGGGCCGTCGCCGTTTCCCAGGATTGAGAGATCCAGCCCTTCGAGGGACGGGCAGGAATTAGCGTCCTGAGTTTCTTTGTTCCTGGTGTGTTTGGAGGGCTGGTACCACGATACGAGAATTGGTTATGTCATCGGTGTGTTATATACTGGTAGGTAACCGCAAAGCACCAAGCGGTCCGTTTGGGTACCGATAGGGCCGGGCTGGGGATCATTCCGACCGTGCGACCCCGGTGGGGGCATGGCGGGACGCGTCTCGGCGCCGAGGAGGCGGCGGCCGGGGGTGGGACCCGCTCTGAGGTAACAGGTACGGCGGTTTTCGCGTTCTCGGGCCAGCGGGCGGTCGTCCGGTGGTGGTTGCGGGTATCGTCCCCGGATCCAGAACCCAGGATGCCAGGAGGGTGCCGAAAACGATCTACCGGGATTCGGATGCCCCCGGCAACCACCTGACAGACGCCATCTCGGGTTAGGGGCGAACCCCCTCGCCCTTGACTCTGAGTTTCCTGCTGGCACATCCGTCCGTTGATGCGACGAGCTGTCGGTGAATTACACCGGCCAGTACGAAGGGGATCAGTGGCGGAGCATCCTTCCGCGCAGGTGACCTGCTCATCCGAAGCCCCAGGGCCTGCGATTCCCCTGGCCGCGGGCCACTGGCCTCCGGAAGCTCTTCAAGCTCCTTCCTCTCGGAGGGTGCGCCTCAGGACCATCAGCCCCCGCAAGGTCCTCGGAACGCGGCGGATGAGTGACGACCGGGCCTCCCGCATCTCTTCCACCACGACGGGGACCTCGGTGATGCGGTAACCGGCTCGCTCGGCTCGCAGGAGCAACTCGGTGTCGAACAGGTCCTTCGTCAGCAGTACGTGGGGCAGCAGGTCCCGGGCCACCGAAGCCCGGATCGCCTTCATCCCGTGCGTGTCGCTCACCCCGGACCCGGCGATCGTGCGGAGAAGGAAGTTGAACACGCGGGTGGCGAGACGGCGGATCCAGGGCCGGCGGTCCATGGAACCGGCCGCGCGCTTGGAACCTATCACCACGTCGGTGCGGGCCGCCTGCTCGACGACCGAGGCGGCGAAGGCCCCGGAGAAGTAGTCGATGTCGAAGACGACCAGCCATCCCTCGTCGCCGGCCGCTTCCATCCCGGTCCGGATCGCCAGCCCGTAGTCGGCGGCCGGAAGCCGGACCACGTCGGTGCGTTCATCTGCCCGGGCGATGGCCAGGGCTTCCGCGTAGGTGGCGTCGGTCGAGCCGTTCTCCACCAGGATCGTGCGGTAGGCGGTCGAAACGGCGTCGAGTTGCCCGCGCATCTCTTTCAACGCAGGCCCCATGAAGCCTGCCTCGTTGTGTACGGGCACGATGATCGTGAGGGATGGTCCGGTCATTGATACACCGTCCAGGAGTGTAGATTCAGGCTGCAGCCACGCATCCGGCGACCGGGACGGTTCGTTATCGACGCGCTCGACACGATCTTCAAGGCCTACGACGTGCGGGGACGCGTCGACAACGGGGAAATCGACCTCGACACGGCGCGGCGCATCGGGGCAGGGTTCGCCCGCTACACCGGCTCCGAGATGGTCGCCGTCGGTCGGGACTGCCGGGATTCCTCCCCGTCGCTGGCCGCGGCCCTCATCGAGGGGGTGACGTCGTGCGGGGTGGATGCCGTCGATCTCGGGCCGGTCGCTACAGAGGTCGTCTACTTCCACTCGGGCCTCCGGCGCATTCCAGGTGCGGTCGTCACCGCCTCGCACAATCCGGCCGGCTACAACGGTTTCAAGCTGTGCCACCGGGGTGCCGCTCCTATCGGCGCGGGCACGGGCCTCGAGGAGATCAAACGTCTGGCGCGGGGCGCCACTCCGGCCCCGGGGTCGGACCGCACCGGTCAGGTCGAGGTCTTCGACGCGGTGCCCGGATACGTCGATCATCTGCTGGGAATAGTCGATCCGGAGGCCATCGGACCCCTCCGGGTGGCGGTCGACGGCGGCAACGGCATGGCCGGAACCGTTGTCGGCGGATTGTTGGACCGCCTCGATATCCGGATGACCGGCCTGTACCTCGAACCGGACGGTTCGTTTCCCAACCATCCTGCCGACCCGAGCGACCCGGCCAACCTGGAGGACCTGGTAGGCCTGGTGCGATCGGAGCGGGCCGACCTGGGTGTGGCGTTCGACGGCGACGCGGACCGGGCCGTCTTCATCGACGAGCGGGCCGACCGGTTGTCCGGGAGCACCACCACGGCGATCATCTCGGACTGGTTCCTGAGGCGCCGGCCGGGAGCCAGGATCGTTCACAACCTGATCTGCTCGAAGGCGGTTCCCGAGATCATCACCGCCGCGGGCGGAGAGCCGGTTCGCACCCGGGTGGGCCACTCGTTCATCAAGCGGGTGATGGCGGAGACGGGGGCGCTGTTCGGGGGCGAGCACTCGGGCCACTACTACTTCCGGGCGAACTACGGGGCGGACAGCGGGATGCTGGCCATGCTGATGATAATGACCGTGCTCACGGAGGAGGGAACGACCCTGTCGCACCTGCGTCGCTCGTACGAGCCGTACGTGGCTTCGGGTGAGATAAACACCGAGGTGCCGGATACCGGCATGGCTATCGAAGCCGTATCGTCGGCCTACGCCGACCGTTCGCAGGACCGCCTCGACGGACTCACGGTCGATCTGGGGGATCGCTGGTTCAACGTGAGGCCGAGCAACACCGAGCCCCTCCTGCGCCTCAACGTGGAGGCTCCGGACCGGCCCGGGGTGGATGAACTGGTGGCCGAGGTCACCGGGATCATGACCCGCTTCGGCTGAGACGCACCGCCATCCTCCCGTGTCGTACGGTGGTGCTACGTTCGAACCATGGTATGCGTGATATGCGGAGGGTGGAAGAGTAGGCCTGCACGGGAGCCGACCGGCGGCCGATCAGGAGGGCGTGGGCACCTGTGCAGGAGTTGCGCCGGATCGCTGCGCCAGGCCGGCGAGGTCAGGCTCGACTCGGGCCTGCTGGTGAGTTCGCTGTTCATTCACGCCGGACCGGTTCGATCTGCGGTCCATGCGCTCAAGTATCACGGAACCGACCGTGTTGCCCGGGTGCTGGCGCCCCGGATGGCCGCCCTGCTGCCTGCGGACGCCTCGGCCCTCGTGCCGGTTCCCCGATCCCTCTTCCGCCGGATCCGCTTCGGCGTGGACGCCGGCCGGGTACTGGCACATGAGGTGTCCAGGTGGGCGGGCCTGCCGGTGGCCGACGTCCTGCGCGCCCCCGTCCATCACCGCAGCCAGCTACGACTGCGCAGGTCGGACGGTCTCCGCTTCCGGCTGGTCGACCGTCCACCGCGCCGGGCGGTGCTGATAGACGACGTGCTGACCACTGGCGCCACGCTCGGTGCGGCGGCGGCGGCCTGCCGGGGGAGCATTTCCAGAGCGGTCACGATGACCCGTTCCCCGGTGACCGTGTCGGTCGACTCGCCACGGCACATGTCCTAGGAGGGTGCTGAGCAATCCACCAGCGGCATGCCAACCGCCGGCATTCTTCCTGGGCTGGCGGGCGGTAGGCCCGAGCAATCGTCATTGGTCAGCACCCTCCTAGCAACGAAGTTCGCTCTCCGTAGGCGCCCGGGCGTACCTGGTAGGTGCGGACCCATCACTAGAATGGACCCATGGAAGTTCGCGTTTATGGGCGCGGCGTGCAGATCACGGAGCGGATTAGGTCGTACGCCGGGTCGAAGGTGGACCGCTCCGCTCGCTACTTCGGCAGGCTGGGCATCGTCGAAGTCAACGTTGTCAAAGTGGTTCCCCCGTCGGGTTCCCAACGCTTCCGAGCCGAGATGGTCACTCATTCGGCGCGCCATCGGGTGAGCGCCGAAGGCGAGGGGGACACGGTCCACCGTGCTCTCGACGCCGCGGGCGACAGGTTCGCCAACCAACTCCGGCGCTTGGGCGAACGGCTCACCGATCGCCGCAGGCAACGTACCAAGGAGTCTGTGGGTAGCCCCCCTGCGGATGGAGTTCGTCCGGCTGAGAACGGTCTGGTGGAAGGGATACCGGAGATAGTGCGGGTACGTCGCCCGGCGGGCAAGCCGATGAGTCCGGAGGACGCCGCCTTGGTCATGGACGAGCACCAGCACTCGTTTCTCGTGTTCACGAACTCCGAGACCGGGCGCGTGAGCGTGCTCTACCGGCGTAACGACGGGAGACTGGGCCTGATCGAAGCCAGTTAGCCCTGGTGTTTCGTGGTTGGTCTATGGGGCGGCGGTGGGATATGGAGCCGCAAACGACCGCCTATAGCGTCAACGCGCCCTAGATGATTAGTTCCAAGGGGTCACTGATCGATTCTCGTTAGTTGACGGTTGATTGGGTCGTTTTGCAGCCTCGGCAGCAGTGTCCAGATCCGAGTCGTGCCGAGGAGGACCTTCAGGATCGGAA
>MKWU01001975.1_pt1 | contig 32832 bp, 29 predicted proteins | sample 809101 | NCBI WGS metagenome assembly MKWU01 (sample SAMN05860141, study PRJNA318959) | sponge metagenome | host: Aplysina aerophoba | place: Slovenia: Piran, Adriatic Sea, Gulf of Piran | collected 2013-05-07
CCTTGCCCGCCCGCTCTTCGACGAGGGGGCCCACCTCGAGGAGGCGCTGACCTTCGACGTCGCCGGCCTCGTCCAGCCGGCGGCGGATGCGGGCGGGACTGCCCCGGCGGGGGCCGCCGCGGCCGCCGCGACCGCCCCGACGGCCACGGCGGCTGCGTCTGGCTCCGGCTCGCGGCAGGGGGAGCTCCTGGCGCAGGGAGCCCTCGAGGGAGCCGACGCCTTCCACACGGCGCACGGCGATGTGCTCCTCGTGCGCTCTCCGGACGGCGCCGTGGTGCTCCGCTTCCAGGACTACGCGGTCCGCAACGGCCCGGGGCTCTACGTCTACCTGACGCCGGATCCGGGGGGAGACGTGCATGCGGACGGCGCGGTCGAGCTCTCGCCCGTCCGCGCCACCAGCGGTTCGGTGAACTACGACGTGCCCGCCGAGCTGGCCGTCGACTCCTTCCGCTCCGTGGTGATCTACTGCAAGCCGTTCAGCGTGACCTTCGCCACCGCGGAGCTTCGCTAGAGGACGGTCCGAGCCTGCCCGGACGCGGCGCCGGCTCAGGCGGCCGGGAGGGTGAAACCGAGTGTGGTGCCGCCGCCCGCGAGGGAGGAGGCGGTCACCTCGCCCCCGTGGCGCTCGGCGATGGCGCGCACGATCGTGAGCCCCAGGCCCGAGCCGTCCGCGTCGGCGCGGCTCTGCCGGTCGCGCGCGCTTGCCGCGCGGTAGAAGCGCTCCCAGATGAGTGGCAGCACCTCCTCGGGGATGGCGGTCCCGTCGTTGTGAACGGTGAGTCGCACGCTCCCGCCGGTGCCCTCCAGGCGGAGCTCGATCGTCGAGTCGGGCGTCGCGTGCTGGATGGCATTGCGTAGCAGGTTCCCGACCGCGCGCTCGATGAGCGTGCCGTCAAGGGGGAGCTGCGGGAGCCCGGGATCCGCGACGAGCGACAGCCTGACTCCGGCCCGCTCCGCGAGCGGCTTCATCCCATCCGCCACGTCGGCGGCGATCTCCTCGAGATCGAGACTCGCCAGCTCACGCGCCGCGCCCGCCTCGATGCGGGCCAGTTCGAAGAGGTCGTCGATGAGGCGCGCCAGGCGGTCCACCTCGCGGCGCACGAGGGCGTGATAGCGCGCCACGTCGCCGGGCTGGACGACCACGCCGTCGTCGAGCGCATCGACGGCGGCGCGGATAGCCGCAAGCGGGGTGCGCAGGTCGTGCGAGATCGCCGTCGTGAACTCCGTCCGCTCGCGTTCCACCTCGGCTCGCCGCCGTTCGGCGCGGCCGAGCGCCGCCCGCAGGTCGTCCACGGCGCCGGCAAGTTCGCTGACCTCGTCCTCGGCGGTGCGGGTGCCGGAGATGTGGCCGGTCGCCTCCCCGTCGATCGCGCCCGAGGCGAGCGAGCGGACCTCCGCGGCGAGGGCCCGGACACGCCGCGTCGTGTCGAGGGCGCCGAGCGCCGAGACGACGGCGGCGACGCTTCCGGCCGCGAGGCTGACGGCGAGCAGCAGCCGCAGGTCGTGAGCGGTGTTGACGAACATGAAGGAGGCGACGACGAGCACGTTGGCAAGCGCCGCCAACGCTCCCATCGAGCCGGCTATGAAGGCGCGGGCGACGAGCGGCACCCCGGCGCGGCTGACCCATCGCAGCACGATCATGCCGACCGCCGTGCTGACGGCTCCGGCGAGGCCGAGCAGCAGCACGAGGTCCGCGAGCTCGCCGCCCGACATCGGGAGCAGTGCACGGGATGCGACCGCGCCGAGGACGACGGCGGCGATCAGGCCGGCGGGGAGCAGCCGCTCGAGCCAGGCCGCGGAGACTCGTCGCGCCCCCGCGCCGGCGCCACGTCCCCCGAGACTACGGTTCAAACCTGTACCCCACGCCCCAGACGGTCTTGAGGTAGCGCGGTCGCGACGGATCGGGCTCGAGCTTTGCCCGCAGCCGCCGCATGTGGACCGTGACGGTGTTCTCCTCGGTCTCCGTGTCATGATCCCAGACCGCCGTGATCAGCTGCTCGCGCGTGAAGACCTGGCGCGGGTGGGAGGCGAGCACCAGCAGGAGGTCGAACTCCCGCGCGGTGAGGCGCAGCTCTCCGCCACGCGAGCTGACCGTACGCGCCAGACGGTCGATGCGGAGATCGCCGTGGCGCAGCAGGTCGCCGCCGCTCTCGGCGCGGCCTGTGCGGCGCAGGATCGCCTCGACGCGCGCGGCGAGTTCGCGCGGGCTGAACGGCTTGGTTACGTAGTCGTCGGCACCGAAGTCGAAGCCTGCCAGGCGGTCCGCCTCCCCTGCGCGCGCCGTCAGCATGATGATCGGAACTCCGCTCTCGGAGCGGATGCGGCGGCAGACCTCGACGCCGTCGAGACCCGGAAGCATGAGGTCGAGCACGATGATGTCGGGCCGGAACTCGTCGAAAACGCGCAGCGCGGCGGGCCCGTCCCCGGCGACCTCGACGTCGTGCCCGTCGCGCTCGAGGTAGCGGACGACGACGTCCGCCACCGTGGGCTCGTCCTCGACGACGAGGACGCGGGCTGCCGGCATGGTGCCCTCCCTTGCCGTCCTCCCTGGAGGATAGACGAACGTCGCCGACCGGCGGTACGCCAGGCGCCGGGCCCCGCTGGCTCAGCGGGCGCCGGTCGGGCCGTCGTAGAGGCGAGCGCGCTCCGCGCCTGCGTGGTCCGCGCACCCGGTCGGCCGCGTCTGATAGCCTCGCGATGTCGCCCCGGCATCCGGGGGGAAGGGAGACGACAGCATGGCACTCTACGGCGTCGATCTGGACCACATGGAGGCGGCGCACTTCGAGCGGCGGGGGCCGGTGGCGATCGTCACGCTCAACCGCCCGGAGTCGGCGAACGCCCTCAACACAGCTATGCACCGCGATGTCGGCGCCTGCTGGAACGAGATCAACGAGAACGATGAGATCCGGGCCGCCGTCGTCACCGGCGCCGGCCGCTTCTTCTGCGCCGGGCGCGATCTGAACGAGTACGTCGGTCAGTACGGGAGCGGGGATACCTCGGCGCTGCGCCCGATAGACGACCCCGACCACGAGATGTTCGGCCGGCTCTGCAACCACTGGATCCTCCGCAAGCCGCTGGTCGGCGCCCTCAACGGTCCGGCCGTCGGCGGCGGTCTCGAGATGGTGACGATGGTCGACATCATCGTGATGGCAGAGGACACCTACATCCTCGACGCGCACGCCAAGGTGAACGTCGGGTCGGGCGACGTGATGTACCACTACCTGCCGCCGATGATCGCGCGCGCCTTCACGATGACGGATCGGCGCCTGAGCGCCGAGGAGTGCCTGCGCTGGGGTTTCGCGAGCGACGTCGTGCCGCGCGATCGCGTGCTCCCCCGAGCGATCGAGATCGCGGAGGCGACGACGCGCATGGGGCCGGACGCGATCGCGAAGCTGAAGCAGCGCTCGATCGAACTGCAGCTGCGGAGCGGGAACGTGCGCCCGCCGGAGGAGCTGGAGGAGAGGCGGAAGACGCGCCGGGAACTCATCCGGCAGACGGCGAGCGATCACGACCGCATGGAGGGAATGAGGGCCTTCGTGGAGGGCCGCGCGGCCGACTACGAGCGCCCGGCACGCCCGGACGTCCCCTAGGGCGGTGTCGTGCCGCGGGCGGTCGCGGGGGAGGGCGCGATGACCGAGTCGTGGGTCGCCGAGTGGGACGGGGCGCTCGCCGCCGTCGGGCGGGACTTCTCCGGCGGCGAGCGGCACGTCGCCGCCGATGAGGTCGAGCGCGGCGCGGTCCGGCGCTACTGTGAGCCCCTGGAGTTCGACTGCCCGCTTCACCACGACGCGTCAGCGGCTCTGGCCGCCGGCTACCGCGGGATCGTCGCACCGGTGAGCGGCATCTCCTCGCGCTGGTCGCGGGGAGCGCTCTGGGAGCCGGGTATGCCGACGCGCTACCCCTCCGCCGACCGCGACGCCGACATGATCCGCTCCGCCGAAGCGCGGATGACCCGCCTGCCGGTGCCGCGCATGCCGCGGACCTTCGCGACCGACGTCGAGATCGAGTACGGCGAGCCGGTCTGTGTTGGAGACCGGCTGACCACCAGCGGGCTGCGCCTGGTGAGCGTGGTGCCGAAGGAGACGCGGGTGGGCCGCGGCGCGTTCGTGACGACGGAGTCGTCGATACACAACCAGCGCGGCGAGCTCGTCGCGACCGTGCGGCACGGCGGCTTTCAGTACCGGCCGCGGCCATTCGAGACCCAGGCGGGAAGCGCCTCGGCCGGCGGCGGGGGCGACGGTGCTCAGCGGAATCAGCCCGCGCCCGAGGCGGCTCGGGCGCCCTCGGTCGACTGGTCGCAGCAGCGCTTCTTCGAGGACGTGGCCGTCGGAGACGAGGTGCCGCCGGTCAGCCTCAACGTCACCATCACCCGCCTCGTCGTCGAGGCGGGGGCGAACCTCGACTTCAGCCAGGTGCACCACCACGAGGGTGTCGCGCGCGTCTCGGGCGCTCCGGACGTCTATGCGAACAACATCTTCGTTCAGGGCTGGTGGGAACGGGCCGTGCGCGAGTTCATCGGGATCCGCGGCCATTTTAAGCGCACCGGACCCCTGCGTATGCGTATCTTCAATACCGTCGGGGATACGGTGACGACGAAGGGCGTGGTCACCCGGGCATGGCGGGAGGCGGGCGAGGGCCTGCTCGAGCTGGAGATGCGGACCGAGATGTCTCGCGGGGTGTCGGTGGGGCCCGGGCCGGTCATCGTCTCGCTCCCGCTTCGGGGCTCCGCGGGAGCCTGACGCCGGGTCCGTCGAGGCGACCAAGCGGGAGTCGGGAGTCAGCGGCGGGAGCGGACACCGGTGGCGCGGCCCGGGTTACGGTGTGCCGTGCGCAGGAGAGGGAATCGCGATGCTGTTCGTCATCATTCGGCAATACGAGAGAGGCGTGAAGTTCCGCCTCGGTCGCTACGTGGGAACGAAGGGGCCGGGACTCGCGCTTCTGATCCCGATCATCGACCGCATCCAGAAGGTCGACATGCGCGAGCAGGTGATCGACGAGCCGCCGCAGACCGCGATCAGCAAGGACAACGCGCTGGTCGACATCGACTTCGTGGTCTTCCTGCAGGTCGGCGACGCCGAGGCGGCCGTGATCAACATCCGGAGCTTCGAGGCCGCCGTGCGCAACCTGGCGACCACCACGCTGCGAGCGGTGATCGGGGAGATGGAGGTGGAGGAGGTGCTCTCCAAGCGCGACTCCATCAACCAGCGGCTGCAGCTGAAGATCTCCCAGGAGACCGTCCGCTGGGGCGTGGAGGTGAAGGCGGTCGAGATCCGGGAGGTGCGGCCGCAGCGAGACATCCAGGAGGCGATGACCCGCCTCCTGACGGCCGACCGGACCAAGCGCTCCGAGATCACGGAGTCCGAGGGCCAGCGGCAGTCGGCGATCAACGTCGCCGAGGGGAGGAAGCAGGCGTCGATCCTCGAGGCCGAGGGCGCGCGCGAGAGCTCGATCCTGCGGGCGGAGGGCGATCGGCAGGCGGCGATACTGCAGGCCGAGGGCTTCTCGATCGGGCTCGACCGCATCTTCGAGAGCGCGCGCCGGGTCGATTCCAACACGATGGGACTGCAGTACCTGGAGATGATGAAGAGCCTCGGGGAGGGCGCGTCGACGAAGTGGATCATCCCGATGGATCTCGCCTCGGTCGCAAACACGCTGAGCGGCACGCTGGCCGGTCTCGCACCCTCCGGTCGCGACGCCGGCGCAGACGATACGGAGGCCTAGGGGAGGCTAGAGGCGCGCCCCGCGGGGAGGCTCCGAGCGCTCGGTCCGCGAGAGGTAGCTGCGGCTGATCGCCACGACGCCCACGGCGGCGATGGTCGCGGTGGCGAGCAGGGCCAGTCCGAGCATGGTGAGCAGGCGCTTGAGGTCGATCTCCGTCGACCCCTGGCCGACGAAGATGCTCAGAGCGAGGACGACCGCGATCGCTCCTCCGGAGCCGAGTATCCCGCCGCTGCCGGTGAAGCCCTCGAGGGCGAGCAGGGCGATGCCGAACACGAGCAACGCGACGGCGGCCTCGGTGGGCAGGAGGGAGCCGATGCCCAGCAGCGAGGCGATCGTCGCCGTAATGCCGACGACGGCTGGCAGGAAGAGCCCGGGATTCAGCATCTCGATCGCGAGCCCCGACACCCCCACCGCGATGAGTATCGCGAGCACGATCGGGTCGCCGAGGATCTGCAGGGCTCGCTCGTAGGCGTTGCGGTCGTTGAAGTAGAGCGGCGCCTCCCGCACGTCCAGAGTCAGCTCCTCGCCCGAGAGCAGCCGGACGCTTCGTCCGTGGGCGGCCGCCAGCAGCTCGAGGATGGAGGAGGCCTCGAGGTCGACGATGTGCTCCGCCGCCGCCTCCGACGGCGTTGCGGAGGCGGCATCGCGCACCGCCGCCTCCGCCCAGTCCGCGTTACGGCCGTGCTGCTCCGCGACGGCGCGGGCGAAGGCGACCGTGTCGTTCTCCACCTTGCGGCCGAGTGCTCCCCCGACGTCGTCGCCCGTCGCCGTGACCGGCGTCGCGGCCCCGATCGACGTGCCCGGCGCCATGGCGGCGATGTGTCCCGCCATCACGATAAAGGTGCCGGCTGAGGCCGCCCGCGCCCCCGGCGGCGTGACGAAGGTCAGGACCGGCACGTTCGCCTGCTCGATGCGGCCCACGGTCGCTCGCATCGAGTCGATGTCGCCGCCGGGAGTGTCGACACGTATGACGACGGCCGCCGCCCCCTCCGACTCCGCGCGGTCGATCCCGCGGTCGATGTAGCGCACGAGCACGTGGCCGACCGGGGTGTCGGCCGTCAGGATATGGACCGACCCGGGCGCCGCCGACTCGGTGCATGCCGATGCGGCGACGAGGAGCGCCGCGCAGGCGAGCGCCAGGGGCCCCGCCCGGAGTCTCATGGCTCATATAGTAGCGGCCGCGCGGCGAGGGCTGCGGCGGGACGAGGGGCAGTCTCTCCCCCGCCGGCGGGCAGGACTGGCGAGGGAGGGCACCGTGACGGGGATCGTGTGGCGGGCGCTCGGGATCTTGCTCATCGGGACGGCCGTGGCCGTTGCGGTCAATCTGGCCCTCACACCGCTCTACCACGACGGCTCACCGACCTATCCCGTCTGGGAGCTGATCAACTGGTTCATGGCGGCCTCGACGCTCGTTCTGCTGGCCGCGGGCTACCTGCGCCGGCGCGGCCTGGCCGGCCGTGATGTGGACATCCTCGACTACCTGCGGGTCACGCTCTCCTACTACGGAGCCATCGCGTTGGCGATGCTCTTCTTCTGGGGATGGTTCTGGACCCTCAATCCCGGTAGCGAGAGCGGCGACGCCGTCACCTCGCACGCCGTCTACTTCCCGCTCGTGGACGCTCTCTTTGTCCTGCTTGCCCTCGCCGTCGGACGCCGTCTCTGGGCCGAGGGCGGTACCGATGTCGGATAAGCGATCGCCACGGTCGCGCCGGCGGTGCTGACGGGCCGGGCGCGCATCGCCGCGGGTAGCCGACCGCGCCCGCGGCGGCGGAGGCCGTGGGGGATCGGCCGGTCGTGAATGCAGAGGGGGAGGCCGTACGGCCTCCCCCTCTCGCTACGGTTGCCGGTGCCGTCTAGGCAGGCGAGATCTCGTCGAAGTTGAGGTCCGGGAACGCCCGCGCCACGTAGTCGGCGATCCGGTTCGTGTACCACGCGTTGTGGTTCTCGGCGTGGTAGGTGGGGCCGACCGGGGCCTCGCCGTCCCAGGCGAAGAGATCGTTGATGCCCTGGTAGAGGCCCCGCCTCCCCTCGTCGTCGAGCTCCACGATGGCCGCGCCGTAGAGCGCATCGAACTGTGCTGCGGTCGGGTCCTCGGGGCCGTCCCACAGCCTGTAGGCGCCGGCTCCCTCGTACCAGTCGTAGAGGAACGAGGCATCGAACAGGTACGCGATCCAGCCGGCGTTGAAGGCACCCGGCCACGGCCTCTGCTCCCGCCCGTAGAGACGATCGCGCCAGATGTTGATCTCGAGCGGGTTGATGGCGCTTTCTACCCCGATGTCGGACCAGAAGCCCGTGCACGCCTCGACGAAGGCCTTCGTGTCACCCGCCAGCCGGCTGTCGACGGGCATCTCGAATCCATTGGGGAAGCCTGCGTCCGCCAGGAGCTGGCGAGCGGTGTCCGGGTCGTAGTCGATTGAGCTCTTCTCCGGGCTAAAGCCGAAGACGGCCTCGCTCGGGATCTGGTCGGTCGCGCGCCGCCCGAGCCCCTGGAACACCGCGTCGATGATCAGCTCCACGTCGATGGCGGAGATCAGGGCGCGGCGCACCCGTACGTCGTTGGTCGGGCCACCCTCGGCGCGGCGGTTGCCGAAGTCCCAGTGCTGCGCACCCAGGGAGGGCGGCGCCCCCGTCTCGGTATTGGCGAGTGCCTGGACGCGGGCGACGTCGGTCGCCGGCACGCGCTGCACCCAGTCGAGGTCTCCGGACTCGTAGGCGGCGACGAGCGTCGGGAACTCCTCGATGATGTTGAGCTTTGCCGCCGTGTATCCTCGGTTGCCCCGCCACGACGACGCGCTCTCCGCGAACTCGATCGACTGGTCCTGCACGATGTTGGTCACAACGTACGAGCCCGTGCCGACGGGATTCGTCGCCAGCGCCTCCGAGAAGGCGGTCGGTGTTCCGCCCGACGCCTCGAAGACGTGCTTCGGGAGGACGTAGGGGAGCGTGGCGCGCCGCGGCATGATCGGGTCGGTGCCGGTGGCGCGGATCCGCACGGTGCGCGGGTCGACGACGGTGACCGACTCCTGGGTGTTGACGCGGGAGATGAGCCGCGAGGCGTTGTCCGGGTTTGCGTAGTACTCGAAGCTGAACTTGACGTCGTCGGCCGTGAACTCGGTGCCGTCGGACCACTCGGCCTCGCGGAGGCTGAAGATCCAGTCGCTGCCGGCGGCCTCCCAGGACTCGGCGAGCGCCGGCTCGATGACGGTGCCGGTGATGTCGAGCCTCGTCAGCGGGTCGTAGACCGCGTAGTACTCCGTGGGCGCGAGTGCCGTGGTGTTGGGGTCCATCGACGGCGACTTGTTCTGCCGTCCGATCACGATGGAGCCGGTCTTCACAGCCTCGGTCGGAGCAGCCGTCGCGGTGGCCGCTGCCGTCGGCGCTGTCGTTGGCACCGGTGCCGTGACCTCGTCGTCGTCGTCGCCGCAGCCGATCACCGCGGCAGTGTGGTGCGTCCTATCACGCACGCGCGCCCGCTGTCCATCGATCCGGCGCCGGCGCGGAGCACCGGATGGGCCTAGAACCCCAGCGGTCGGATCACGTATCGCGCGTGCGACCACAGGAAGCAGTGCAGCGGGAGGTACTGCTCTGTCAGGAACCAGGGGTGCAGCCCCCTCCGGTACGCCACCACGTAGGTGTGTCCGGCGAGAGGCACGCACGCCGCGTCCGCGATCAGATCGCGCTGGAGCGCCTCGTAGAGCGCGGGCTGCTCGGCGGATGGTGCGTGCCGGATCGCCCGCATACGCGCGCTGACCCTCGGCGTGGGGAAGAGACGTCCCGGCATGTCGTGCGGCGGTGAGAAGTCGATCCCGAGGTCGTACTGGCGATCGGCGATCCCGTGCGAGCAGTCCCCCCGCAGGTAGAGCTCGGGGGCCTCCCCGTCACCCAGGTCGGAGATGTGTCGGACGCGCACCCGGAGGCCGATCGCGCCGAGTGCCTCCGAGACGGCGGCCCCGATGCGCCGAGGCTCGCCGGAGGCGAGGTCGCTCGGGTCCCCGCCGCCGGGGATGCCGAAGGTCACCTCCGCACCGACGGCTCCCGCCTCTTCGAGCAGTCTCGAGGCTCGTCCCAGGTCCTGCTCATGGTCCCAGCCCGCGTCGGTGAAGCCGGGGCTGTTCGGCTGGTAGATTCCTCGCTGGCGCTCCGCGTATCCCCCGTAGGCGTCGTGGACGATGCGGTCGTAAGGGACCGCGCGCAGGACGGCCTCGCGGGCCCGTCGATCATCGAAGGGGGGGCGGCTGCGATCCATCTCGATCGTCGCGTGGTTGGTGCGCGAGAGCAGGAGGTCGACGTCACCCGCCGCACGCAGCCGCTCTGCCTCGTCGGGATAGAGCCCCGCGATCACGTTCGCCCGACCGTTCTCGAAGAGCGTGAGCGCCGCCGCCCGGCTCGATGCGGAGAGGTAGCGCACGCCGTCGACCGGAGGCGCTCCCGCCCAGAAGTCGGGCCGCGGCTCAAGTTCGAGCCGCTCCGCGTCCCGGTGGGTCATCGCGAAGCCGCCGAAGCCGCAGGAGTTGTCGGCCAGGTACTCGGCAGCCCACGGATCGTCCTCGGTTGCGTGCTGCCGCGCCTCGGTGGAGTCGATGATCGCGGCGGTCGCGTAGGCGAGGAAGCGGGGGAAGTGAGGATTGTGGCCGTCGATGCGAAACTCGACGCGACGGCGATCGAGCACCCGTACGCCCCCCTCGCGCGCGACGCCGGCGATGGTGGAGGCTCGCCACATCCCGACGGCACGGAATGCGAAGACGCGTTGGTAGCTCCAGACGACGTCCTCCGCGCTCAGCTCGTGTCCGGCGTGACTGCGGACCCCGTCGCGGAGCGTCACGATCCAGCGGGAGTCGTCATCCCGCGGCTCGAAGGACTCGGCGAGGCGGCCCTCGATCCGCGAGAAGTCGGCGAAGCGGCGTCCATCCGGCAGCGTGGCGGCAGCCGGCGCGGCGAGCGCGTCGAAGACGTGGTAGGCGAGGTGATACGGCTTCGCGAGGCGCCGCGGCGTGTAGCCCCACGGCGGGTCGCAGTCGAGCGCGGCCTCGGTTGTCCAGACCGGCATCACGAGGCGCGCGCGCTCGGCCACCACTAGCCCCCTGCATCCGCTGCGCCAGTGTCTGCGGGCGCCTGCTCAGGCGATGCGCCGAACGCGCGGAACAAATACGAGCACACCGAGCGCGAAGAGTATCAGTCCGATGGAGAGCGCGCCGAGCGCGATCTGAATGCCGAAAGCCTCCGCCACGAGGCCGACGAAGAGCGTTCCGCCCGACATCATGCCCCACTGGGTCATCCAGATTGACATCACGCGGCCGCGGTAGCGGTCCTCGACGTAGCTCTGGAGCAGGACGTTGCCGAGCGTCTGCCGCCCGGCGGTGCCGATCCCGACCAGGACCATGATCACGGACGCGACCACGAAGGTCTCGGAAGCGGAGAAGGCGAGCAGCGATGCGCCAAGGAAGATGGCGGAGAGCAGGTAGAGCAGACCCCGCCGGCGCTCCGGCAGCGAGGCGATCACCAGGGAGCCGAGCAGCGAGCCCGCTCCGGATATCCCCATCAGCACTCCGAGCTCGCCGGCGCCCCCGTCGAGCACGTCGGAGACGAACCCGGGCAGCATCATCAGGTAGGGCATCGCGAGGATGGCGGTGACGAAGCTGATGCTGACAAGCGCGAACATGACCGGGTCGCGCACCACGTAGCGCAGGCCGTCGGCGAGATCCGAGCCGCCGGAGCGACGCAGGCCACGGGGTCGTGGCGCGCTCTCGGCGGCGGGGCGGGCCGGTACGGGGATGAGGCCGACGATCGCGGTCACGTAGAGGGCCGCCATGAGCACGTAGGACCAGTCCGCACCGACGCTCGCCACGACGAAGCCGCCAACGGCCGGTGCGAGCAGGCGCATCATGTTCATCCCGGAGGCGTTGAGCGCGACCGCGTTCATCAGCCGATCGGGCGAGACAACCTCCGGGATCATCGCCTGTCGCGACGGCATCATGAGGGCCATCACCGTGCCCTGGACGATCGACGCGACCACCAGATGCGAGAAGCGGAGAACGTCGGCAAACAGCAACCCCGCCACTGCGAGCGCGAGCAGCACGTTCGCGACCTGGCCCACTTGCAGCACGAGCTTGCGCGGTGCCCGATCCGCGATGACGCCGCCGATCAGCGAGAGCAGGACCATCGGGATCGCGCTCACGAGTCCGATGATGCCGAGGGCGGCGAACGACCCGGTGAGCTCGAAGACCAGGTAGCCGCGCACGAGCATCTGCATGTTCATCGCGGCCATCTGCCCGAGCATGGCGATGAAGAACCAGCGGTAGTCGCGCTGCCGCAACGAGTCGAAGGTACGCGGGGAGAAGCGCGGCCGCTTTGCGCCCGGAAGGCTCCCGCCCGCGGCGCGCGCCGCGGCCGCAGGCTGACCCGCCGGTGGGGGACCGAGACGTGAGGCCACGTGTCCTACCGTCGCTGTGTGGTGCTCTGACGTTAACGTCAGGGTCTTCGATCCGGGCGAACATCGCAACCGCCGACCCGCAGGGTGAGCCGGGGCCGCCGGCTTCCCGCGGGGTGTCCCCTCGACCCGCGCCGACCGGGCGCGTCGAAGCCGGAGGCCGCTGGCGCGTCGCTGGCGGGGCAACGAGGGGGCGCGGTTGGTGTACAGTAGGGCGCGCTGGCGTGCTCGGCGCGACCGGGCTGAATAATGTACAGTCGGCGGACGGGGGACAGGCTGGCAACGGCGACTCCGGTCGGCGGGGTCCGTTCCTACGCGTGCCGTGAGCCCGAGCGGGGTCGGCCGGCTCCGATGCCAAGAGGAGAAGGGTGGCAATGGATATCTCTTCAGAGATAAGGGAGCATGTGCTCGTTGCGAATATCGGTGAGCGCATCGATGGCAGCAATGCACTCGACTTCCAGAACGCACTGTCCGCTCTTATTGACGACGGCAAGCGCGACGTCATCCTGGACTTCGAGAACCTCAAGTACATCAGCAGTGCCGGACTGCGCGTGATCCTGATGACGGCGAAGTCCGTGCAGCGTCAGGGTGGCCGCCTGATGGTGTGCTCGCTCTCCGAGTCGGTACGCGAGGTCTTCAAGATCAGCGGTTTTGACCGGATCATCCCTGTCGAAGACTCGCAGGAAGATGCGATCGCCGCCACGAAGTCCTGATCGCCGACCACCTCGGTCGTAGCAGAAACCTGAACGTTGGCCCAAACGAGCGCGCATCCGTTCAAGATTCTCGTTGTCGATGATGAACCTGATCTTGAGCCACTCGTCCTGCAGCGCATGCGCCGTAATATTCGCAGGGGCCAGTATTCGTTCGTCTTCGCCCGCAACGGCATAGAGGCACTCGAGGTACTTGCCGACGATCCGAGCATCGATATGGTGCTCTCGGATATCAACATGCCGCGGATGGACGGCCTCACGCTGCTGGAGCAGATTCCTAGCGTATCGCCCGACATTCGATGCGTCATCGTCTCGGCGTACGGTGACATGAAGAACATCCGCGTGGCCATGAACCGCGGCGCGTTCGACTTCGTCACGAAGCCTATCGATTTCGAGGATCTCACGGTCACGATCGATCGCACGATGAAGCACCTGGAGGAGTGGCGCGAGGCGCTGGCGTCGCGAGACAAGCTCGTGGTCATCCAGAACGAGCTCGATGTCGCCAGCAAGATGCAGTCGTCTATCCTCCCGACGGTATTCCCCAGAAGTCCGCACTACCAGGTGTCGGCCCGCATGCAGGCAGCGCGCAATGTGGGCGGTGACTTCTACGACGTCATGAACCTCGCTGGCAGCGCTCTCGGACTTGCCATTGCCGACGTGTCGGACAAGGGCGTTCCTGCTGCTCTCTTCATGATGTCGTGCCGCACGCTACTGAAGGGGTCTGCGATCGGCACGGGCGACCCCGGACTGGTGCTGAACGAAGTCAACGATCTGCTTCAAGAGAGCAACGACGCCGCCATGTTCGTGACCGCGCTGTACGCGGTCTATGATCCCTCGACCGGGATCCTCACCTATGCGAACGGCGGACACAACACACCGCTTGTCGTTCACCCGGACGGGACATCCGAGGTGCTCGCGCTCACCGGCGGGGTCGCCCTCGCCGTCGTGCCCGGCTACCAGTATGAGACGGCGTCGATCACGCTCGCCCCCGGCGACACGGTCATCCTCTACACCGACGGCGTCACGGAGGCGATGAACGAGCGGGCCGAGGAGTTCGGCATGGAGCGGCTGATCGCGCTCTTCGAGGGCCAGCCACCGACCGATACGGAAGAGCCGCTCGATGCCGTCTTTGAGGCGGTGAACGAATTCGCGGGGGAAGCGCCGCAGTCGGACGATATCACTTGCCTGGTTTTCCGCAGAAGCGAGCACTGAGTGTGAGCGAGCAACTCTCCCTGAGCTTCGAACCGAAGATTGAGGAGCTTCAGCGGCTGATGGCCGAAGTCGAGGATCTCGCCCGGCGCGAGGAGTGGCCGGAGGGTCTGGTGTTCCGCGCGTCTCTTGTGCTGGAAGAGATCGCGATCAATATCGTCAACCACGCGCACAGCGGGACCTTCGATGTGCTGCTCGCGTCTGACCCCGAGATCGTGAGGATCGAGGTGGTAGACAGCGGCGACCCCTTCAACCCGTTGACCGATGCTCCGCCGCCGGACCTCGAGTCGGAGGTCGGCGAGCGCAGGGTCGGCGGCCTGGGCGTCCACCTCGTCAAGACGATGATGGACGAGGTGTCCTACGACCGGAAGGGAGACAGGAACCACCTCCTGATGGTGGCTCGTCGGAACGAATGAGCGCGCGTGCTCCTCGCCGATCATGCCGTCCACGGCTGCTCGGCCTCGGCATCATCATCGTCTCTCTTCTCGGCGGCCTCGCCGCCTGCTCCTCGCCTCCAGAACCGGCGGAGGCGCCTGCTCCGGGTGCCTCCCCGACGGCATCCGCCGTGGCGGCGCAGCCCGCGGCGGACGACGGCTCCGGCGAGGCGAGCGGAGTCTTCGACGACCGCGTTGTCTTCGGCCAGTCCGCCGCGTTCAGCGGTCCGGCGGAGGGACTCGGGACGGAGATGCGCCACGGTATCGCCGCGGCCTTCCAGGAGGCGAATCGCGCCGGTGGCGTGCACGGTCGGCTCATCGAGCTCGAGTCGCTCGATGATCAGTACGAGCCCGAGGCCGCGATCGCGAACACGCGCCGGCTGATCGAAGAGGAGCGGGTCTTCGCCCTGATCGGCGCCGTCGGGACGCCGACGTCGCGCTCCGCTACGCCGGTCGCGCTCGCGGCCGGCATCCCGTACGTGGCCCCGTTCACCGGCGCCGCCTTCCTGCGAGACGCGCGCGAGCTCGCCAACGTGATCAACCTCCGGGCCTCCTACAACCAGGAGACCGAGAAGATGGTGGCCGAGCTGACGAGCATCGGCATCGACCGCATCGCCGTGATGTACCAGGACGACTCCTACGGTCAGGCCGGCTATCAGGGCTCGCTGCTCGCGCTCGACCGGCGCGGGATGGAGCCCGTCTCCGTCGGTGTCTACCCGCGCAACACGGAGGCCGTGAAGACCGCGCTCCTCGACGTCCGACGGGGGAATCCGCAGGCGGTGATCATGATCGGCGCCTATCAGCCGGTCGGCACCTTCATCTCCTGGGCGCGGACCACGGGCATGGACGCCGTCTTCCTGACCGTCTCCTTCGTGGGAAGCAATGCGCTCGCCGAACAACTCGGAGGCCGTGGTGAAGGCGTCGTCGTGACGCAGGTCGTGCCCTTCCCGTCGGATTCGTCCGTCCCCATCGTCGCCTCCTACAGGCGAGCCCTCACCGAATACGACCCGTTGCTCCGCCCCGGGTTCGTCTCCCTGGAGGGCTACATGGCCGGCCGCCTGGCGATCGCCGGGCTCGAGCGCTGCGGACCGGATCTGACGCGCACGTGTTTCCGTGAGGCCATCCTCGGCGCTGCGTCGATCGGGATCGACGATTTCGAGCTGAGCTACGGAGACGGCGACAACCAGGGCTCGGATGAGGTCTTCCTCACGGTGATCGGAAGTGACGGCCTGTACTATCCGGTCGGGCGATTGGCAGACGTGCAACCGTGAGCCACCGACTCCGAGGCGTCCTCAACATCCGCCACCGCATCTCCGCACAGATCTACTTCGGTCTGGGCGGCGCCGTCGTCCTGACGATCGCGGCGAGTCTCGTCGGATGGCTCTCATTCAATCGCGTCGCGGACCTCCAGAGTCGTGTGAACGACCGGAGCGTCCCGGAACTCTCCGCTGCGTTCGGGGTGGCGCAGTTCAGCGGTGTCCTCGTCGACGCGGCGCCGCGACTGGCCGGGGCGGCGACGCTTCTCGATGTCGCCGCCGTCTCGACCGATATCGACGCGGCGCATGCGGCCTTCGAGTCGGAGCTCGCGGCGCTTGAGGGAGACAGGGCCGGGGGCGAGCGTTTTGCGCTCGTCCATGCACACTCGGACACCCTCGTCTCCAACATCGATGCCATCAGGAGCTCCCAGGAAGAGCTCTTCGTCATCGCTGGTCAGCGAGAGAGCCTGCTGGAGGAGCTCGACGAGGTCCGGACGCGACTCGAGGGTCTGCTCATCCCGGCGATCGACGACCAGCTCTTCTACACCATCACCGGCTACCGGGAGTTCGACGAGCCCGCCGCAGACCCGAGCGCCCACTTCGCCGAGTCGGAATTCAATCGTTTCCGCGCTCTCGCAGAGCTGCAGGCCGACGCGAGCCTCTCGACACAGCTCCTGGCCAGTGCCTTCGGCCTCTCGGACGCATCCTTTATCGAGCCGCTCCGCGAGCGTTTCGAGGCCTCGACGTCCCGCATCGAGCGAAACCTGACCGCTCTCGAGGGGTCCGAGCTGCATGGCGGTCTGGCCGAGAACTTCGACCGGTTGCTTGCCCTGGGCATCGGGGAGGGCAACGGCTTCGATGTGATCGCCGCGGGACTCGTGCTCGAGAACGCGCAGAGAAGCCTCCTCGACGAGAATCGTGACATCGCCGTCGACCTCGTCTCCGAGATCGACGGGATCGTGGATGCGGCGAGCGCGAGCGCCGGGGATGCAACCCTGGCCTCGCTGGAGGCGATCCAAACGGGCCGCACGCTGCTGCTCGCGATCAGCGTGGTGAGCCTCGCCGGGGCGCTGGCAATCGCGTGGCTCTACGTCTGGCGCGTCCTGCTGACCCGCCTCGAGGAGCTGGCCGGCTGGATGCGGCGAATGGCGGGCGGCGATCTGGAGACCCAGGTGATCGTCCGCGGGCAAGACGAGGTCGCGGAGATGGCCGCGGCGCTCGAGGTGTTTCGCCGGCACGCGCTGGAGGTGCAGCGCCTGAACCTCGTGGAGAAGCTCGCCGGTGAGCTGCAGGGGAAGAACGACGAGCTGGAATCAGTGCTGGACGAACTGCGCCGCGCGCAGGACCAGATCGTGGTGCGCGAGAAGCTCGCCGCTCTCGGTCAGCTGACCGCGGGCGTCGCACACGAGATCAGGAATCCCCTGAACTTCGTCAAGAACTTCTCGGAATCGTCATCCGAGCTCCTCACCGAGCTCAGCGAGACCGTCGACGAGGTTCGTGACGCTCTGCCCGAGGAGCAGCGCGATCTCATCGGCGAGATCGCGGGCGACCTGAGCGAGAACCTCGAGCGCATCCGCAGCCACGGCGAGCGCGCTGACCGCATCGTCCAGGACATGCTGATGATGGGACGCGACTCGGGCGAGTGGCAGTCATTCGACATCAACCGCCTGCTCGACGAGCACGCGCGGCTCGCCTATCACAGCGCGCGGGCATCCGATCCCGACTTCCAGCTAGACCTGCAGCAGGAACTCGATCCCGACATTGGCGAGATCACCGTCATCCCGCAGGATCTCGGGCGGGTCTTCCTCAACATGGTGGGGAACGCCTGCGACGCCACGGACGAGAAGCGCCGCTCCCTGGCGGAGGCTGCCGACGGTGGTAGCGCCTACTCCCCGACCGTGTTGCTGAGCACGAGGCGCCTCGACGACGGCGTCGAAGTCCGCATCCGCGATAACGGGCCCGGGGTTCCGGAGGAGATCGCCGACCAGATCTTCAACCCGTTCTTTACGACCAAGCCCACGGACCGGGGAACCGGGCTCGGTCTCGCCATCTCAAGCGACATCGTGCGGAAGCACGGTGGCACAATTCGTTTGGAGTCCGAGGCCGGCGAGTTCACGGAGATGATCGTGACGTTGCCGCTGGCCCCGCCGGAGGAGGTACAAGGTGAGATGTCTGCTACATCGGGAGCTGCCACGGCGTAGGCCCGCGACAGTGCCCCTGTCGACGGCTCGTATCAGTCCGAGTGGTCGCGGGCTGTTGCTGGCCGCGACCGGTCATCGGAGGGGCGTGGCGATAGCGGCGGCGATCGCGGGTGCGCTCCTGCTCTTTCTCCTGTGGCCCTCGGCGGCCAGCGCCGCCGGCGTCGACGAGGAGACGGCGTTCGTCCTCAACACCCTCTCCTTCCTCATCTTCGGTGCGCTCGTGATGTGGATGGCTGCCGGTTTCACCATGCTCGAGGCGGGCTCGGTTCGCACGAAGAATGCCTCGACCATCTGCATGAAGAACCTCGGCATCTACTCGATCGCCGGCCTCGCCTACTTCGTCATCGGCTACAACCTGATGTACGTCGATGTCGGAGATCTGATCGGATCCGTGACGTTCTTCTACGGGCCGTCCGCCGACGAGATTGCGCTCATCGACGGCCAGGATGCCGCATCGCGGGTGATCGCGACTCCGTACTCCTCGATGTCGGACTGGTTCTTCCAGATGGTCTTCGTTGCGACCACGGCATCGATCGTCTCCGGCGCGCTGGCTGAGCGCGCGAGGATGTGGTCGTTCTTTGTCTTCACGCTTGTCCTGACGGCAGTGATCTACCCGATCGTGGGCGCCTGGACATGGGGCGGCGGGTGGTTGGACGAGATGGGCTTCCAGGACTTCGCCGGCTCGACGATCGTCCACGGCACCGGCGGCTGGGCCGCCCTGGCAGGGGCGATCATCGTCGGCCCGCGGCGGGGCAAGTTCGCGCCGGACGGGAGCGTCCGTCCTACGCCCCCTTCGAGCGTTGTGATCGTGACCCTGGGGGTCTTCATCCTCTGGTTCGGATGGTTCGGCTTTAACGGTGGCTCGCAGCTGGCGCTCGGCAGCGCGCTCGATGTCGTCGCGATGAGCATCGTGCTCGTCAACACCAACCTGGCCGCCGCCGCAGGCGTGCTGGCGGCCCTCGTGGCCTCCCGGCCGATTTTCGGTCGGATGAGCCTTCTCGCCGCCCTCAACGGCGGGATTGCCGGTCTCGTCTCAATCACGGCCGGCCCCGACATCACGGAGCCGCTGTGGGCGATCATGATCGGTGCGGTGGGAGGCGTCATCTGCACGGGTGGCATCTGGCTCCTGGAGCGGCTTCGCATCGACGATGTCGTGGGAGCCGTGCCGGCTCACCTCTTCGCGGGGATCTGGGGAACGCTCGCCGTCTCGATCGCCGCCGGCGGTGACCTGATCACGCAGCTCGTCGGCGTGGTTGCTATCGGTGCGTTCGTTTTCGCGGTGTCGCTCGCGCTGTGGCGCCTGATCGACATGACGGTCGGGGCTCACGTCACTCCGGAAGTCGAGCGCATCGGTCAGGATGTCGGGGAACTCGGACTCGAAGCCTACCCCGAGTTCCTCCTGATGCCGGAGCCGGAATGGGACAGTGATGCCGATGCCGATGCCGATGCCGATGCCGATGCCGATGCCGATGCCGATGCCGACTGACGGCTGCCGCCTCTGAGCCCAAGGGTTTGGCCGCCAGCGGACCACCTCGGTGCGGCGCTGCGGTCGCGTGCAAGCGGTGGTCGGGGAGACAGGATTTGAACCTGCGACCTCCTGACCCCCAGATTGGCTTGCCACGCGCACGAACGCGCACCAGCGCGCACACGGGTTTGGCTCCGGTGCCGAGAACGTACGCATATGCACGGACGCGCAGGTCTGCGCACCGGCGAAAGGGACCACGAAAGGGACCATGAAGGGGGGCTAGAACGGCGCCCACGACGGTGGAGACGAAGTAGGACTCGACTCCAGTAGTGAGCTTCGAGATCCCGAGCCCGAGCGTGCCGGCGCGGGGCGGAGAGGCTCAGTATCGCCAGGGTGGGGAGCTGCGTCGCGTCGACCATCGGCGCTTCCTCAAGGACATTGGCCCCAGTGAGGTGAGAGCAGCGTGATTACGGCCTCGGTCCGCATTCGTTGAGACAGCGTTGACGTTGCCCCATGCGGTGGGGGCAGGTATCGATGGTTCGCGGGCAGGTCTCGTTCGTATCGCTGAACACGGCGGAAGCCTCGGGCTCTGGCCAGTTCTTCAAGCGCTGCTGCGTTGTCGATCGTGATGCCGAACCGTGTGGAGTTCCCCATCACGAAGGTCGCCGGGTGTCCGGGGCGTAGCACACGCACGACTTCCGCAAGCACCTGATCGAGGTCTGCTACGTACCGCTGAAAGATCCGCTTGTCTCGGGCAGGCAGTGGGGCCTCGCCGATGAGTGATTGTGCAACGCACCAAGCGGCATCCGAGCCGGCGCGCTCGGGCGCGCGTTCTGCTCCGACACTTCGAGATCGTATTCGAGACAGGTCTCCGATCCGGTGTCCGAGCCACACAAGGGCGAGGCGATGCCCGCGCATGTAGTCGATAGCGTTCAGGTAGGGAGGTGAGGTCACGACGGCGTCAATCGAAGTGCTACGTACCCGCCCAAGCTGGCGCGCATCCCCGCGGTACACCGATGCGCCGGCAGGCAGCGGAGGCGACGCCAGTTGGTCCGCTAACCGCTTGCCGGACTTCAGGAAGCGCTCTAGGACGTCGACTCCGCTATCCTCGTAGACCCGATGGGGGCGACTATGCGAAACGTCGCGAGCGCGGCTCGCACCTCGGTCCTTAGTGATGATTAGCCGCGATAGCACCAATCGAAGAGCTCGACCGGTAGGAGTTCTGGCGCTTGGCAGTGCTCCCGCGATCTGGCGCAGCATGAGCTGCTGAGGCTGTGCGAACCAGAAGTCGACGAATTCTCGAGTTGGCTTGTCTTCGTCGATGGCAGGTAAGCTGACCGACCCAGGCTCGATCTCCCTCGCGCGCGCGACCGTCCGCTCGATCGCTCGCCCAAGATGCTCGGCGTGGATCGGTGTCGTCCACACCTTCGAGAGCAGGACGGCCATCGGGTCTAAGTCGACACCCACGGCGCGGTGGCCACGCTCAATCGCAGAGCGAAGAACGCTTCCCGAGCCGCACATGGGGTCCAGAACGGTAGACCCCGCGGGGAGATCACTCAGCGCCTCAAGTGCGATCTCCGGGGCCATGCGGGCTGGGAATGGGTGGATTGGGCCGGGTGAGCTTGCCACCGAATATCCTTAGGCACGTCGCATAGGTCGAGAATACGACGAGATTGGCTCACCATGGTGCCACGTGGAAACAGACCCTGCTGTCCTTGAGTTTCATCGTCGACTGCTGGCCGGCGACCCGGTGGTCTCCGCTGAGGTCGCCGAGCGGTTCCTAGGCGAGCTTGTCCGCGATACACGCCGTGCGCTCCTACCGGGGGATGACGAGCACATGGCCGACGACGCAGCGGCTGACGCGCTTCTTGGGTACATCGAGCGTCCGGTCCAGTTTGACCCCGCACGTGGGTCATTGTCGCGGTACCTACGAATGTCCGCGCGCGGCGACCTGCGCAACCTACGCGCCAAGGAGATCAGTCGGCGCAGGCGACTAGCGCCGGCCGATGTCGAACTTGTAGGGGAAGTCGGGAACAGAGATGAAAGGCAGGGCGTGCCTCGCGTGGATGTGGCTCGCGTGGAGCAGTTGGAGGCAGCAGCCCTCGATCTCGCCCAGAGCGATGACGAGCGCGCGGTGATGAACCTGATGCTTGACGGAGAACGCCGCACCGAGGAGTACGCGCGTGTGCTGGAGATCGATCACCAGCCGGTTGACTACCAACGTCGCGAGACTAAGCGCATGAAAGATCGCCTCAAGAAGCGGCTTGAGCGCGCAGGCTTGCCGGACTCCGATGAGTGAGGCGACCCAGCAGCTACTTGCTCATGCTGCCCGGAGAGCCGCGGCAAGACCGTGGTTCATCGCCCACGTGCTCGATGCCTACCTCGCAGCGCTGGGCGGCGAAGACGAGGATCTTGCTGCGACCCTCGATGTGAGCGCTCGCACCGTGAGCCGCCTCAGGCTTTGTCGGCGCCTGTCCGAAGGCAGGAACGAGGGAGTAGTCGCGATCGCCGAGGGGCTGGGCATAGATGCTTCTCGGCTCGCCAACCTTCTCAACGCGGCGGAGGCTGCTTTGGCGGTGAAGGACGGTGCGCCACGAGTATCATCGGCGCTCCTGGCTGCTCGCCACAGGGAACCTCAGGACGAGACCGAGGGTGACGGTCACACCTAATGCGACGCGCCGCAATCGAGGTGCTGGCGCGCGACTTCTGGCGCTCCGCCGGAAGAGCACCCGACTATCCTGCCGTGATCGACATCGCTACTTGCTGGGCTGAGCCGATTGGTATCGTCCACATGCGACAGCTCACTACGGGCTCGTTATCAGGCTGGCTCGGCTCTGGGCCCGACCCTGTCAACCGAGAACTCCATGGTGCCTTGATCGCACGGCGGGGACGCGGGCTCATTCTGGTCGACGCGGGCGATGAGGAGGCCGAGAGGCGCTTCACCATCGCACATGAGGTTGCCCACTTCATCATCGAGTACAGAGGCCCCCGTGACCGGATCGCGAGTTCGCTTGGCCACGCCGCCCTGGAGGTGCTTGACGGGGACCGGCCGCCAACAACAGTCGAGAGAGTCGACTCGTTGCTACAGGGCGTGCCGCTTGGACCGTACCTACATCTCCTTGAACGTGGCCTTCTGAGGCCACGCGATTCTGCGGAAGCCGCTGAGTTCGCGGCTGACCGTCTGGCGCTCGAGCTACTCGCGCCTGCGAGAGAGGTCAGGCGCCGAGTTGGGGCAGATGCGTCTCGGATCGCGCTGGAGCAGGCGCTCGAGTGCGACTTCGGGCTGCCGCGGGAAGTCGCAGGAGCGTACGCTTGGCGGTTCGCGTCACGCGTGGCCCCCTCCGTCCGCGAGTGGCTCGGGATCTAGCTGTTGTCGAACTCCGGTGCCCCCGTCGGAACAGGGTATGAAGGAGTCGCCGATGGCATCCGATGCTGACCACGGCGGCGATGTGCCGCCCCAAGACATCGCGACCGTCATATCTGCCGCGCCACCCATCGTGGCTGACGAGTTCGCCGCGAGCTATCAGGAGCCGTTGGTTCGCGCGCTCGACCTCGACACGTGGCAGGTCGGAGCTGACGTCGCGGCGCTGTACGACCGGTTGGAGGTCGAGATCGCTGACGCCGTAAAGCGCGAGCGTCAACTCGAGCGCCAGGTCCGAGAAACTGTCTTCCCCAGGCTGCGCGAGCGGCCAAACGCTCTTCCCGACGCCGGAGTCCGGCAGGCCACGCCTGCGGAGATCCGACTAGTGCATCAGCAGCAGTTGTTCACAGGTGAGGTCGAGGCATGCGACGGGACAAGCGTCGTGCACGACACGTTGCCGGTCACGATCGTGCAGCTCGGCGTGTGTTTGGCATCGTACCAGGGTGATCTTGGCACGTGGTCGCATCGAATGTTCCGACGGGAAATGCGAGCGACAGGCCGAGATCCGGTCGAGGAGGCACTCGATGCTCTCGACGCCCGTCAGCGACGTGCGGGCTTCGGCACGAGTACGCGGCAGGACCAACTCACTGACCTCGCGCGGCGCGGGGTGATGGCCTACATGGAACGCCGCGTCTTGCTCGAGGCCGCGACCGCCCGCTGGCGCATGGGCCACGGCAACCCGGCCCCGTACGAGCTGATCACCGGTTCCGGTAGCGTCGAGCTCGCGCAGCGCAGCCTCGAACTGCTGCGGCGCCTCATCTGCGATCACCGCCGCTTCGTCTTTGTGCCGAGCGGACCAGCGGATCGCCTCCTGCTGACCATCGGGAATGCGCTGCGCCCGCTCGAATACGCCATCGTGGACACGCTGGAGCAACAGCTCGAGCGCGTCGCGCAAGGGGGGTACCGCGGCGTGGGGTGGCTGGGGGAACAACAGCTCGGGCGGGTGGCGAAGGGGGGGTCCCGGGGCGGGGGGTGGGGTGGCCTTCGAAAGCCTGTGGAGGACTTTGCGAAGGAGGTCGGCCCGGAGGTCGTCCGGGGCGTGTATCGGGCGTCGGCCTTCGCGCCGGCGCACGTCTTCTACGCACACCGCGAATTCGCCCACCCCGCAGCCTTGATCGCGATGGCTGATGGAGCGCTCCAGGAGCACCGTGGGTTCCCGATGCTGATCGACCTCGCCGACACCGTCTGCGCCACCACGTTTGATTCGAACTCGTTCGTCGCCTCCATCGAGGCAGCCTACGCTAGGGCCGGTGAGCCTCATCGCTACTTCACCGAACGCCAGACCAGAACTCGATAGGAGGCTCGCAGTGGAGAACCAGAACGGCGAATCGGCTGCGCCGGCAGGGGCGCCACGAGTTCCCGCGGGCGCGATCGAGGAACTCGATGCGGGTCTACGCGCGGTTGTCGACGACGGTTCCGTCGCGCGAACCATGTTCGATCGGCGCGACGCGGACGACGGAACGGTCACGATCGTGATCCCGCGCTCCAAGATTGAGCAAGTGCCGAGCCAGGCTCTGGTGGAGATCGACAGCATCGAGGACGGGCGAACCTACGTCGGCTCGGTCATCGAAGGACCGTTCGCCGAGCCTGACGGTCTTCGGCCCGACGCACCGGTGCTCGTTACGTCCGCCGCCAACAACACAGTGTTCATGCCGAGCTTTCACGGGAGGGCTCAGATCCGCCTGCTCGGTGAGCGCTCCGCGCGCGGGCTTGTGCCCCCACGCCGAAGGCCTCGGCCAAACAGTCCCGTTAGGCTTCTCGGTCCCGTCGATGCAGCGGAGTTGCTGAACAGCGTTGGGGAAATCCGGCTCGGCCTCTTGGATGGCATGGAGGAAGTCGAGGTGAAGTTCCCGATGAAGAAGTCGGTTCTTCCGCGGCACGTCGGCATCTTGGGAACGACCGGTGGCGGGAAGTCGACCACGGTTGCGGGTCTCATCAGTCAGTTGCAGCGAGCTGGGGCCGCGTGCGTAGTGATCGATACCGAAGGCGAGTACACCGCGATCAACGAGGCGACGGACGATGGGGGAATGCGCAGCGCCCTTGAGGACCGCGGGCTCAAGCCCGCTGGCCTTAAGGACACCCGCCTTCTCTTCCTTCACGGGCGGGAGGCTGCCAATCCCAATCACCCGAGCCAAACGCAGTTCCGCCTTGACTTTTCAGCGCTCTCACCGTTCGCGGTCGCGGAGCTCCTTGATCTCACGGACGCCCAGGAGGATCGATTCTTCAAGGCGTATGACGCATGCAAGAGCGTGCTGCGTGCGATCAAGATCTTCCCGAATGGACCCGCAGAAGACCGAGAGGCACTCGAACTCGACGAAATGGAACAAGGCTACCCGAAGATGACGCTGATGCACCTCATCGACATCGCGGGCGGCATCCTCGATCAATGCGTGGAGAAAAAGGAGCCGGAGTTCCGCATTGCGGCGTTCCGCAATGCGGCGGGGCAAGTCAAGCAACAACTCGCTCAGGTCAACACAAACCACCCACTCAGTTGGCGCGCCCTCCTGGGCAAGCTCTGGCGGGTTCAGCGCCTTGGCGTGTTCGACAGTGACGGAGCCGAGAGCATCCACTATCGCACTATGCTCGAGCCCGGCCGGGTTACCATCGTCGATCTCAGCGACAGCAACTTCCCCCGGGTAAATAACCTGACCATCGCTCAACTTCTGCGGGGGCTCCACGGTGCACAGGACGTGGCATACCAGGATGCGGTCCGTCACAGCAGAAAGCCCACGCCACTAGTGCTAGTGATCGAGGAGGCGCACGAGTTCTTGTCGGCGGAGCGCATCAAGCAGATGCCCGTGCTCTTCCAGCAAGTTGCGGGTATCGCCCGTCGCGGGCGGAAGCGTTGGTTCGGCCTGATCTTCGTTACCCAGCTGCCTCAGCATCTCCCCGACGAGGCCCTCGGGCTCGTGAACAGTTGGGTCCTTCACAAGATCGCCGACGCTGGCGTGATCAGTCGGTTGCGCCGCTCGATCGGGGGTGTGGACGACGGGCTGTGGTCTCGCCTGCCGAACCTAGCTCCTGGTCAAGCAGTGGTGTCTGTGGCGGGCCACACTCGCCCGATGCTGGTCTCAATCGACCCAACGCCCGCACGCCTGCGGCTGATCGACTGAACTGTCAGGCCGGCTGGCGTTCATAACGTACCTGGTCTCGAGGCGGGTCGCGACGATTCCCGGGCACCGCGCAACCATACTCGCTTCGAGATCGCGGTCCGAGCGCCGCGCTGCCGCCGCGTCGTGACCTTCCTGTGCTCGTACACGACGCTGTCGAACGAGCGCTGCGGCACGGGGGCGCCTTCTCGGTCCCCACCCCCATGATCGCATCTGATCGCCCTGATCCTCATTTCAGAGCATGCCGGGCAGTCTTGTCTATCTGTAAACGGAACAGATCGCTTAAGACACTTTCGGCAGCATCGGCAACCGCCGCCCTAGTTTCTTGATCACCAGCCGCGAATACATGAGAGCTAAGTTTGTTGTCAGCATAGCTCGCCACCCAGTCTTCGGTCGGGAAAAACGCTCTCAACGTACGAGCATCTCCTGGGCCCACGAGCACATTGCATTGTTCAGCATCGTCACTGAGACTGGGCGACCGCGGAAAATCGAAACGAATCTCGTGTTCGCCGATTCGTTTTCGCACTTCTGCCGGGAGTTGTTGGTGAACCGCCCGCGCCAGCAAACGTGCAGTCTGCGGCGAGCCCGGGGCAGCGAATAATTTCTGGAATTGAAGGTAACTCTCGACGTTTTCCGGATCCTTCTTGATTGTGGTGATGTTGAGCAACAGCGCGCGCTGCATGAGTCGGCGGTCGAGAATTGCCTTGACACGATCAGAAACCACTGACTCGTGCTTGGCTAGGACAAAAAAAGCGGCCTCTGACAGCCGCCACATGTCGGACAGGCGCGCAAGCGCAAACAATGGGTTATTGAGATCAGTGCTGCGCTCGTGTGCCACTTCGAACACCGCCTGTACCATCTGCTCCAGTGTTCGTATCTTGTGATGATGGTAGACGGCAGAAAACAGCATCATTTTGCTGAACAGGATCTGTTCAAGATGTGGTACCGCTGGCTGTCGTACTGCGAGGTATATTGTACCGTTGCTCGTGTGGACATCGAGCGCGTGAGTAATGCGCTCCCAATCGACCTCGGCGCGAATGCCCGTGAAGTGGCAGTCACGACCCAGGTAGTCGAGTTTGTCGGCGTCAAACGGGCCGCTGATTATATCCGCAAGATACTGCTCCTCGGGGTTGGCAGTCCGCCCAAGGATGAGGTTGGCGATCCTATCTGTGGTTACGTCTCTGAGGCCTTCATGAGTCGCATAACTTGTCTTCACACGAGCGATTAGATCACCAAAGGCAGGTGAACGGACAATAAGCGCTGACAACGCCTCTCCTAGATGAGTCTTCTCCGGGAAGTCGTCACTAGACTTTATCGCGTGAATGAGTTCTGGATGTCTCTGACTGAGTATTGATTCCGTCAGATGGGAGAATAGGCCGTGCCCGCTGTCGTGTAGCAGGCCGGCAAGGCGCAATTCCAAGACCCGTGTCGCCGACACATCCGGGCGCGAAGGCGCTGATTGTAGGGCGAGAGCCAATTGTTCGGCCTTGGTGGCGACTCCAAGTGAGTGTTCGAAGCGTGTGTGGTTGGCTGACGGGTAGACAAGATAGCTGAGCGCAGTCTGGTGTACCCCACGGAGTCGCTGAAGGATAGGAGAGTCGATGATCGCGATCTCGTGAGGATAGAAACGTTGAAACCCGTAGACCGGATCGCGAATGATCTTGGATTCCGTAACGTGAGAGAATTGGTATTCGGCGAGAGTCTCAGCGACATATTCGTCAACGTCGCGCCGAGCCTCCGCCAGGTCCATTGGCTGCGACTTACTTATGCTCAAGTGTCGCGAGGCTGTCGGCGATGTCGCGGATTGCGTCCGTGTGCTCTTTTAGGGCCTGTACAGCACTTGTCCGAATGTGTGCGGCCGCGTCGGGGGCCATGTCGATCCGCTCGTACCGGGGATTCGCGAACGAAAGGACACCAGCCCTCGCCATCACGCGAAAAAAATCCTCCAACTGCTCACTGTAGTCGCGCTCAGAGAACCAGATTCCCGAGAGGAGTTCCGGGTATTTGTCACGCATCTCACGAACCACCGCAGACCACTGCTTGCTGTCGCCTGTGAAAGCCAGAACGCCGGAGTTGGCAAGCGCGAGGGCGAGGACATCGAGGTACGAGTACTGGTTGGTCATCTCGCGACGAAGTTGCTGAAGCGCACTTTCTACCATAGCATTTCCGTTCAAGTGCTTATACGATTCAGCGTATTATCACTCTAGCAGTTCGACCAAGACGCCGTCAATGGCAAGGGTAGCACAAGCGTTCTGATATGTCACCCCGACCAGACGTGCCTGGTCAAACGTGTCGGGAGAGTCGAGCGCGCGGCAGCCGGACACACAGCCACTCCATCGTCGACGAGAGTGGCACCGCTACGTCCAGACTGCTCGCACGCGCGACGCCATACATCGATCCTCGGCGGACCGTCTCGGCTCATCATCGGTGCGAGGGATCACTCAACTGCAGTGGGTCAACGCCAAGACCTCAATGGGTGCCGTCGTCGTCGCATCCGAATCCATTCCGTTGCTCTCGTGACGGTAGCCGTGCACTCACCGCGGCCAGGCGGGGGACTCGCCGTCGTTGAGGGCGACAAGCGCCTTGCGGATCGGCTGCCGCAGGCTCGTCCAAGTCGGCAGCGTATAGCCGTCGAACTCGGCCACGGTCACCCATATCCCCGGCTCCACCTCCTCCTCGATCGTTTCGATCGCGTAGTTGTGCAGGCCCCAAGCCTGAGTGCGGCATCGGTAAAGTCCGGCCGCCTCGATGGCGGCGGCGACCTCGGCGGTGAAGTTGGGACCGTCGCCGTCCCCGAATCCGAACTTCGAGAATGCATCCTTGATCTCCCAGTGGATGATGCTTCGCGGCATCTGAAGCTCCCTCCGTGTGTCGTATCGGCGTGTCATGGGTCGCCAGCCGCCTCGCGCGAGGTCAGCAGGATCGTGCGTCGTGCTACCGACGAGGCGGGACGGCACTCGGCGACGTCAGTCGCCCCGAGCGCTGTCCCGCCTCGCGTCACGATCGGCCGCTACTCCGTTCCGGGCCCGGGCTCCGCATCTCGCTCGGGGGTGCGCCCGAGGATGTGGTCGGAGGCGCGCTGCCCCTGCGCGGCGGCGACGACGACCAGGCGCCGGTCGTCGTCGAGCACGCGCAGCCAGGAGGCGATGTAGGCCGCCGACTGCTCGACCCGCGAGGGGTCGATGCCGGCCTCGCTGCCGAGGAAGGCCGCCGCGAACTCCGCCACCAGCTCCTCCTGCGAGTAGCGCTCGGAGCCGAAGCGCGCCGCCGTGCGGTAGCCCTCGCGGGCGAGGCGGCGCGGGTGGCCGGTGGAGTGGGCGAGCTCGTGGAAGAGCGTCGCGTAGTAGCCGTGCGCGTCCGCGAAGGCCTCGCGCGGCGGGACGTGCACCTCGTCCCGCTCGGGGACGTAGTAGGCGCCCTCGGCGTCGTGGTGGACGCTCGGTCCGTCCCGGTAGCCTGAGATCACCGCCTCGGCCCGCTCGAGCGGGTCGAAGCAATCCCGGGCCTCGCCGCGAGGGAGCCGGACTCCCTCGCACTGGGCGATGTTGAAGACGGAGTAGAGGCGGATGAGCGGGAAGCGCTGCACCTGCTCGGGATCCTCCGGGTCGCGCTTCTCGATCCACTTCCAGAGCACGACGCGGGTGCCGTGCTCGCCGCGCAGGACGTGCCCGCCCGATGCCTCGGCCTGGCGGTAGGTGAGCCAGCGCGGGTCGCTCCAGCCGCGCTCGAGCGCGGCGGTCTGCAGCACCAGCGTGTTGATGCCGCGGTAGGGACGGCGGGAGCGGGCGTTGCGGTGCCCGCGGGCGTGCCAGGGCGTGCGCCACGGCACGGTGCCGCGCTCGAGAGCGCGGGTGATGCGGCCGGTGATCTCCTGGTAGGGGTCGCTCCGGCCGCCCTGTCGGCTACGCCGCACGGTGATCATCCCCGCGAGAGGGAAGTCCCGGGCGCTCGTAGAGCGTGAGGCGTATCGCCCGCGTGGGCGGGCGATCGGAGCGGACGGCCTGGATCAACGACGCCCGGAAGCCCGGTAGCGGGCATTCGGGCAGCGGGATCCGGGCGACGTCGTAGCGGCCGTGGCGCGTCTCCACGACGCGGCTGATGGGGCGTGCCATCGTGCTTCAGGCCGTCCGCGTACCGTTGCGGCGGTGGAGTCCGCGCGAGAGCGCGTCGACCGCGGCCGCGAGGGAGGGCGCGTCGAGCTCCGCGAGCGGGCGCCCGTAGCGCCGCTCGACCCAGCTCTCGGTGCGCGCCTCATCCGAGCCCGCGCTCTGCGCGATCTCGATCACGCGCCGCCGGAGCTCCTCCGGCCGCGTGCCGGCGGCGCCGGCGGTCCCGGCGGCGGGCTCGCTCCCGAGCCCGTTGCCGAAGCGCGCCCCGAAGTGCCGGAGCGCGCGCTTGAGGGCGTCGGTGGCGGCGGCCTTGACGGCCGTCGCGTGCGCCTCCGCCGTGTGGTCCCCGGCGATGGCGGTGCCGACGTCGCTGTGCGGGAGGCAGCCCCAGGCGGTGACCCGCACGGTCGCCGTGTAGACGACCGCGCCGCGTGCGTCCGTCCCCGGCTGCGGGTGGGACGTGATCTCGCCGACGAGCTCGGCGCCCCAGCGATCGGGCCCGAAGGTCGCGTTCGCCTCCTCGATGGCGCGCCACCCCTCCAGGTAGCGGATCACCTCGCCGTCCTCGGTCGTGCGCTCGGAGACGAGCTCCGGCGGGAGCGGCTGCTGGAGCCGCCTCCGGGCGGCCGGCGTCAGGCGGCGCGTGCGCGCCGGTCGTGATGCGTGGATGTCGGACATGGTTCCTGTTCCTCTCGGTGTGCCTGCTGGAGCGAACGGAGGAAGCGCGCCCGTCCGTCCGGGCGCGTTCCGAGCTCGCCGAGGTCGTGCACGCCCCCCGGGAGCGGCACGAGGTGGGCCCGCGCCCCGAGCCCTGCGCGGATGCGGGCGGAGGCGCGGCGGCCGGGGCCGTCGGCGTCGAGCGCGACGTAGACGCGCCGGAAGGAGCGGAGCGCTGAGAGCGCGTCGCGCGACAGGTGCGTCCCGAGCAGCGCGACGCCGCGCAGCCCCCACTCCCCGGCGGTGAGCCAGTCGAAGGGGCCCTCGGTCAGCACGCAGGCCGCGGCTCGCTGGGAGCGCGCCTGCTCAAAGCCGAGCAGCGGCGAGGGAAGGCGCAGGTTGAGGTAGCGGGGCTCCCCGTCGCCCAGCACCCGCGCGGTGAGCCAGGTCGCCCGCCCCCGGGCGTCCAGGTCGGGGATCACCACGCGTCCCGCCAGCGTGTCGCTCTCCCCGCTCAGGAGGCCCAGCCTCCTCGCGGCGTCCAGCCACCCGTTCCGTCCGCGGAGACGGCGGGCGAGACCGCCCGCCGCGAAGCCGACGCGGAGCCGCACAGCGGTCTCCTCGCCGATCCCCCGTCCGCGCAGGTAGGAGCGCGCCCGACGGCTCCTGCGGAGCTGACCCGCGTAGAGAGAGACGGCGGCCTCGATGACCGCCGCCTCATGACCGTCCGGCGTGCGCACCGCCGGGGGCGGCGCGCGTCTCCCGCTCCCCGCGGGCAGCGGGCGGAACCCACCCGTGCCGGCGAGGAGCTCCGCGGTCTCCCGGAAGCCGGTGCCGCGGATGCGGCCGACGAAGTCGATGACATCGCCGCCGGCATCGCAGGAGAAACAGAACCAAGAGCTGGTCTGCGGGTAGACGAGCAGGCTCGGCCTGCGGTCGTCGTGGAACGGGCAGAGCCCGACCAGGCGCGGTCCCGAGCGTCGGAGGCTCACCCCGGCGTTCTCGACGGCGTCCGCTATCGGATGCGCGGCCCGGATCGCCTCGGTGTCGAACACGATCAAGGGCTTTCGCGTGCGGCGGCGTGTCGCGCCGCCACCAAGGAATGCAGTGGGTCCATCGCTCACGTCCTTTCTGTGGCTGCGCCGCGCGTGGATGACCCGGACGGCGGCGTGGTGTCGAGGCACCAACGAGAAGGGACCGCCCGAAGGCGGTCCCCTGTCGTCGTATGCCCGGCGGTACGAGGCGTCAGGCGAGCGGGCGTGCTCCCCGCAGCGCCCGCGGCGCGAAGCGGCGTCCGCGCTCCCAGCGGCGCAGCCCCAGCGCCGAGGATAGACGAAAACACAGATCCCGATGTCACAGTCCTCCTCAATCCACCAGATGGGGTGGAGATCCGTTTTATGCAGCTACATATTGACCGCGTAACCCCTAAGGCGATAGAGCTAGCCGAATTCGAGGTCTTTGGCGGCGGTTTCGTCAACCAAGCCTCATACGTATCCGACATCATCGAACTGGACGACCTGGCCAGTTGGGGGGCCATCTCCTGGTCCGGCCGGCAGGATCCCAATGCCCGAATCGATATCCGCACTCGAACCGGTGCCGACTTGCAGCCAGATATCTTCTGGGAAGCCCGCCCCGCACACCAAGACAGCATCAAATACCTCCAAGGCGGCGGCACCCTCACCGCCAAGGACTACAAAGCCCGCTACGACCGACTGCCCGATGTGTTCAAGCCAGTAGAAGAACGCGACCGGGTCAGTCCCGATACGGAAAACTGGAGCTTCTGGTCGAGTCCCTACGATTTTGACCAACCCGGGGCCGATGTGGTCTCGCCCAGTTCGCGCCAATTCATTCAACTTGGCGCTGATTTCACCTCTACTACCGAGGATGGAGGCAAAATCGACTATATCGAATTCAAAGCCTCTGTGCCGCCGGCTGTGCGCGGGATCGTCGGTGAGATTTTCCCGCCCGAGACCCAGATCGGCGAGGTGACCCAGTTTACTTACTTCATCAAGCCGACCATCCGGGCGGGCGATCAGGGCTTTGACAGCGTGGAGATTGCCACCCCGTCGGGGTTTACCTCGGTGGATGCGCTGCGCCTAGAGGGCGTCGATC